>Ga0116167_1004503_pt1 | contig 10201 bp, 5 predicted proteins | sample AD_JPNMR3_MetaG_FD_89794 | JGI IMG/M metagenome (GOLD analysis project Ga0116167, IMG submission 89794) | Active sludge microbial communities of municipal wastewater-treating anaerobic digesters from Japan - AD_JPNMR3_MetaG | ecosystem: Engineered > Bioreactor > Anaerobic > Digestate | place... | reverse complement strand
TTCAACAACCGGTAATCATTCTGAAACAGAATGTCGAGCGTACACAGGGATATGAAGCCCAGCGCTCCAATATAGCCGCAGCAAAAGCACTTGCTGAGGCGGTTCGGTCGACTCTGGGTCCACGAGGAATGGATAAGATGCTCATTGATGGGACGGGGGATGTCACGATCACCAATGACGGGATCACGATTCTTGATGAGATATCTGTCCAGCACCCCGGTGCCAAGATGGTCATTGAAGTGTCCCGGACACAGGATGAGGAAGTTGGTGACGGGACAACAACTGCTGTCATTCTTGTCGGTGCATTAATGGAACAGGCAGAAACCCTGCTTAATAAGAAGATCCACCCGACAGTCATCTGTCGTGGATACAGGATGGGAATGCAGAAAGCCCTTGAAATTCTGCCGTCAATGGCATCACAGACTGATCCGTATAATAAAGATGTTATGAAAAAGATCGTCCAGACTGCCATTACCGGTAAATCAATCGAGGATGTCAAGGATAAAATCAGTGAGATCTCAGTTGAAGCGGTAATGAAGGTCGCAAACACGGACGGAAACAAGGTTACGGTCAATGAAGATGACGTCAAGATAAAAAAACACACCGGGGGCACGATGGATGATGCAGAACTGATTATGGGCTGTGTCATTGATAAGACCCGTGTGAACCAGGAGATGCCACGACGCGTTACCAATGCAAAGGTTGCCCTTGTTCAGAAGGAACTTGAGATCAAAAAGACTGAGGTCAAATCCAAGATTAAAATCTCAAGCACTGAACAGATTGAAGCATTTGCAGAACAGGAACGTGCTGCCTTAAAAGAGATGGCAGATGCAGTAGCAGCATCAGGGGCCAATGTCCTCCTCTGTCAGAAAGGAATTGCAGATGCAGCCCAATTTTATCTTGCAAAGGCAGGAATTCTTGCCGTGGAAGATGTTCCTGAAGCTGATATGAAGTTTGCAGCCCGTGCTCTTGGGGCAAATATTGTAACCAAGGCTGAGGACCTCAAAAAGAGTGATCTTGGTATCGCCGAGCAGGCAGAACAACTTGAAGATGCCGACATGATAGTCATTTCAGGCGCAAAGAATCCCAAGACGGTAACCATTCTTCTTCGTGGATCCACCTATTACCTGGTTGATGAGCTTGAGCGTGCTGTTGTCGACGCAACCCGTGTTGTGATGGATGCAATGGAAGACGGGTTGTTTGTGCCAGGTGGTGGCGCTGTTGAGAGCGAGCTTGCAGTACGCCTTCGTGACTATGCAGTAAAAGTCGGCGGTCGTGAACAGATTGCCATTGAGGCATACGCTGATGCATTCTGTGCCATACCGATCACCCTTGCAGAAAACTCTGGTTATAACCCTATTGATAAATTGGTCGAATTAAAGAAGGCACATGCAGAGGGCAATAAGAATTTTGGACTCAATGTATATACCGGAAAACTCGTGGATATGCAAAAAGAGGGAGTTATCGAACCAATCAGATGTAAGAGGCAGGCAATTCAGAGTTCTGAAGAGGCTGTTGAGATGCTGCTTCGTGTTGATGACATGATGATATCCCAGTCTGCAAAAAATACCCCGCCTGAACCAATGGAATAACTCTTTTTTATTTTTCCAGATATTTCTCGGAGTCTGAAAGCCTGTTCATCTGTTTTTTCTGATTTTTTTGTTCTATCACTTCAAATCCCCGTATCATAAAATTGATCTTTGCTGCCTCCCGCTCCAGTCGTTCATCATCTTCCTCAAGTTTCTTCAGCACTTTTTCAAGCATCTCGATTACTTCCGGGGATGTTTTTGTCCGGGTTCCTTTGAGTATATCAAACACATCATCAAGGTACATACCAGATGCTCTGGAGATTGATACCGCAGAAAAGCCTCGAAGACGTGCAAGTAAATCAGGGGGGAAAGGAACGGACCATGAAATTTTTCCCTGACTTTTATCTTCTTTGTGAGATTTAAAAAGCCCCATGATCATCCTCGGATTATATGCAGATATGATATCAATTAATTGTAATGAGTGTTAGAACAAAAAGATTATCTCTATTAATGTCTGGATTTAAAAAACCGGACAGAAAGAGATGTCCGACCCTCAGGATGGCAGGGGTGATCGACCGGGCCGGACTGGTATCGGTGATACCAGTATATCTTGATCATGATTTTCTATAAGGTTACTGGTATGCCGGGCACATTTGCCGGGCATAATGATGACAGAAATCAAAACCTCTCTGGAGCAATAATTTATTCAGAGTGCGATTTTGATGTTCCCGGCGATATTTTTATCAAACGGAAATGATAATAGGTTAAGGCAGTTGTGCCGAGGTAGTCTAGTCCGGGAAGGCGGTGGTCTCGAAAACCACTGGTGGTAACACCTCGGGAGTTCAAATCTCCCCTTCGGCGTTCATTTTTAAGATAATAATTTTTATATATAAAAACCCATATGGTATATCACGATGGGTTGGGCACATGAAACTGGATATTAATTCAGGAATTACGTGGATAATCTTCTTATCTCTCTTTGCATCCACTGGTTTATCTGCCGGAGAAATCCCTCCGATTAGCGTACAAAATGCACATTCAGTAATTATTGCTGATTTCTCTGCTGATAACCAACAGGGAAATGCACCATTCACGGTCACATTTACTGATCTCTCCACCGGGCTGCGGGACCATTATGAATGGGCATTTGGTGACGGAGAACGTTCATTTGAACAAAATCCGGTCCATACCTATTATGAGCCGGGAGTATACACGGTGTCTCTCGCCGTCTCCGGAACCGCAGGATCAGATAAAAAAACGAGAATTGGATATATTTCAGTATTAGAAGCAGAATCAGATAATGCCGCATCTCCTAAGATGAGAACGGGGGAGCGCATGGATAAAAATGGTTCAGTTGTATCGGTACAGAATGGAGATATAACTCCTGTTGGAGAAAGCATTTCTGTAGAAGCGGTTACTGAACCAGTACCAAAGACCACTGAACCAGTATCCTCCTCTCAGACTTTTCCCAAACCTCCAGTAACAGAACCACCGGCATCTCCGGTTCATGCTGAATTTTCAGTTACTGATTCAGTCGGACTGGCTCCCCTGAAAGTGACTTTTACTGACCAGTCTGCCGGACCAGTGACGTCATGGCTGTGGGATTTTGGTGATGGAACAACATCTGCTGCAACATCTCCTATTCACATATTTCAAAACCCTGGCGTGTATGATATCACTTTATCCGTTGAGGGTCAGGGAAGTTCTGATAGCACCAAAAAAACCGGGGCTGTACAGGTAATTGCTCCTGTTGTATCTGCATTTATTGCAAGCCCGTGTGAAGGGACAACTCCACTTGAAGTACGATTTGAGGAGCAATCAACCGGTACAATTCTAAAACGGGAATGGTCATTCGGGGATGGCATTTACTCAGAACTGGAAAATCCTGTTCATGTTTACGAAAAACCTGGTACGTATGATGTATCATTAAAAGTAACCGGTACACACAATGAAGACCTTCTGACCAGACCATCATATATACTCGTTCATCCGGATCTTCCACCTCCAACAAAGCTCCCAACTCCTGATCCAACTCCTTTTATCCCAGTTCCAGAACCAGTTCTGCCCAAAGCCGTGGATGAAGCAATCCCTGTCCTGACAGAATCAAAAAATATAAATCCTGAACCTGTATCATCCCCGATAGAACCTACAAAATCAGTACCTGAAATTGAGGAAGTGTCACCTTCCGAGCCGGAAAAACCTGTATCCGTCCCTCCTGTAGTGGATTTTATTCTATCACCCGATTCAGGAACCGCTCCATTAACTATCCAATGCACTGATACCTCTACCGGCGTATTTGAATCAATATTCTGGGACTTTGGAGATGGATCAAATACAAGTGAGACAAATCCGATCCATGTCTATGAGATCCCTGGGGAGTATACAATAACTCTGACCAGATCCAGTCCCGGATACCCTGAAGAATTTACAAAAAGCGCAGTTATTCGGGTACAGGCTCCACCAGAACCCCCAGTTGCACAGTTTACTATCAGCAGCACGGAAGGAACCGCACCTTTTGCTATTGCGTGTACTGATCAGTCGGAGGGTGATATTACCGAACGGATTTGGGACTTTGGTGATGGTAAGGTAATCAGAGGAAAAAATCCAACCCATACCTATGTTCTCCCCGGTCAGTACTCCATCACCCTGACCGTTCGAGGCCCAGGTGGAAAGGATGAACTCCGAAAGAATTCAGTAATTACGGTACTTCCATCTCCGGAAAAACTTACAGCATTATTCTCTGCTGATCCTGTCCGTGGGAATGCCCCCTTATCTGTCATCTTTCATGATTCATCTACAGGAATCATATCTGCATGGGATTGGGATTTTGGTGATGGAACCGTATCCCATGAACAGAATCCGACTCATGTATATTCACAACCAGGCACATATTCAGTTAAACTTGTTGTTACAGGACCTGATGGCAGTTCTGAAAAATTTGATGAGAACCTGATTGTAGTTGATACCCCGGTTGAACCAGTACGTGCTGCATTTTCCGTGTACCCGATTTCAGGTGATGCACCTCTGACCATATCATGTACTGATAAGACCATGGGTGACGCAGACACTTGGAACTGGTCGTTTGGTGATGGTGGTTTTTCATCTGAGAAAAATCCGAACCATACCTACAATCAGCCAGGGATTTATACCGTCAGTCTTGAGGCATGTGGCCCAGGTGGAAAGGATAGTGTCGTGAAGAATGATTTGATATCAGTTCTTGGATCCGGCATTTCTCCAGAACTTATTATTACCGCAGAACCTGCCCATGGTACAGCGCCTCTTACTGTTACATTTGAAAAAACCAACGTGCCTCATGCTGTCAGTACATTGTGGGATTTTGGTGAGGGTAACACATCCAATGAAGAAAACCCGGTTCATACCTACGTCATACCTGGTGTATATAATGTTAGTCTGACAGTTCAGGATTCCTTTGGGCAAACCAGAACTGTAACAAAAAATGAATTTATTAACGTAACTCAGCCGATACCTCCACCAGTTGCGAAATTTATCAGTAATAGTACTCATGGATATGTCCCCTGCACGATCCGGTTTACAGATCAGTCTCAGGGAGAGATTACTCAATGGAACTGGTCGTTTGGTGACGGGAATGAAGCACACTCACAGGATATTATTCACATATACAACACAACCGGATCATTTTATGTCTCCCTGAAAGTGTCAGGTCCGGGTGGTGAGGATACGAATGTTGCGCCACAACCGGTTATTGTTGAGGAGATAATTCCAACTCCTGCTCCGGTTATTGTGAATGAATCTCCTGTTCCAACCGGTCAGCCTCAGCTGGAAGAGATTATAGAGAATAGAAATATTTCTCCACCAACTACCATCAATAATACAGCACCCACTTTGGTCACTCCAGAGATTACTCAGAAAAAACCTGTCCTTACAGAATCAGTTGCTAATATAAGTCTTCAGGGAACAGAACCAGATTATGAGGGCCCTGTAAAAGAACCATCACCTGTGAGGAGTGATACCATCTCACGTATTTCTCCCGAACTGGCACACCAAGAGATGGCAGATACACAAATACACGCAAAACCACGTACAATACCGGAAATTTTCGTCACCAATAAGTCCGGCCCGGCACCCTTGATGGTTCAGTTCAGTTCAACATGGTCAGAAGAGAACGGTACATATCTTTGGAATTTTGGTGATGGAACCACATCAAATGAATCAAAGGTGATTCATACGTTTGAGAAACCAGGGAACTACACCATCCATCTCACCCGTGTGTATGATGGGAATACCCAGGAGATTATCAACAACAATCTGATATGTGTAACAGAACCGGAATCCATCCCATTTGCATCATTCACTGCTGATCCGGTAACCGGACCGGTCCCACTTCATGTCATATTCCAAAGTGAATCAAACGGTACAATCTCTGAATGGAGCTGGGACTTTGGGGACTCGTCAACAGGGATCGGTGAGACGGTTACCCATACGTACACTAAGCCAGGAACCTATTCAGTCAGTCTGATGGTCCGCGGGCCTGATGGAACCTCTGTTGAGAGGAGAGAGGACCTCATTACCGTGGGAACATCACTCACCCCGCCGCAGGCACGATTCAGAACCGATAAAAGAACTGGTTATGCTCCTTTAACTGTTCAGTTTACTGATCAGTCCCTTGGGAAAGTTACAGACTGGACCTGGGACTTTGGAGACGGATCATCTGCAACTGAAAAGAACCCGGTTCATGTGTTTAATGAAACAGGGGTATTTTCTGTTTCACTGACCGTATCAGGCCCGAACGGAATTAATCAGGTCAGCAGAAAGGGATATATCGTAGTAACAAAACCACCAGAACCTCTGATTGCTGGATTTACATTAAAGCCCTCTGAAGGAATTGCTCCCTTATCAGTTCAATGTACAGATACGTCCTCCGGGACTGTAAACAGATATCTGTGGGATTTCGGTGACGGAGCTGTTTCAGAGTCCAGACATCCGTCTCACCGGTACACATCACCCGGTTCTTATATTATCAAATTGACGGTATATGGGCCCGCAGGAGTAAGTTCTGCTGATCAGATGGTAACAGTCGGTCCGGTTCTTACAAAGCCCTCCCGAATCAATACCTATCCATATTATTATAAATTTTCATCAAAAGAACTGAATCCGTCTGCCAATTTTGATTCTGAGATCTCAAATATAACAAAACCTTTTGCTGATTTTGTCATCAGCAAAAAGAGCGGCAGGGCACCTCTTTCCGTCATCTGTGAAGACCGGTCCACAGGAACAATAGAGTCATGGTCATGGGACTTTGGAGATGGCACTCATTCCATTGAGCAGAATCCGACTCATATCTATACAAAACCGGGAACATACACTATATCCCTGACAGTAAAAAGTTCGTATGGGGTATCAAACAAAAAATTACGTGATGCTATCAACGTTTTCTGATCAAATCCATTTTTTCCATTTGAAGATTCCGACCATGCATGTCATTACCAGGATCATAATCCCAAAGATAATAAGGGGTCCTGCAGGATGGTCAATACCGGGCAGATATGCAAAATTCATACCATAGACTCCGGTTATAAATGTCAACGGGATAAATATCACCGCAATGACCGTTAAAACGCGAACTATTTCATTTGTCCTGTTTGAGACTGAAGAGAGGTAGATCTCCATAATTCCTTCAGCCATTTCACGATGGATATCGAGATCTTCAGAAATTTTTATCACATGATCATGAACATCTCTTAAAAAAACCCTGATTGAATCGGTTAAAATATCAGAATCCGATCGCTCAAGGTGCATTATGACATCACGAAGAGACCATACCTGCCGTTTAAAATTAATAAGCATATGCCTAAATGACTGGATCTCCTGAATTATTTCCGGTGACGGATCATGGACGACCTCTTCTTCCAATCTTTCTGCAATATCTTCAATCCTTTCAAGCCCATAAAAATAGGTATCAACGACCGAGTCGATAAGAGAATACATCAGATAATCGATTCCATGAGCTCTGAATTTTCCATTTGGGTGCAGTATTCTTGTTTTAATATTTTCAAACGGATGAGGTGTTTCTGATATTGATATGAGAAAACCTTTTTTTGTAATAATATTTATCTTCCGTGAATGCCATTCCTTCCCGGAAGTAAGGATAATATCAAGGGTTACAAAGAGGGTGTCGCCAAAATCTTCAAATTTTGCCCGTCCCTTGGTATTGAACACGTCTTCTGTTATTAATGAATGAAGTTCTGCATCAGAGAATATCTGATTGATTTTTTCACTATCCCGAAGTCCGGATATATGAATCCAGCAGATGCCGGGTTTTGATCGGATCGGTATGATATCAGCCGGGCTGATCTCCGGATAAACCTGTGTGTTTTCAGGTGTGTACACCAGGGCAGAGATCTGTGTTTGTTCAGGTTCATGTCTGCCTATGTAGATCGGGATTCCAGGTGGAAGTCCAGTCTTTATAGAGATATGTTCCTCATATGTCACACCCTGCATCTCCTGTAATCGAATAACAGAAAATTAAGATTAGGAGGTGTTATGCTTTTCCGGGAAGAGTTCTTCAAATGGCTTTTCATCTTCATGCCGGATTTTTATCCCACTAATCTTTCCTGTTTTTATTCCGATGTAATATATGAGCATAGGAACCGCTACAGCGGGAATTGATAGATATAATGACCCTCTCAGGTCTTCATTGAATGCAAGGATGACGAGTGCAAATATCTCCAGAATAACTCCTATCATCAGAGGTAACCATGGACTGAGCGGTGCAGGAGCTTTAATATCCTGTTTTGAATATCCTCTCTCATATACCCGTCTTCGAAAAACCACCTGTGAATAGCAGATAGATATCCAGCAGATTGCCCCCGTAAACGCTGATACCGACAGGAGCCAGAGATAAAGTTCTCCTTCTCCATTGGAAAACCACCACATGCTTAAAACAGCCCAGCACATGAGAAGAGTGAACAAAGTGGCATACATCGGGGTGCATTGTTTATTGAGCCGGGAGAATATTTTTGGAGCCATCCCTTCAAGTGAAAGGCCATACAGTGCTCTGACCGAACCATAAAATCCTGAGTTTGCACAGGAGAATGCTGCAGTAAGAACGATGAATGATAAAATTCCAGCAACCTCAGTAAATCCATACTTTGAGAGAGCAAGGGAAAATACACTGTCTGAGAGATCAGCTTCAGAATACGGGAGAATCATGACCAGTAACAGAATGGGTATAATGTCGACCCGAAGGATACGGTATACAACCTGGCGGCATGCCTTTGGAACTATTTTGTCTGGGTTCTGAGTCTCTGCAGCTGCAAGACCGACAATTTCAGAGCCCTGGAAATTGACAAGAATGAGAGCCAGATTACTAATGAGGATAAAAACCCCGGCTGGAAAGATATTCGAAAAGAGGTCACTATTGGGCGGGAAGAGCACACTAAACCCGACCGGCCCGCCATTTCCAACAAAGCCGAGAATGATAAGAGCCGCTACCAGGCAAAATACCCCGTTGTGGATGATTTTTATCAAAGAGAGGGTACTTTCAACAAATCCGAATCCTCCTACATGAATAATATTCAGGATGGTAATCATGGTCAGGAATATTATTGCCCAGGCAACAACGGGAAGCTGCGGGGCAAACACATGCATGATAATCCCCCCTGCAACCGCTTCGGAAGGGATATAGGCACACCAGTTAAACCAGTAACTCCATCCCGTTCCCACTGCCCATGTGGGTGAGATAAATTCTGCCGAATGGCTGATGAAATTTCCTTGTCTTGGAACATTTACCAGGAGCTCGGCAAAGGATTGCATGACAGTCCAGATGACCAGTCCTCCAATAGCATATAAAATAATAACGCTCGGTCCCATTTGAGCGATAAGATAACCAGAACCCAGATAATAGATTGAACCGATGATCCCACCGATGGCAATCAGACTGGCCATCCAGGGTCGGATTCCCCGTTGGAGCCGGAGCGTCTTAGCCCTTCCTGCCAATGGTACCGGATTATCCACCGGTGTATGTTCGCACATGCACCCGATGCTCTCATCACGAGGGGTCACTTAAGAAAGCCCCCTATTGAAAATAACGGAAAAGCAGCTTTTTTTATGTATTTTGCTCTTCATTTCACTCCTCGATTGAAAATACTCTAACAATTGTGCTTCAAAACTTCAGCATCTCAGTAAAAAATAATTTCTATTGCATTTTACGTATAAAAAAGGATTATTTTGTCATAATAGGGTAAAAATTAAGGACTTTTGAATTATTAATGAATAATATTTTTTTATTTTTTTATTATTATATGAAATAGAGAAACAACATCCTGTAAATTGATCCTCCCGTCGCCACTATAATCATACAACGATGCAGTATCTCCTGATGAGACTTTGTTCATATACATCACAACATCCTGAAGGTCTTCGCGGCAATTCTGGTTCAGATCCGTGTTTATGGACGATGCTTTCATGGTTTTTTGCGCTGAAAGGGGATGGTAATCGATATTATCATTCTGCAAAATATATGGTTCCTGACAAAATCCATCAGGATCAGGGGTGCATAGATCAGAAAATCCCTCTCCGGTCGGATCACCCCAGTAGTTCCCAGAGAAATATGACTGGTTTGTATTACCAGAACTGGTTACGTTCCATGTATTGATCGTGTTTTTATCCTGAATGAGGTAATTATTGTAATT
>Ga0116167_1004499_pt1 | contig 10212 bp, 8 predicted proteins | sample AD_JPNMR3_MetaG_FD_89794 | JGI IMG/M metagenome (GOLD analysis project Ga0116167, IMG submission 89794) | Active sludge microbial communities of municipal wastewater-treating anaerobic digesters from Japan - AD_JPNMR3_MetaG | ecosystem: Engineered > Bioreactor > Anaerobic > Digestate | place... | reverse complement strand
TCGGACGACATCAACTCGACACCTCGCGAGTTGATGCAGGAGGCAGCGCGACCGGAACGGCAGCACGACCGGAGCGGCAGCGCGGCACGCCGCCGCACCTCCCGCCCCACCAGTCACACCGGTTCTACGCTCGACGGTGTTCGGCCGACTGCGACCGGCGGCATGACCATGGGACAAGGGGCGATCGGTGCGGGGCGGCTTCTTCGGCAGTGCGCTGCTCGTGGCCGTCGCAATGGCGGCGGCGAGCAACCACCTGTCTCCTGCCCAGGCGAGCAGTGCGCAGGCAGCCACGTCTCGTGCCGCCCGTCCGGTGACGACCACGTCGGCGCGGCCGGCCCCGGGCTCGGCGACGCAGCGTCCGTCCGCCACGACCCGGGTGTCTCCGTCCCCATCCCTCACCGACCCGTCGCCCATCGTCCTCCCCTCCCCCGCGCAGCCTTTGGTGACCCCGGTTCCGCCGACCCCCTCCCCTGAGCCACCGCCCCCGGCGTCCGAGACTCCGCAACCCCCGGAACCCGCACCCCCGGTTGCGGTCCCCGCCCCCGCCCCACCTGCCCCCGCCCCACCGGCACCCCCCGGATCGGTGCTGCACCTGACTTTCGACGACGGCCCGGACCCGACGTGGACGCCCCAGGTGCTGTCCGTCCTGGCCAAGCACAACGCCCACGCCACGTTCTTCGTCCTCGGCCGGGCGGCCGGCGCGCATCCGGGCCTGGTCACCGACGAGCGCGCGGCGGGTCATTCGGTCGGCAACCACACGACCACTCACCCCGACCTGACCAAACTCTCCGTGGCCGACATCACGTCGCAGTGGCAGCGGACCGCGAACGTCATCGGGGGCACCCCGTGCGCTCGACCGCCCTATGGAGCGGTCAACGCCACCGTTCGTCAGGTCACCACGGGTCTGGGCTATCGCGTGCAACTGTGGGACATCGACACCCGCGACTGGTCGCGGCCAGGCGCGGATGTCATCACCCAACGGATCGTGGACGGTGCGCGCCCCGGGGCCGTCGTGCTGCTCCATGACGGCGGCAACGACCGCTCGCAGACCGTGGCTGCGCTCGATGCCGCCCTGACCCGACTCGATGCTGCCGGGTGGCGCTACGAGGCCATCCCCGGCTGCTGAGTCCCTCGCCCTGCTGGTCCCAGCGACTCGCTCAGACCCAGCGCTCCTCCCCCAGGACGCGCGAGATAGGTACGCCGGGTCGATAGGCGAGGTGCTCGTGACTGGGCGCTTCGAGAACACAGAGATCGGCCTTGGCTCCGACCTCGATGCGCCCGATATCGCTGCGGCGCAGCGCTTTTGCTCCGCCCCGGGTCGCGGCCTGCACCGCCTCGGCCGGCGACATGCGCATCTCGCGCACGGCGAGGGCGATCATGAACGGCATCGATGACGAGTAACAGGTGCCCGGATTGCAGTCGGTGGCAATCGCGACACTCACACCCGCGTCGATGAGCCTGCGCGCGTCGGGATAGGGCGAGCGCGTCGAGAACTCGACCCCGGGCAGCAGGGTCGCAACCGTCGTGTCGGCCGCGTCGACGAGGGCCGCGACATCGTCTGCACCGAGGAAGGTGCAGTGGTCGACACTCGCCGCACCGAACTCGACCGCGAGTCCGACCCCCGGTCCCGGGCCGAGTTGATTGCCGTGCACGCGGGGCAGCAGCCCGGCTTCGACACCGGCCGCCAGCACCCGACGCGACTCGGCCTCGTCGAAGGCGTGGGGTGAGTTCGGCTCGCAGAAGACGTCGATCCAGCGGGCGTGTGGCGCACAGGCGGCCAGCATTTCTCCCACCACGAGGTCGACGTATGCCGCACGGTCACCTCGCCACTCCGGTGGCACGACATGCGCACCCAGATAGGTTGTCTCGGTGGTGAATTCGCACGCGATGCGAAGCGCCCGCGCCTCGTCAGCAACGGTGAGCCCGTAGCCGCTCTTGATCTCGACGGTGGTGGTGCCCTGACGTCGCATCTCCTCGACACGTGCTGCAACGAGCGATCGCAGCTCGTCGTCGGGGGCGCCGCGGGTCGCGGCCATCGAGGTGGCGATCCCGCCACCGTCATAGGGCACGCCGGTCATCCGTGCCGAGAACTCACCGGCCCGGTCGCCGGCGAAGACGAGGTGGGAATGCGAGTCGACGAAGCCGGGGAGCACCGCTCGCCCTTCGACGTCGATCCGGGCATCACAAGCGGGCGCATTGCGCCGCGCCCCGACCCAGGTGAGGACACCGTCCTCGACGACCAGGGCAGCATCGTGCAGGATGCCCAACGGGCCGTCACCGTCAGGCCCATTGGTGACGAGTTCGCCGATCCCCGTGACCAGCAGGCTCATCGCGCCTCCCGCAGCAGGACCAACGCCTCCGAGACGAAGGGGTCGACCTCACCGAGCCGATGCGCACCGGCCCGGATGAGGTGCTGGCCGGCGACGACGACATCGGTGACATCCGGAGCTCCGGCCGAGAAGACGATCTGACCGGGGTCGCTGCCAGCGGTCCGCCGACTGTCCTCGCGCAGCACGACGAAGTCGGCGAGGGCTCCGACAGCCAGCTGGCCACCCTCGGCCCACCCGATGGCCCGATAGCCTTCCGTCGCGCCGATCCGGACCAACTCGGCGGGGTCGATCCGGCCCCGCTCATGGCTCATCAAGCGCTCATGCATCTCGAGGGCGCGCAACTCCTCCCAGGGATCGATGACGGCGTGTTGATCAGAGCCGACGCACAGCGGCACGCCGCGCCGACGCAGGTCGGTGGTCGGCCCGATGCCGTCGGCGAGGTCGCGCTCGGTCGTCGGGCAGATGCAGGCCCGGGCATCGGAGCGCGACAGCAGCAAGAGGTCACGCTCGGAGAGATGGGTGGCGTGGACTGCCGTGAAGGATTCGTCGAGGAGGCCGGATGAGCCCAGGATCTCGGTCGGGGTGCGCCCATAGAAAGCCTGTGCCGCAAGGTTTTCCGCTGGCTGCTCGGAGACGTGAGCATGCAGGGTCCAGCCATCGGTGACCTCACCGAAGGCGTCCAACTCGGTCGGCGTGAGGGCTCGCACCGAGTGTGCGGCCGCCCCCACGCGGACCAGCGGATCGCCGCCGAGGGCGTCGCGGAACGGCGTCACCCGCTTGGCCCACTGGTCGACGGTGCCGTCACCGAACCGGATCTGCACCTCGTCCAGGGGCAGGTGTCCCTGCGGAGTCAGCCCGCCGTGCAGGTAGATCGTGTCGAGGAGAGTCAGCCGGATCCCCACGTCGCGTGCCGCCTGCACGAGCGCCTCACCCATGGCGTTGGGCTCGTCGTAGCCCCGCCCGCCGGGTTGGTGGTGCAGGTAGTGGAATTCGCCAACAGCCGTGTAGCCCGCCGCGAGCATCTCGAGGAAGACTGCCCGCGCCAGCGCGAGGTAACTCTCGGGCTGGAGCCGCCGGGCCACGGCATACATCTCGTCGCGCCACGACCAGAAGTTGCCGCCGCCGGCGTGGGTGCGACCACGCAAGGCGCGGTGGAAGGTGTGCGAGTGGGCATTCGCGATGCCGGGGACCACGACGCCGCGCAATCGCACGTCGTCATCGGCGGGTTTCACTCGCTCCCGGACGGCGCTGATACGCCCGTCGTCGACCGTCAGCCGCACCCCCCACTGCACCTTCGAGGTTAGGTGTGCGTGCTCGCACCAGAAGGTCGTCATGGCGTCGCCCCCGTGAGGTCGGCGAGCACCCGGGTCAGTGCGTCGACCCCGGCCAGGCAGTCGGCCTCCTCTGCGAACTCCTCGGGCGAGTGCGAGATCCCGGTCGGGTTGCGCACGAAGAGCATCGCCGCGCGAACTCCCGCGCCGGCAAGGATTCCCGCATCGTGGCCGGCTCCCGTGCCCAGCACCGGTATGCCGCCGAGCCGGCTCGCGAGGCGCCGCACCAGTGCGTCGTCGAAGGCTGTCGTCGGCGTCCACGACTCCTCCTGCACGGTCGCCTCGAAGTCGGCCATCACCTCGGTGACGTCGGCGACGACCTGGTGGACGGCAGCCTCGGACTCGCCACGTGCGTCGAGCCAGCCGGTGACCTCGGAGGGGATGGCATTGACGCCGTTCGGGTTGGCCCGCACCTTGCCCACCGTGGCGACACAGCCCCGGCTCTGGGCTGCTCGCCGCGCAGCGATGACGGCGGCGGCAAAACCCAGCATGGCGTCGCGGCGGTCATCGAGCGCGGTCGTGCCTGCGTGGTTGGCTTCCCCGGGCACGTCGATCCGCCAGCGGCCGTGCGGCCAGATGTGGCTTCCCACACCGACGTTGGCATGCACATCGTCCAGGGCACGACCCTGCTCGACGTGCAGCTCGACGAACGCCCCGATCCGCCCCACGAGGTCCGGATCCGAGCCGAGGGCCAGTGGGTCGCGCCCGGCAGCGGCCAACGCGTCGGCCATTGTCGTTCCATCGGCGTCGGTCAGGGCGAGGGCCCGTTCGGGTGAGAGGGCGCCGGTGAGGATACGTGAGCCAGCGCAGGCCACCCCGAAGCGGGCACCCTCCTCGTCGACGAAGTTGACGACGGCCATCGGACGGTCGGGTCGGTGGCCCGCGGCCCGGAGGGACCGCACGGCGAGCAGCGAGGAGACGACACCGAGCGGACCGTCGAAGGCGCCTCCGGAGGGCACCGAGTCCAGGTGTGAGCCGGTGACCACCGCGGGAGCCGCGCCCGCGGCATACGGATCGCCCCACCAGGCCCACTGGTTCCCGACGCGGTCGGTCGTCAGGTCGAGTCCGAGGTCGCTCGCCTCACCGGCGAACCACTCCCGCAGGTCATGGTCTGTGCGGGTCCAGGCGAAGCGGTCGTAGCCGCCGGCGGTGTTGCGGCCGACCGACGCGAGATCTGACCACGACCTGCGGAACCCGGAGCGGACGTCGTCGACTGCCATGGCCCCATTTCACCGCACCCGCGCGGGACATGGGGGCAGACGACACGGGGACCGTCTCGGAAGCGAGACGGTCCCCGTGTCGGGGTGAAGGATCAGCGCGCAGGAACCGGCTCGCGCTCCTCGCGCTCGTCCGGGGTGGCACCCATCGTGTCGAGCAGGTCGTGCCCGAAGTCCTCGACGTCATGGCGCTTCTGGTCCTCGTGGGCGTGCACGGTCTCGCGCAGCGGCACGTGCTTGATGAAGAGCGTGGCGATGAAGGCGACCGCGAGGATGGGCAGGCCGAGGAGGAAGACCTCGTGGAGTTGCTCGGCCAGCCCTTGGCGCACGGCGTCCGCGACGACCGGCGGCAGTGCCTTGAGCTTTTCGGGGTCCAGGACCGACCCGGCCGAGATGCCGCCACCGTTGCCGGAGGCCGCCATTTGCTGGAGCACCGCCGCCGGCAGGTGGCCCTTGATGGCGTCGGCCAGGCCACTGGTCATCACGGTCCCCAGGACGGCGATGCCGACCGTCGACCCGACGCTGCGGAAGAACTGCGTCGAGGCCGTGGCCACCCCCATGTCGCGGGCCGAGGCAGCGTTCTGCACGACGAGCGTGTAGAGCTGCATCGCCATGCCGAGGCCGATGCCGAAGACGACCATGGCGACGGTCAGCTGGGTCTGGGTGGCCGTGTGGTCCATCCGAGTGAGCAGCCAGGCGCCGGCAGCCATGATGGCCACTCCGGAGAGCATGATCGCCTTGTAACGGCCGGTGCGGGTGACGACGGCGCCGGCGATGATGCCCAGCACGATCATGCCGAGCATCATCGGCATGAGCACGAGGCCGGAGTTGGTCGCGTCCACGCCCACGACACCCTGGGCGAAGACCGGGATGTAGATCATCGCGCCGAACATCGCCATGGCGATCGCGAAGGTGGCGACGGCGCTCCAGGAGAAGACCGAGCTCGTGAAGAGGCGCAGCGGGAGCACCGGCTCCTCGGCGCGGGTCTCGACCCAGACGAAGGCGACGAGGGCGACGAAGCCGATCGCGAACAGGCCCAGAATCGTGGCCGAGGTCCACGGATGAGTCGTGCCACCCCACGAGGTCGCGAGCAGTGAGGTCGTCAGGCCGATGGTCAGCAGGACGATCCCGGCGACGTCGACCTTGGCGTCGCGGCGCTGGTGCGGCAGGTGGAGGTTGCGGACGATGAAGAAGAGGGCGGCGAGGCCGACGGGAAGGGCTACGAAGAAGAGGGCCCGCCAGCCCCAGCGGTCGGTGATGAAGCCACCGGCGATCGGGCCGAGCACCGAGGAGAGGCCGAAGACCGAACCCATGATGCCTTGGTACTTGCCGCGCTGCCGGGCTGGGATGAGGTCGCCGATGATGGTCTGCGACAACGGCATCAGCGTGCCCATGCCGAAGCCCTGGATGGCGCGGCCAACGATGAGCATCGCGAAGGACTGCGCGAAGCCGGCCACGATCGAGCCGACCATGAAAACGGCGAGACCGCCGATGTAGAAGCCGCGCCGACCGTAGAGGTCGGAGAGCTTGCCGACGATCGGCGTCGTCACGGCGGCCACGAGCATGGCCGCGATCGCGACCCAGGAGTAGTGGTCCATGCCCCCCAGTTCGGCCACGATCCGCGGCATGGCCGGGCTGACGATCATCTGGCTGATGGAGGCGACGAACATGCCGAGCATGAGGCCGGCGAAGACGCGCTTGGCGTCGGGTGAGAGCGAGAAGGGCTCAGGCTTTGCGGAAACAGTCACGCAGGCAGCGTAGGACCAAACTTGCATTGCATGCAACTTTGCATTTCAGGTAATATTGCAGTCATGACGACCGTCATCACCCTCGACGAAGGGCTGCGTGCTCGCAAGAAGCGCGAGACCCGCCATGCGCTGCACCGCGCCGCCATCGAGTTGCTCCACGAGGGCGACTTCTGCGACGTCACGATCGACGCGATCGCCGCGCGGGCCGGGGTGTCGCCGCGCACCTTCTTCAACTACTTCCCGGCCAAGGAGGCCGCGCTCAGCGGCACCGATCCCGACATGGTCGCGCGTGCCCGCGAGTTCATGCTCGCCCGCCCCGCCACCGAGGACACCGTCACCGCGGTGCGTGGCGCCACCCTGGAACGACTGCGCGAGTTGGTCGTCGACGCCGAGCTCTGGCAGATGCGCCGCGCCGTCTCCCAGCGCCATCCCGAGTTCGCCGCCGGACTCGTCGGCGCGAATGCGTTGGCGGAGAGGGCAATCGCGCAGGCGGCCTGCGAGCGCCTCGGCGCCGACCCCCTCACCGATGTCACCCCCATGGCGACTGCGTATGCCGCGCTGGGCGCCATCCGGGCCGCGCTGCAGCAACACGTCTCGGCCGGCTTCGCGGGCTCGATCGAGGAGCGGATCGACGCCGCCCTCGCCGCCGTCGGGCTCTGGCCGCGACCATGACCTTCGAGGGTGAGGCGCGCGCGTTGGGCGCGCTCACGGCATACGGGGTGGAGTTCGTGGTGACCCGCCACGGGCCCGTCGGTTCGTTGGCCGAGGCCGCCGCCCTGCGGGGCGTGAAGTCCGGCGACATCGTCAAGACCCTCGTCGTGCGACGCGGCGAGGGCGACCACCTCTTCGTGCTCGTCCCCGGCGACCGAGAGTTCTCCTGGCCCAAGCTGCGGGCCCTCCTCGGCGTCAACCGGATGACCATGCCCGGGGCGGACGAAGCCCTGGCCGTGACCGGCTACGAACGAGGCACGATCACCCCCTTCGGCTCGCTGCGCGCCCTGCCCGTCATCGCGGACGAATCGGTCGCGGGGCGACGGATCTCGCTGGGCGCCGGTGCCCACGGGGTGGCCGTCACCCTTGGGGGCGACGACGTCATCCGCGTGCTCGACGCGACGGTCGCCGACATCAGCGACTGATCCCGGCCGGCGTTGTTCCGACCTGCCGCGGTTGTTCCGGTCCCGTCGCATCCTTGTGCCGCGAGCCGGGCACGTATCATTGCGCGATTTCGGTCCTCCTCATCGCGGGAAGAGAGCACACTCTCTTCAGCAAGAGAGGAAGACCCATGGCTCGTTGGGTGGGTGCGTCGCTCCGCCGACGCCTGACTGGTGCGCTCTCCGTGCCCCTGATCCGTCGCGTGATCTTCCACGTCCGCCGCCTGCGCGACGACCTCGACATCCACTTCTTCCGCAGTCTCGTGACCTCACTGGCGATCATCGTGACCCTGTCGGCACTGCTGGTGAGCGTTGCCGAACCCAGCAAGCGCAGCATCTCGGGGCTCGTCCGGTCGGCCTACTGGGCCATGACCATGGTCCTGGGCTCGGGCGACTCCAGTTATGTCGACGGCCCGGTCGGCTATCTCGTCGGGTGGGCCCTGGCCTTCTTCGGCGTTGCCATCGTGGCCGCCCTCACCGCCGCCGTGGCGGGTTTCGTCATCGACTTCATCCTCAAGGAGGGCCAGGGAATGGGCGCATCGGGATACATCGACCACATCGTCATCTGCGGTTGGAACCCGACCGCTCGCGAGCTCATCGAGGAACTCAAGGGCGATGAGTTCAAGGCGCGAGTCGTCATCATCCACGACGTCGAGCACAACCCGGCCGGCAGCGGCACCTACTTCGTGCGGGGCGACCCGACGTCAGGGGACGACCTGCGACGCGCGGGGATCGAGGACGCCGCGGCGGCGGTCATCTGCCCGTCGGACAGTTCGAACGACGCCGACATGCGCTCGATCCTCTCGGTGCTGGCCATCGAGACGATCGCCCCGGAAGTGCGGACCGTCGTCGAGGTCAACAACCCCAAGCACGTCGAGCACTTCGAGCGTGCCCAGGCGGACGAGATCCTCGTGACGCCGCGACTGGCCTCGCGCCTGCTCGCCCGATCGGCGCTCTATCCGGGGCTGGCCTCCCTCGTCACCGACCTGGTGTCCGGCGGTCAGGGTTCCGAGCTGTATCGGGTCCGGGTGCCCGACCACCTCTTCGGTGAGACTCCCGGCGCCCTGGCCACCTTGCTGCGGTCGAACCACAACTCCTCTCTCATCGCGGTCACGCGGGACGGCATCAGCCACGCGAGCCCGCCCGCCGACTTCATGTTGCGCGAGGGTGATTGCGCGATCGTCGTCGCCGAGAGCCTGACCGCGCTCGCGCCACTCCAGGCCGAGCACGCCCTGAGCGGCGCTCGCTCCCCGGTCGCGCGCCCCGCCTGACCCGTGTCGGTGTGGGTGGGTCAGGACTCGCGCATCGGGATGCGCACGCCCTGCTCGGCGGCCACCTTGTCGGCGTGGTGATACCCCGCGTCGACGTGACGGATCACGCCCATGCCCGGGTCGTTGGTCAGCACCCGCTCGAGCTTCTCGGCAGCCAACGGGGTGCCATCGGCGAGGCAGACCTGCCCGGCGTGCATGGAGCGGCCGATGCCGACGCCCCCACCGTGGTGCAGCGACACCCAGGAGGCACCTGAGGCGGTGTTGACCAGGGCGTTGAGCAGCGGCCAGTCGGCGATCGCGTCGGAGCCGTCGAGCATCGACTCGGTCTCGCGATAGGGCGAGGCGACCGAGCCGCAGTCGAGGTGGTCGCGGCCGATGACGATCGGCGCGGAGATGTCGCCGCGCGCCACGAGGTCGTTGAAGAGTGCACCGGCCTTGTCGCGCTCGCCGTACCCGAGCCAGCAGATCCGCGCCGGCAGCCCTTGGAAGGCGATCTTCTCGCGGGCCCCGCGCATCCATTTCTGGAGACGGTCGTTGTCCGGGAAGAGTTTCATGACCGCCTGGTCAGTGACCTCGATGTCCTTGGGGTCGCCCGAGAGCGCCGCCCACCGGAACGGCCCCTTGCCCTCGCAGAAGAGCGGCCGGATGTATGCCGGGACGAAGCCCGGGAACTCGAACGCCCGGTCGTAGCCCCCCAGGCGCGCCTCGTCACGGATCGAGTTGCCGTAGTCGAAGACCTCCGCCCCACGGTCCTTGAACTCCACCATCGCCTGCACGTGGGCAGCCATCGACTCACGGGCCCGGTCGGTGAACTCCTCCGGCTTCTTCTCGGCATACTCGGCCCAGTCGTCGAGCTCGATGCCGATCGGCAGGTAGGACAGCGGATCGTGGGCCGAGGTCTGGTCGGTGACGATGTCGATCGGCACCCCCCGCCGCAGCAGCTCGGGGAAGACCTCCGCGGCATTGCCCACGACACCGATCGACCAGGCGCGCTTCTCGTTCTTGGCCGTCACCGCGCGCATGATCGCCTCGTCGAGGTCCGGCGCGACCTCGTCGAGGTAGCGGTGCTCGACCCGGCGGTGCAGCCGCTCCGGGTCGACGTCGACGATGAGGCAGACGCCGCCGTTGAGTGTCACGGCCAAGGGTTGGGCGCCGCCCATCCCG
>Ga0116167_1004473_pt1 | contig 10245 bp, 9 predicted proteins | sample AD_JPNMR3_MetaG_FD_89794 | JGI IMG/M metagenome (GOLD analysis project Ga0116167, IMG submission 89794) | Active sludge microbial communities of municipal wastewater-treating anaerobic digesters from Japan - AD_JPNMR3_MetaG | ecosystem: Engineered > Bioreactor > Anaerobic > Digestate | place... | reverse complement strand
TATCAGCGTATCATTAATTACTGGACGTACATATCTATTTTGAATACTTACCGTTGCAAAGGAACAAAGACAATCGAGCCGGGCTATTACATTCCCATTTTGCTGGAGTATGGAAACATAACCAGATAAAAAGTTGAGCAACTCCTGAAAAATAGAATTTTCAAGCAGGATAATTTTTTCTTCAGCGCCTAGAATTTTTTCCTCATATTCTTTAAGCTCGGGAGTTATGTAACGCTCAGCACCTACCAGCGTTTGCTTTCGAATCCAATCGGCGGGTACTTTATCTTTATGGGTATTACGTACCTCAATGTAGTAGCCAAAAACATTATTAAAACTAATTTTAAGCGAAGGAATACCTGTGCGTTCAATTTCGCGTTGTTGTAGCTGTTGCAGGTATTCTTTGCCCAGGTTACGCATATTACGTAACTCATCGAGTTCGGCATTTACACCTTCGGCTATCACATTTCCTTTCCCCACTTGCAGGGCTGCATCGGGCACTATTTCACGTTCAATCCTCTGTAAAACTAAAGTACAAGGATTCAATTGTTCGGCCAACTGACGTATAAGCTGATTTTCAGACTGTTGGCAAATATTAAGGATGGTATTAATTGCCTCCAGGGCTTTTTTTATCTGATACACCTCACGAGGATTAGCTCGCAACGTAGCAACCCTGGCAGCAAGCCGTTCAATATCTCCTACGTTTTTAATAGCTTCCTCGAGCATTTCTTTTGTGTCGGGATGTTGTACCAGCCATTCAACTATCTCGTGTCGTTCTACAATTTGATGTATCTCTTTCAATGGCATAGCCAACCATCGTTTGAGCATGCGCCCACCCATGGGGGTTTGCGTATGATCGAGAATATCGATCAGGCTTTTGCCTCCCTCGTGTAAGGCTTGAAAAAGTTCGAGATTGCGAATAGTAAATTTATCGAGCCACAAATATTTTTCATCGTCGATACGACTGATGCTGGATATATGCCCCAGTTGATGCTGTTCGTTTTGTTCAAGATATTGTAATATTACGCCTGCTGCTACAATTCCAGCAGTCATATCGTGGATTCCAAATCCCTTGAGTGATGTGACCTGAAATTGCTTGATGAGCTTACTTTCTGCATTTTCGTATGTGAACATCCAGTCGTCGAGCTTATACACGTAGTAACGACTGCCAAATGTTTCGGTTAGCTGCTTGAAATGTAGCTTCTGACATAATACTTCTTTGGGCTGCATGCTACCAAGCATCTTATCGATCTGGGCAGCCTGACCCTGTGCCACAAAAAACTCGCCTGTGGAAACATCGAGAAACGCTACTCCTATTATAGCCTTATCGAAGTGAACGCAGGCTATAAAATTATTCTCTTTTCGCTCAAGTACATTGTCGTTGTATGTTACCCCTGGCGTAATGATATCGGTAATTCCTCGCTTGACAATTTTTTTGGCCAGCTTAGGATCTTCAAGTTGTTCGCAAATAGCTACCCGTTGACCAGCCCGTACAAGCTTATAAAGGTAATTATCCAGTGCATGATACGGAAAGCCTGCCAATTCAACATAACTGGCAGCACCGTTAGCCCTTCGGGTTAGCGTAATGCCTAATATTTCGGATGTTTTAATGGCATCCTCGCCAAAAGTTTCGTAAAAATCACCCACCCGAAAAAGCAAAATTGCATCCGGATGCTTACTTTTGAAGCTGTAATACTGCTTCATTAAAGGGGTATCTACGTACCTGTCGACTTCTGGCATATTGTTGTAAAACTTTTTCCAAAATTAGCGGAATTTACAAATGTATGGCAGATAATTTATTAACAGATATGTCGGAAAGTTCGCATTGCTATTTTGGATGTCGTTAAAACATTTTTTATCTTTTTCTGTTTTTCATTCGATTGTACCTACGTTTTTGGAAAAATGTTTAAATTAGCCAAAAAGATATTCTGGTTTTATGTTGATGGATTTCGGTCGATGACCATAGGACGAAAACTGTGGTTGATCATTTTGATAAAGCTTTTTATCATGTTTGGCATTTTAAAATTATTTTTCTTTAAAGATTTTTTAGATACACGTTTTAAAACAAATGAAGAAAAAGCAAATTACATTATAGAGGAGCTAACCAAATAAATATTAGCGTTGAAACGGGCATGATAGTAATAGGCGCACACGAGAAATTTATTTATCAGCTTTAGAAATTGTACAAAGCTTATTTCATGCGCGTTCCATCCGAAAGTAAAAATATAAGTATTTACGGTTTGAATATAATTTAGCGACATGAATGAAGTTGTAGATATGAGCCTTGTTGATTGGTCGAGGGCTCAGTTTGCGCTTACAGCAATTTATCATTGGCTGTTTGTTCCGCTGACATTAGGGTTGAGTTTTATCGTTGCTTTCATGGAAAGCATATATGTAAAAACCGGCAGTGAGGAATGGAAGCGGATGACCAAATTCTGGATGACACTTTTTGGAATCAATTTTGCCATTGGCGTAGCCACGGGGATAATTCTTGAGTTTCAGTTTGGGACCAACTGGTCGAACTACTCGTGGTTTGTAGGGGACATTTTTGGGGCGCCGCTGGCCATCGAGGGCATTATGGCATTTTTCCTGGAATCGACCTTCATTGCCGTGATGTTTTTTGGATGGAACAAGGTTAGCAAGGAATTCCATCTGTTGTCGACATGGCTGGTAGCTTTTGGTTCGAATATTTCGGCACTATGGATATTGGTAGCTAATGCGTGGATGCAATATCCTGCGGGCATGCATTTTAATCCCGATACCGCCCGAAACGAGATGATTAATTTCTGGGATGTTTTGTTTTCACCGGTTGCTATCAATAAGTTTTTACATACAGTTTCGTCGGGCTTTGTACTTGCCTCGGTTTTTGTGCTAGGTATCAGTGCGTGGTTTATCTTGCACAAGCGCGAGGTTGCCCTCTTTAAAAAGAGCATGCTGGTAGCCAGCATTTTTGGTATTGTCACTTCTATTTTCATCATCATTACCGGTGATTTATCGGCAAAGCTTATAGCACGCTATCAGCCCATGAAATTTGCGGCTATGGAAGGGTTGTATGAAGGGCAGGCAGGTGCCGATTTAAAGGTTTTTGGCATTGTAACGTCCGATAAACACGATTCTTCACTTTTTAATCTCCCTAAAATTAAATATAAGGTTGAGATTCCTAAAGCCCTCTCTTTACTCGCATTCAATAATACCAACAGTTTTATTCCAGGGGTTAAAGAGTTAATTCAGGGCGATTCGGCAAGAAATATATTACCTCTGCAGGAAAAGATACGACGAGGCACCCTTGCCCAACAAAAGCTGGCTGCCCTCCAAAAAGCTCGTATGGATAAGGACACAGCATCCTATTTGTCCCTCAAACAAGAGTTTATGGATCCTTCGTTTCAAAAAAATTATTTTGCTTATTTCGGGTATGCATTTATAAGTGAGCCTCATCAGGTGATTCCTCATATTTCTCTTACTTTTTACAGCTTTCATATTATGGTAGGATTAGGGTTCTTTTTTGTTATCCTATTTATTCTATCGCTCTGGTTTTTATTTTCTGAAACTATTGAAAATAAAAAGAAATTCTTATGGCTGGCTTTGTTTTCCATTCCTTTGCCGTATATTGCTAGCGAGGCAGGCTGGATAGTTGCCGAAGTTGGTCGGCAGCCATGGACTATTCAGGATTATCTGCCTACGTTTGCCTCTATCTCGAAAATCGATAACAGTTCGGTACAGATAACGCTCTTCCTTTTTGCCATTCTATTTACAGCTTTATTGATTGCTGAGATTAAAATTATGATTAAGCAGATAAAAATTGGACCGAAAGAACATTAAAATATTAACCCATGTTTGAGACACTTTCGTACGCAACGCTACAACACTACTGGTGGATAATCATATCAGTTCTTGCTGCTTTTCTGGTATTTTTTCTATTTGTACAAGGCGGTCAAACCCTTATCTACGTGATAGGGAAGAACGATAACGAACAAACCCTTATAGTCAATTCGCTGGGACGGAAATGGGAATTTACCTTTACTACGCTGGTTGTTTTTGGCGGGGCATTTTTTGCTTCTTTCCCTTTGTTTTATTCAACCAGTTTTGGCGGAGCTTACTGGTTATGGATGGCTATATTGTTTTGTTTTGTTATCCAGGCTGTATCGTATGAGTTTCGCTCAAAACCCAATAATTTTCTTGGGAAAAAAACATTCGACACCTTCCTGTTTATCAATGGCGCCTTAGGAACATTTCTCTTAGGAGTTGCTGTAGCCACCATGTTTACGGGGGCAAACTTTACGGTAAACCTTGAAAATATTGCTAATCAGCAGCAGAGAATCATTTCGCAATGGACATCGCCATGGCATGGGCTTGAGGCCATTGCCGATTGGCGAAATGTATTGTTGGGCCTGTCAATTTTTTTCCTCTCACGTACCCTGGCACTGCTTTATTTTCTTAATAATATCGAGGATCCCGAAATTTTCAATCGTTCGATTCGTCATTTGATTTATAACAGCATTCCCTTTGTTGTATTTTTCGTTGCTTTCCTTATAGTGGCTCTTATTATTCCCGGGCAGCGCTACGATACTGTAAATCAGCTGGTTTATATCGAACCCCATCGACTGTGGAACAGTTTAATTGATCTTCCCCTCCTGGCCATATTGTTGGTGGCTGGTATTTTGTTGACTTTATGGGGGATAGCCATGGCAATTTTTCGACGTTCGACAAAAGGAATTTGGTTCAGTGGGAGTGGTGTAATTCTGGTCGTATTTGCATTGTTTATGTTGCTTGCCTATAGAGGCAATTGCTATTATCCGTCTAATATTGATTTTCAAAGTTCATTACATTTAAGAAACAGTTCTTCAAGCTATTTTACCCTTACGGTGATGAGCTATGTCAGTACCCTGGTGCCTTTTGTGGCTGCCTATATGTTTTGGGCATGGCGTGCTATCAATCGTAATAAGCTTAGCGACAAGGAACTGAACGAAGGGGGTCACGTTTATTGAAAATATTGTAATATGTATATTGCAGAAATTCTTTGGTTTTTAACCTGGCCGGCCGTTATCATACTTTCGTACTGGCTTATCAGGTTCTTTATCCACAAATTTCCTGAAAAATGGGAATAAACATCACATACCATGAGTAGGAAAATTTGTCCAAAGTGTAAACAGCCCTTCGAGTGTGAAGGAGAAGGCGATTGCTGGTGCGAAAGCGTTCAACTCACGCCAGTGGCTTATAAGAAGCTTCTCATGGAGGTCGACGATTGTATCTGTCCCCGCTGTATGAAAACCTATACGCAGCGTCCTTATACCCTTTAGTCCTTAAAAGGTGCGTCGATATTTACAACGACCTTTAGTCCACGCGGATGAGATTTGATGTGAATTTTCTTTTTCATCAGACAGGGCTCTCCGTCATAATGAAATACGTCTTTCTTTTTGCGTTTCAGGGTTACTTCTTTCGTTCTTAATATCTGGACATACTGACAACGGTCGAGTTTTTTACTCATCAACTTAACGCCAATATCTACAGCTTTTATGGTAGGAAAAGGTTCCAGTATGGAAACATCGATGAGCCCATCCTGAATATCGGCATGCGGGGCAATATAGGCATCATTGCCATACTGCGAAGCATTGGCAAAGGTTACCAGAAAGGCTTTCTTCTTAAACTTATAGTCGGCAGTTTTGAATTTATATTTCCTGGGCTTATATCGAATGAATTCCCCTAAAACACTTTTAAGATAGGTCCAGAATCCTCGTTTTTTATTCTGGGAAAAGATATGACCGACATGGGCATCGAAACCAACCCCACAGGTACAGAAAAATTTGATATCGTTAGCTGTGCCATAATCAATTTCTATTACTTTGCAGTGTAAAAAAAGCTCTATTGCTTTTTTCCAGTCAAGCGGTATTTCGAGATGCCGTGCCAGTCCGTTCCCCGAACCGCAAGGGATTATACCCAGTGCCGTTGAAGTATGTACCAACGCCGAAGCCACCTCGTTGACTGTTCCATCCCCTCCTACAGCCACTACCATGCTATATTGCTTACCTACCATCTCCTGAGCCAACTCATAAGCATGTCCCCGTCGCTCGGTAAATCGAATGTCAATCTGGTAATGATTGCCAAGTGTTGAATGAATATAATTGGGAATGTCTGTTTTCTTGCGTGTGCCAGATATCGGATTAATGATAAATCCAATTTTTTGTATTTCTTGCATCGCCTATTGTTTTTAAAAAGCTGGTAAATATATAAAATTCTTCTGTGGAAAGAATAGCAAATGAAGTATATAGTTATGTTTACCTCGAAATGATTTAATGTGATGGATAGTAATTTTAACATCAACTTTTACTTAGGTTCAATCAAAACAATTCTTTCGAAAAGCAATAGAAATCTTTGACACTTTGTTAATTTACATAAATTTTCATACATTAGCCTGAAAATTCATCTGATGAGTACAAAAAAATCCCTCGAAATCAAACCCGACATGAAAACCATCATTGTTCCTCTTGACTTTTCGGTTGACTCGCTAAAAGGCCTTGAAATGGCACTATTGTTTGGTCGGCGGTTTCCGGTTAAAATACAGCTTGTTCATGTGCAGCGTCGTCACGATATTCCCAGCCAGGAGGAAGAGGAATACCGAATGGCCGAAAAGAGACTCCAAAAATTTATCGAGCTTTTTAGCAAAGAACTGCATGAGGATGCCCATATATCTTACATCATCAAGAAGGGGAAGGTATATCAGGAAGTCGTTGGACAGGCCGAAGCTTTTACCGATAGTATTATCATTGCTTCGACGCATGGAGCCTCTGGATTCGAGGAACTGTTTATTGGTAGCAATGCCTACCGCATTGTTTGTGCTACCTCTCGACCGGTAATAACTATCCGACAACTGCCCGTACCTCAGAACATTACCAATATCCTACTTCCCATTGACATTGCTATCGATAGTCGTCAAAAGGTTGTTTTTGTGTCGGCTCTGGCAAGACTTTTTGGAGCTACTGTACATGTGGTTACATTTTCCGAATCGACCAATAAGAAAGTCGTAAGTCGCCTAAACGGCTATGCCAATCAAACAATTGACTATCTTAAAAATAAAGATGTACCTTATGTCTCCTATTCGCTGGTAGGGGCTAATGGACTTAACGATCTTTTCGATTATGCCGTTGAACGAAAATGCGAATTGCTATCGGTAGTCAACGAGAGCGGCACCTCGTTCACCGACCTGATTATGGGAAGTATAGCCCAGCAACTTATCAGTAAATCGCCTGTGCCTGTGTTAACCATTCGGGCAAAATCTCGAACCATTAAAGATAGTTTTAGTACTTTTGCTGGCTAAACGTACCACTCCATGCTCGAGGTTAAAAAAGTTACCAAATACTACGGTAGCCAGTGTGCCGTAAATAAGGTTTCGTTTCAGCTATCGAAAGGTGAAATTGTAGGATTTATTGGTCCCAATGGTGCCGGTAAATCTACCCTGATGAAAATTATCACGGGCTACCTGCAGCCCGATGGCGGAGCTGTATACATCAACCAACATAATATTGCTGAGGAAGAACCAGCCATACGCCGACATATTGGCTATTTACCCGAGCACAATCCCCTGTACCTGCATATGTATGTAACAGAATATTTACAATTTGTGGCTGGCCTCTACCGATTGGGGAGTAAGTCGAAACAACGGGTCGAAGAGATGATTCAGCTTACCGGTCTTGCTCCCGAACGTAAAAAACGTATTGGTGAACTCTCAAAGGGATATCGCCAGCGGGTAGGGATTGCCCAGGCCCTCATTCATAATCCCAATATACTCATCCTCGACGAACCCACCTCGGGGCTCGACCCTAACCAGATAGTTGAAATTCGCAACCTTATTCAGTCGGTAGCAAAAGAAAAATGCGTACTCCTTTCAACCCACATCATGCAAGAGGTCGAGGCTATTTGTCATCGCATTATCCTTATCAGCAAAGGAAACATCATAGCCGACCAACCCACCGCATTGGTTCGTGCCAGTTCGCATACCCTTGTGGTCGAAACCCATGTGCCAGTTGAGGAAAATTTCTTTTCTGAACTTGAAGGGGTTCAATCGGTTGTGAATCAGGGGCCCACTCACTGGCTTATCGAATGTAGAGAAGGTTACGATCTGCGAGAAACAATTTTCACCAAAGCCGTTGCCTCCAATATCAAAATCCTTGCGATGCAAAAAAAGGAGAAACCACTCGAGGAGGTATTTCGTGAGCTAACCCAATCATAGGGCCGCCATATTCCGAAGGGTGTCTTTACCCAGGGGCTGGTAATTTTTGAGATACTCTACGGCAGCTTCGGGCGTTTGGGCTACCTGGATAAAATTCATGTGTTCGGGCAAAATAAATGCTTCGTCTACCATCCGTTGCAAAAACATTAGCAAGGGATCAAAGAAGTTCAGTGTATTCAGCACAACAACTGGAATATCGAATAGTCCCAACTTTTTGTGCGAAAGGGCTTCGGCCAGCTCGTCGAGCGTACCCGTACCTCCCGGCAAAACTATAATGCCCCTTGTTTTTTCAAAAATAATCGTCTTACGTTCCGACAGGTTCCTGGTAACAATCATTTCTGTAACCCGGGGATTGCCCCATTCGAGCTGCATCATAAAATGAGGAATAACGCCCACAATAAGACCATTCTCAGCGAGCACACCATCGGCAAGTGCCCCCATGGCTCCTATTGCACCTCCTCCATAGTAAACTGTAATTTTTTCTTTGGCCAGCAAGGCTCCCAGCCTATAAGCATCGTCAAGATAAGGTGCAGGGGTACGACTACTCGACGAACAAAATACACCTACCGCTTCCATAACTTTAGGACCTTCGTATTAACCCCGTTCGAGAACCTGCCTGAGACAGTCGGTAACCCTTCCGAAATCGTCATCCGTCAATGTTGACGAGGAGGGCAAACAAAGTCCTTGCGCAAAAAGAGCCTCCGACACCCCATTCACATAAGCCGGACACCCCTGAAAAACTGGCTGCAAATGCATGGGTTTCCACAACGGTCGTGATTCAATGTTTTCCTTCTCAAGTGTCAGTCGCAAGTCTTCTGGCTTAACTGCTGTTTGGGCTGGATCGAGTACGATGGTGGTCAACCAATGGTTTGAAAAATAGCTTTCATCGGGCTCCTCAAGCAAGGTAACCCCGGGAAACGATGCAAAAAACTTTTTGTAGGCAAAGAAATTTCTGCGCCGTGCCTCAACCCGCTGATCAAGCACCCTGAGCTGCCCCCGACCAACACCCGCCAGGATATTGCTCATGCGATAATTGTATCCAATATGCGTATGATGATAATAGGGAAAGTTGTCGCGTGCCTGCGTGGCCAGAAAGGTAGCCTTTTTACACAACTCGGGGTCGTTGGCCAGCAAGGCTCCCCCACTCGAGGTAGTAATGATTTTATTCCCATTAAACGAAATTATCCCCATCCGGCCAAAAGTGCCTACCTGCCTGCCTTTGTATTTCGAACCCAGCGCTTCGGCAGCGTCCTCAATCAAAGGGATATCGTAATACTGGCAAATGTCAACAATCTTATCTATCTGGGCAGGCATGCCATACAGGTGAACTATTATTACAGCTTTAGGCTTTTTACCCCTGGCAATGCGATCTTTTATGGCCTTTTCGAGTAGCTCTGGATCCATGTTCCAGGTAAGAGACTCGGAATCAACGAAGATAGGAGTAGCACCCTGATACACAATAGGATTGGCCGAAGCCGAAAAAGTAAAGGAAGAGCAAATGACCTCATCGCCCCTTTCGACCCCTGCCAGGATAAGTGCCAGATGAATGGCCGCTGTCCCCGACGAGACACACGAAACAGCCGCTGCCCCGGTATAGTTGGCTAACTCTTGCTCAAATGCAGTAACGTGGGGGCCGAGTGAACCTATCCAATTAGTAACAAAGGCTTCATGAATAAATTCAAGCTCGCTCCCACCCATGTGAGGTTCAGAAAGAAAGATTTTGGCTGCCATACTTTTAATTTTAAGGCATCTGGCAAATAAAGCAACTTATTTGATGCTGAAAATCGTTCTAAAAATAATCGAAAAATATTTTTTTAGTGTGGGCTTGTGTAAATATTCAAGATTTAGCCGTATTTTATCAGGCATAATGTACCGGATGTAATATTCTTCGGGGTTATCGGCATGTCTTAAAATCTCATTTTCATTCATATATTTAATTGATGCTATATCAGTAATTCCCGGTCGAAAATTGAGTATCTGCCGCTGCTCTTCGTTATATAGGTCTACATATTTTCGCACCTCGG
>Ga0116167_1004471_pt1 | contig 10251 bp, 20 predicted proteins | sample AD_JPNMR3_MetaG_FD_89794 | JGI IMG/M metagenome (GOLD analysis project Ga0116167, IMG submission 89794) | Active sludge microbial communities of municipal wastewater-treating anaerobic digesters from Japan - AD_JPNMR3_MetaG | ecosystem: Engineered > Bioreactor > Anaerobic > Digestate | place... | reverse complement strand
ATATTGAAAGGAGGTTTTGCTATCTTTAATAATTTCTTGCTCTACCTCATCTCTTATGTTGTCAAAACTTTTTTTAAAGAATTTTTCTCCGATATTTTCTATCGCTTTAATTATTATCATTTTGCCTCCCTTAGATTTAATATGTTTATAAAATCCTCTGCTTTAGTTGACTTAGGATAAAATTTATTATTAATTGGATCTATTAAGTGACGAATATCATCCAAATGCACTCCGGCTTCAGAAACTATTCTATAAAAAGATTCAATCTTTGCTCTAATGTTATTGGGGTCATTTTCTCTAAATATTCTTTCAAAAAAATTAACTAAAGATTCTTTGTTTATACTTTTATCCTTATTGTAAATAACATAAACAAATGCCGCCATCTCGGGAGAATTAACTTCTATTTCATTAAAGTTTATTAATTTTTTGAGGAAAGAAATTTCCTCTTCATTCAACTCCCCTACTCTATAGACAATATCTTTTACATAGTTTTCCAAATTAGTATAAACATGTTTTTTAAAATACAAATCAACAAAACGAAAATAGAAATTTTTTGCGGAATCATTTTTTATTTTTTTATATCCATCTACTATTTTTCTCAACAAATCAAACATAGATTCTTTAGAATTATTAAATAAAGAAATGATATAATAGTGGATATACTTCTTTGCAATCCGCTCATTCTGAATTGAATTTATTTTTTCTATTAAATTTTCAAAAGATTTAGGATCCTCGATAGGTCTTTTTAATATATTGAACTCGTTTATATTTTCACCAACCAAACCTTCAATTTCATACAATAAATCTTCCAACCCAGATTTTTTGGCTCTTTTTATAACTTCTCCAGTAGCATCTTTTTTAATTAAATTCAATAAAATTTTTTTAGCTGTTTCTTTGTTTAACATCCCAATCCCAATTAATCTAGAAATAGAATTCATGGGAATATCAAATTTTCCATTATCATTGTACCTAAACCCATCTATCGTCCTTATCTGGTTGAATACATTTTCAAATTCTGAAACAAACAAATCTTTATATTCTCCTATTATGTCTGTTGAGAAAAATGGGGCTAATTTAAAAGAAGCAACTATAGGATTTTGCAATAATTGTCTTAATATTGCTCTAACTAATTCTATCGGTTTAGCATTATCTTTAGCTAATTTGTTAAATACCATTTTATAAACTCTTCTTAAATTTGCCAAAGGTCTTTCTTTATCCGAATCCCCGGGATAAGTTTTAAGCCCTTTTCTGATTCTGTTGACCAACTCTTCTCCTATTTCGGATTCTATATTCTTAATCGCCAATTCGAATCTTTCCTTGTCGCCTACATTATCTTTCTCAAATCTATTTATATATTTATAATACAAATCTACATCTCTACCCTTTAAATCTTTCAAAAACTCATTCTTAACACTTGGATGCATTACTTTTTCTATTGGTAAGCTAAGGTTTTCTATTAAGTGTTTGGCCAAATATTTAGGATCAGAAGCTATTTCATAAAACAATTTGTGATACATAGAGTTAGGCTTTACTTTCTTTTTATCCTCAGGTCTCATTTTTTTGGATTTTAAGAAAGCAGATTCAGCCTGAGAGAAATCCTCTTTCTGATATCTTTCATATTCCGGGTAGGTATCCTCATCCGCAAGCAATTCTAAATACATCCCGGACAACTTACTCAAATATGTAACAACCCTGTCTGGAATGATTGTTCCCAAAAAGTTTTTCATTTCCCCAAAATGTCTAAGTATAAAGTCTAGAATATTTAGAGGATATTCTATATCTTTGTTCAATCTCCAAGAAACTATATGTTTACTTATATACGAAAAAGGGAAATCCTCTTTTTTAATATCCCTGTATAAAGAATTTAATTCTTTTTCGTATTTTATAAGGAAATCTAGAGTTGCATCCATTCTTTTAAATCCTCAATCATGTTTATTTTTTTCTTATACAGATTCAGCATGTACAAGTTAAATTCTTCTTCTTTCACATCGTCCTCTATCATCTCTTCGTCGATTATTTTGTCTATTCCTAATCTTCCTATCAACTCAATACCTGTCATATACTAACTATCTTTTTTTTAAATCAAAGACAAGAACTTGAGTTTAATTTAAAAAAAATATAATATTATTAGACAATTGAAAGGAGGAAAAATAAAAATATGAAAACATACATCTTGAACGCATTCTCAACAAACATGATCTCGAGAGATTGTGGTGTTGAATTTAGACCGCTCTCTCTAGAAGCGGCTAAATCTTTTATATTAGAAAGCAAATTCGCCAACAGAGAAATAATTTCTGGAGTAGGACATGAGTCAACAGCTAAAATCATGTCCCAACTTCTCGGAATACAAGTCCCGATGAACAGAATCAACGTCCTACTCGACGATGGAGACAACGGATTAATAATGTCCTTAGGCTTCAGATCAGAGGAAGGAAAAATTTACACAGAAGAAGAATTAAAAGCTTTTGTAGATGCAGGTAGAATAAAGTTCCACAAATTCACAATAAAAGCTTTAGAGCCGGAACAAATGCCTGACATGAGCCAAAACGAAGGCTTATTCTAAAATTTTAGACTGGACTTGACATCCAGCTGCTTTTTTTGTATAATTTTTATTCTAAAGAGGTTTCAATCAAGCGAGCTTTCCCTCTCTAATCCAAAGCCACTGGCCCCGTTCGTAGACAACGGTGGTTATCAGTCCCCGAATCTGAACAACAGGAAAAGTCTTCATAGTCTGACCTGTCCGATGTAAGCACCCCCAGAATATAAGGCTCCAAGGCTGGGTAGGTAACATCCATCGGCGTAGGATGCGGTACGACCCCTTATGCATGCCCACTTGCCAGGTTCCGCCTCTAGCTCAAATGTAGCTAAAGAGGGGATGAGGATAGTAGGAGGGATCAGGCAGCTATTTGTTCTCACTTAAATTATGCAATGTGTGCAACCGCCACACGTTGACTAGAGGAAAAGGATATATACCCTTCCTAGCTCAAAAAAGAAGGGAAGAATACTTCCACCTAGCTAAATAGCTAAAACCTCATCCTGGACCTATCCTAGGCCTTCCTGATGCGGGTTCTAGCTAGCTTGCTTCTCCACCACTCCTATCCCTCCTTCCTCTTTCTCTCTTCTCCTACTTCTCTAATTCTCTGGAGAAAGAGAAAGAGAAAAAAGAAGTAGAAGAAAGAAAGAAGGAAGAAAGAAGGAGGAAGGGAGGAAGTAGCTGGAGGAAGTATTAGTATATAGACTAAGTATTAGTTTATATATATATATCTTTTTTCTCTAGTCATCAGTCGGCATGCATACATGCATAAAAGGGCGGCGCTCTGGGGGGTAAAGAAGAGAGAAGAGAAGAGAAAAGGAAGAAAGGAAGGAAGGGGAAAGAAGAAGGAAATAGAACGAAAATTTGACAATTATTTAAAAAAAAGATAAAATTATTAGATATGAAAAATTTTAAAACTAACATCAAAGTCAGGAAAACTTGGGGTAATATAAACCCTGCTACTAGGATATTCAAAACAAAGAAGGGAAGAATCAAACATAAAAAAGATTATAGGATGATCGATGAATGAGGCGGAAAAACTAACTATGCTTGGGTTAAAGCTTAATATAATTAATAAACTAGGATATTATATTGATGAGGATGGATGTATAATCAAGCCAACTGGAGAGTATATCCTAAATGAAAAGAAAGAAAAGATCCATTTTTCGAAAATGAAAGGGATAAATGAAAAGAAAGAGATATTTTAGAAGAAAAAAGAAAATAATAAGGGCAATAACAAAATACAAATTACTATTATATTTTATAGCTTTTTTAATAATATTGCTTAGTTTTATAGTTAATAGAAAGAATAAAAACTTAAATTTTAGAGAATTTAATGTAGTCAATGTATATATCCCAACTAAATCCCAAGCATACGAAATTATCAAATTAGATAATTTAATGTGTTCTTATTATACCAATATCCCCGAAGAGACTGATTCCACACCTAATATAATGGCATCTGGAAGGGTTGTTTATAATGGAGCTATAGCTCTATCTAGAGATTTAATAAAAAAACATAAACTCAATTTTGGAGATTTGGTTAAAGTAAGAGGAAGATATTATGTTTTAGAAGATACTATGAATCCTAAGATGAAGAATTGGGTAGACATATTTACTTTCTCCAAATCTAACACTACCAGGAATATAAGCTTTAAATGTAAAGCGGAGGTAATAAAATGGAACCGAAAATATTCACGAGAATAGGCGTGGATGAGGTAGGAAGGGGATGTTTCGCCGGACCGATAGTCGCCTGCGCGGTATTGTTCCCTTATGGAAGCCCTATAATAAAAGGGATAGAAGATTCTAAAATGCTTACCAGGGAACAAAGAGAAGAGCTTGATAAAGAAATACGAAAGCATGCCATAATTGCAATTTCTTGCCGTTCTGCAAATATAATAAATCAAATTGGCATTAATTGGGCTAATCAGCAAGTTCTTAGGGATTCTGCCGGTAGGCTGATTAAGCATATAGTCGATATGGATAGATATTGTATTTTGGTTGATGGAAAATTTAAAATAGGGAACTTCCCTTTTAGGCAACAGGCAATAAAAAAGGGAGACCAAAAGGTTTATGAGATAGGAGCCGCAAGTATAGTGGCTAAAGTTTTTAGAGATAGGTTGATGGCTAAACTTGAACAGAAATATCCTCAATTTAAATTCTCTAAACACGCGGGATATGGGACTAGGGAACATATAGAAGAGATAAAAAAATTTGGGAAAATCCCAGGTATACATAGAGATAAATTTATTCATTTTGAATGTGGGATATATGGAAATAATATTTAATTTTATTTCTGTCTTTGTTTTATTGGGTTTTGTTTATTTCTTTATTGTCTTTTTAAAACATTTTTTGTATACTCTTGACAAATAATCAAAAAAAATATAAAATAAATTTGTAATGAACATGAAGGAGGAAACGAATATGAGCCAAGAAAAACAATACCCTATAGGATCATTTGTATATGAAATAAATTATTCCGACGTTTATATTGTTGTTCTAAGCGATACAACCAAAGGAGATAATAAAATAGATAAAGTATTTTTAAATAAAGAAGACGCAGAGAAATATTTACTTAAAAGGGGATACAAAAAGAAAAATAGACTTTTTCAAAAAGCAATTGATTTTACTATGTGTTATGCTCAAATAATCAAAAGAAAAATTAATTATTGGGAGGAGAAATAATATGGAAATAGAAAATATAAAAATAGCTTTTCATTTCATGATAGATGAGCTTGTGAAATTAAAATATAAAAATAAATCCAAACAAAAAAAAAGAAGCAGATGAAATGAAAAACAAAATAAATTCTTTTTTAGATTCTTTTAATTCTATTTCTTTTATCCAATATACCACCACAAATGGTACCGAAGCTTATGACTCTTGTAAAAATTGTTCTACAAAAGACAAGGGTCCTTGTTTTTGTACATTAAATACCAAAAATATAAAGTATTGAAAGAGGTGATATGCCTAATTTAAGATGGATTAAAAATAATGGAAAAGAAGAATTATACGATGGAGATGTAAAGTTAGCCTATTTGTATAAAAGAAAAAATGACATAAACTATAGCGTCCGCAAGCCACTGACTTTAGTCATGTGGTTAGGACGTAAAAAGTATCTTGGTGAAAACCAAGTAGTTGGGGTTATGGCGTCCCCCATTGGTAATCGGTATAAACCGAATATGCAATGTAGCCTGTAGCAATACAGGAAAGAATCTGCCGACTTTAGTCGTGCAGAGTACGTCAATTTTAATCATAATAATTAAATAAGGAGGGATAAAATGAACTTAGCGACAATCCAAACGATAAAAAATCTTATCCCGATATCTGGTGCTGATAGAATAGAACTTGCAGAATTAGAAGGTAAGGGATGGAAAGTAATAGTTCAAAAAGGATTATATAAACCGGGAGATTTAGTAATATTTGTTGAGCCTGATACTTGGGTACCTCATGATGTAGCTCCATTTTTAACTAAGGGCAAACCTAAATTCTATAACGGGGTAGTTGGGAACAGATTGAGACCTGTCAAAATGAAGGGAGTATTATCAGTTGGTTTGATTCTTCCATTAAGTTTGCTTAAAAAAGAAGTACAGAAAGGAGACGACGTTACTTCTGACCTTGGAATTCAAAAATGGGAAAAACCTATAGATATAACTATTAAAGGAGAACCGCAAGGCCCTATGCCATATTATATCCCAAAAACAGATGAAATCAATCTCCAGTCAAAGCCAGAATTACTAGATGAATTTAAAAAGATTGATGGAGATATATATATAACAGAAAAAATAGATGGGACATCAGCGACATTCTTTTATTATGAAGCAAAATTTAATGTATGTAGCAGAAATTATATAATAAAATACGGAGAGAATGCCTATTGGGAAATAGAGAAGAAATATAGGATAGGAGACAAATTAAAATATTCTAAAATGGAAATAGCTATACAAGGCGAAATATTTGGAGAAAAGATACAAACGAACCCGCTTGGGATAAGAGGAATAGATTTTATGGTATTTGATATCTTTGATGTCCCTGGACAAAAATATTTGGGATTTGACGAAATTGTTTCTATTTGTAAAGAATTAGGATTAAAGACAGTCCCATTAATTTATGAGGGAGAATTCAAGAAAGATTGGAATATTGATTATTTAGTGTCTATGAGCTCCGGCTGTTATGCCAATACCAATACCCAAAGAGAAGGGATTGTTGTAAGGCCTAAAAAATATACTTTTTGTGATTTGATAAAAAGGAAATTAAGTATGAAGGTATTAAATCCTAACTATGAATAATAATGAAGAACTTCGACATATGATTATAAAATTTTTAGGTGAAAATCCTAATCGTTATTTTTCAAGAAAAGAAATAATTGAAAAAATAACCAATGAAAAATATAGCATATATAAAGAGTCTTATGATGACATCTCATAATTTATGCACAAAGTAAGCATATTAATAGTAACTGATATCGTTTCAAAAACTAAATGGTATAAAATCCCTGGGACTCCATGGAATAAGAACAATATCAAAATAAAAAATATTGGGGAAATTTCTTTTGATCAGGTAATTTTTTATGAAGATGAGATTGAATTCAGAAGTGAAATATTTTGTTTAAAATGGAAAGATAATTACAAAGAAATTATAACCAAGAAGTTATTTAACATTTTTAAAAGCCATAAAATAAAAGCAAAAACTATTTTGGTATATCTTGAAGAAGAAGATATTTTCTAGATTTAACAAGAAATTATGGGAAGGTTTAAATAAACAAATTGAGGAGAATATAAAAAAACTATTATGATAGACATAGGGATATATCATAAAATACATGACGATATAAGAAAGAGACTATTTGTCGAAGATAGATATTTAGTTAATAGGGCAATTGAAGACAGAACTAGTGATATAGATAAAATGAAAGAATTAGTAAAATGCGGACTATATTATGTAAAAAACAAAAGAATATATAGCGATATATTATATATAAATTATGATCAAGCTAAAACATTGTCGGAATTAATAAATCGACCAAAAATAAAAGATAATGATTCCATAGGGGTAAAAGTTTTGATTAAAATAACTCAAAAACTTAGGGACGAATATTTTATAAAAACCGGGAAGTTTTTAGATGAAGAGTATGTTTATGATTTTTTCTTTAACTATGTTTTAGCTAGAGATTTCGTAATACAAAATAAGATAATTTTTCATAATGGGGAATTGTTTGTAAGAGAAATTTTTATTTTTAATGGATTGGCCGAATACGAAAATTTTATTTCTTCTGCGGCAAAATATATGTTAGAGCATTTCCAAAAAAAAGAAGAAAGAAAAAATATATTTAAAAAAATTATAGATTTTTTTAAGAAAAAAAACATAGATGAACAACAAGGGATTGACTTATAAAAATACTTGACTTTTCTCAAAAAAAATAGTATAATTATCTTTTATGATTAAATGTGAAAAATGCGGGAAAGAACTTGGAATCCCAGATGGGATGAAAGCCAGGCAGATAAAAAAAGAAATAAAAAAGCTTGGAGGCAAATACTTTGGAGAAAAGAAGGGTGTTTGCTTTGAATGCAACGTATCCGCCGGGAAACCCGATGGATGGCTGGAAGTATTCATGGAGCTGTACGACATGCCGAAGTTGGAAGCTTTGGAATTGTACAAGCAAGAATTCGAAACGATAGGGAAATGCCCTCTCTTGTTTGAATGTCCAGTGGACGACAATTGCAGGGAATGCGGGTTGACTTTCCAGGAATTGTTGGATTTGGCAGACAAGATATTTCCTAAAAGAGGATCTGGGCATTCCTGACAGAAGTATCCCAAGATCTTTCTTACTTTTCCTAACAGGAGGAATTGATGAAATACGTAATAGGAATAGACAACGGTGTGACTGGAGGGATAGCCGTCCTAACTTTGGATACCAGAGAAGTTGTACTCCACATCAACACCCCGATAAAGAGCGTGCTGGACTACCAGAAGAAGTCGCACTTCATTTCCAGGGTGGATTATGCGAAGTTGGTCGATCTCCTGTTGCCGTACAAGGACTCGATTGCGTACCTTGAGCGTCCGATGGTGAATCCGACCAGGTTCAAAGCGACGGCTTCCGCGCTCCGTTGCCTAGAAGCCACGCTGATAGTTCTGGAAGCGATTGGCATCCCGTACAAGTTCGTGGACAGCAAAGCCTGGCAGTCCGCCTTGCTTCCCAAAGGATTGAAGAAGGAGCAGCTGAAGAAAGCGTCGCTGGAGGTAGTCAGGCAGCGGTTCGGGATAGAAGCTCCCAACTCAGGGATATCCGATTCAATCCTGATAGCAGAGTTTGGAAGACAATCAGAGTCGTTAAATCTAAACAAGGAGGAAAAACAATGAATCTGTCAAATTCAGACTTAAAATTACTTAGAGACTTGTCGCAATCTGTGCAGGGAAGAAGGAGAATAGCGTTTCTTTTAGCCCCAAAGTTCATATCCGACCCAGAGTCCACAGCTCAGCTCCTCAAGCAACTGGTTGAGGACCAGAGTATCTACAAAGACCTTTTAGCTAGACTCCTGTCCGAGTTGGCAATGAAATTTGCTAGCAACCCTAACTTCCCTAAAGCAGTAAAATTTGTAGAGTCCCAAATCCCCGATTGGGAGGGATTCTGATCAATTTGTCCCCAAATTTCCAGATCGATTACTCTGAGGAGCGAGTAGGATTTAAGACTTGTCATTTCTACAAAGTAGCAAACCAAAAGCTCCCATCTGTGTCAGCTATTCTGGAAGTGCTCGACGCCGGGAAGTCTGGAGCTCTTTCCTATTGGAGTAAGAAAACAGCCTTAGATTCGATGAAGTCAGCCCTAGAATCCAAACTCTCCATAGGGGTCAGCCTCTCAGAAGAAGATTTAGAAGAAGCTTACTCCTCAGCTCTCAAGTCCCCAGATAGACTGAAGAAAGAAGCAGCAGACGTCGGAACTGAATGTCACAACGCGATAGACGCCCTAATCAACCTAAAACCAATACCCCAGCTTTCTCAGCAAGCTCAAGCAGCCTTCAAAAACTTCCTCAACTGGACTCACTCACTCAACCTTACATTCCAGTCAGGAGATATCCCTGTTGCTTCCCCATCCCTAGGGTTCGGAGGTAGGCTCGACGCATTAGCTTCAGATCAACAAAACAACCTCATCCTACTCGATTGGAAAACAACTAACAAACTTAAAGTCCACAACTTCTACCAAGTAGCAGCCTACGCCCTAGCACTCAAAGAAACATACAACCTCTACCCAACTAAAGCCTTCATCGTCAAGTTCCCTAAGTCAGATTCCAAAATCCAACAATTGGAAGTAGACTTAAAATCAACCACTAAAGCATTCCTAGCTCTACTTAAATTATATTACTTGCATCAGCCAGTAGAACAATATTTCAATTCTATCAAAGGAGATTTATGGACTATATAGAAGATATAATAAGAAATGTCAAAATCGACCTCAAACTTAAAGGAGATTTCCTAAAAATCTCTTTTAACCCTTCTAATAAAGAATATACAATCTCAATAGCACTCCCTAACTCCCAAACCCCACTATCAGCATCAAGTAGAAGCTTAAAACTAGCTTTCTACGAAATAAAGAAAAAATCAGAAATAGTCAGAAAATATATATAACCACCATCTAAAAAATTACCACATTTTTTAACCATAATATCTTATTCACATATTATCCCACCCCCCCCACATATCACATTTTTTTGCCTATTTACCT
>Ga0116167_1004469_pt1 | contig 10253 bp, 9 predicted proteins | sample AD_JPNMR3_MetaG_FD_89794 | JGI IMG/M metagenome (GOLD analysis project Ga0116167, IMG submission 89794) | Active sludge microbial communities of municipal wastewater-treating anaerobic digesters from Japan - AD_JPNMR3_MetaG | ecosystem: Engineered > Bioreactor > Anaerobic > Digestate | place... | reverse complement strand
GGCTCATCAATATTCAAAATCAGTAATTTGCCCAGAATGCAATGGAGCGAGATTAAAAAAAGAATCGCTGTTTTTCAGAATCCATGATAAAAATATTGCTGAATTGTCTGAAATGGATATTTCAGAATTGTACCAATGGGTAAATACAGTCGAAGAGTATCTTTCTGAAAAACAAAGAAAAATAGCTTCTGAAATTTTAAAGGAAATCCGTAATCGTTTGCAATTCATGCTGGAGGTCGGTCTTAATTACCTTTCCCTTAATCGTAGTTCAGAATCTTTGTCAGGTGGTGAAAATCAACGTATTCGTTTAGCAACGCAAATTGGTTCTCAATTGGTTAATGTACTTTATATTCTGGATGAGCCCAGCATTGGATTGCATCAACGCGATAATTTACAGCTTATCCACTCGTTGAAACAACTTCGAGACAATGGAAATTCAATTATTGTTGTTGAGCACGATAAAAGCATTATGCTTGCGGCTGATTATCTTATTGATTTAGGTCCAGGAGCAGGACGAATGGGTGGTGAAGTTGTTTTTGCAGGTGAACCAGCTAAAATGTTAGAAGCTGACACTTTAACTTCTTCTTACTTAAAAGGCAAAAAACGAATTGAAATACCGGCAAAAATTCGAAAAGGAAATGGAAATTTTTTAATTCTTCAAGGAGCAAAAGGAAACAATTTAAAAAATATCAATGTTTCATTTCCACTCGGCAAAATGATTTGTGTTACAGGTGTGTCGGGTAGCGGAAAATCTTCTTTGATTACTGAAACCCTTCAACCTATTTTAAGTCAATATTTTTATCATTCCTTGAAAGATCCATTACCTTATGACAGTATTGAAGGATTGGAATATGTTGATAAAGTCGTGGAAGTAGATCAATCACCTATTGGGAGAACGCCGCGTTCAAATCCAGCTACTTATACAGGGGTTTTTACAGATATTCGAAATTTGTTTGCTACATTGCCTGCTGCTAAAATGAGAGGTTACAAACCTGGCAGATTTTCATTTAATACACCTGGTGGAAGATGTGAAGTTTGTCATGGTAATGGTTATAAAACGATAGAAATGAATTTTTTACCTGACGTTTATGTCCCCTGCGAAAGCTGCAATGGGAAACGTTACAATAAGGAAACCCTTGAAGTTCGTTTTAAGGGAAAATCAATAGCTGATGTGCTGGACTTAACTATTGATCAGGCGGTAGATTTTTTTGAAAATCAACCTTCTATTTTATACAAACTTAAAACTTTACAGGATGTAGGATTAGGATATATTAAACTGGGCCAGCCCAGCACTACACTTTCTGGCGGCGAAAGTCAAAGAGTAAAATTGAGTGCCGAACTTTCAAAACGAGATACAGGAAAAACTTTATATATTTTGGATGAACCTACTACCGGTTTACATTTTGAAGATGTTAGAGTATTACTGGGAGTTTTGAATAGACTGGTTGATAAAGGAAACACCGTTATTATTATTGAACACAACATGGATGTAATTAAAACAGCCGATTATATCATTGATTTAGGACCAGCGGGAGGAGAAGCTGGCGGAAAAATTATTTGTACAGGTACTCCTCAGGAAGTGGCAAACCATCCCAAAAGTGAAACAGGTAAATTTCTGAAATTGGAATTGAAAAGCTTAATTTAGTTATTTTTATTATCTTTGGCTTCATTCAAATTAGGAAATTTTTATTATGAAACTAAAATCTTTGTTATTTGCCTTAGGAGTATTTGTTACTTATTTGGTAATAGTTGTTTTATTACGTTTATATACAAAACAAATCCCTGAGAATGCGGTTATTTTGAATTTCTTTTCAAAAAATGATTTTTTTATCGGCTTGCTGGTGACCTTTTTTGTAACGCTCGCTCATGAACAAAAGAAAAGATTGAAATAATTAATTAGCTTTCAATTATTTAAAAATAATTTCAAAATATTTTTTAATAAATTTTACATGAACCAACAACGATACCATTTAAGAGGCGTTTCTTCCTCAAAAGAAGATGTGCACGATGCTATAAAAAATATTGACAAGGGCTTGTATCCAAAAGCTTTTTGTAAAATTATTCCTGATATGCTGGGGAATGATTCCGATTACTGTAATATTATGCATGCTGATGGGGCTGGAACTAAATCCTCTTTAGCGTATGTTTATTGGAAAGAAACTGGTGATTTGTCCGTATGGAAAGGAATAGCTCAGGATGCTTTGATTATGAATATTGATGATTTGTTGTGCGTAGGAGCAGTAAATAATATTCTGGTTTCATCAACGATCTGTAGAAATAAAAATCTGATTCCTGGCGAAGTTATTTCAACCATAATCAATGGAACAGATGAAATTATTCAGCAGTTGTGCGAAATGGGAATAAATGTTTATTTCACTGGTGGAGAAACGGCTGATGTAGGTGATTTGGTTCGCACTATTATTGTGGATAGTACCGTTGCTTGCCGGATGAAAAGAGCTGATATTATTGATAATGCCAATATAAAAACAGGCGATGTGATTGTGGGACTTTCTTCAAGTGGACAGGCAATTTACGAAAAGGAATACAACAGTGGCATAGGCAGCAATGGCTTAACATCAGCCCGCCACGATGTGTTCGTTCATTATCTTGCAGAAAAATACCCAGAAAGTTATGACCCCGCTATGCCAGATGATTTGGTTTATACTGGCTCTTATTCATTAACAGATAAAATTGAATCTTTACAATTGGATGCGGGTAAGTTGGTACTTTCTCCCACTCGGACCTATGCTCCTGTGGTAAAAAAAATTTTAGAAGAACTCCATCCTTACATTCATGGAATGATTCATTGTACAGGAGGAGGACAAACTAAAATTTTACATTTCATTGATCAACTCAGAGTGATTAAAAATAATTTGTTCCCCTTACCTCCACTTTTTCAAATTATTCAAAAAGAATCAGGAACAGACTGGAAAGAAATGTATAAAGTTTATAATATGGGACATCGATTTGAAATATATCTACCGCAGGAAGTTGCACAAAATGTAATTGACATTGCAAGAACTTTTCATATTGATGCACAAATAATTGGATATTGTGAAGCTTCTGAAAAAAAAGAATTAATTATTGAAAGCGAATTCGGAAAGCTTAAGTATAAATGAGACCAACAAATTAATAAGCCAGTAACGATTTAATATTTGTTGCAAATAGTCTAACAGCTATCGCTAATAAAATGATTCCAAAAAATTTACGTAAAATATAAATACCCCCTTTGCCAATTATTTTTTCCACTTTATCAGTTGACTTTAACACAAAATAAACAAAAATAATATTTAAAGTGAGGGCAATGAGGATATTGATCATTTCATATTCAGCACGTAAAGAAAGTAAAGTGGTAAACGAGCCAGGACCAGCAATTAAAGGAAAAGCAATAGGAACAATGGAGGAGACGCCCTCAGGACCTTTATTTCGAAAAATTTCAACATCCAGAATCATTTCCAGTGAAAAGATAAAAATAATCAAGGAACCGGCTGCAGCAAATGATTCAATATCAACATGAAAAAGTTTTAAAACCCATTCCCCAGCAAACAAAAAAACAACCAAAATAACAAATGCTACTAAACTGGTTTTAGCAGGCGAAACACTTTCTCCTTTACTTTTTATACCCAAAATAATTGGAATGGATCCCAATATATCAATAATGGCAAAAAGTACCATGAAGGCACTTGCTATCTGCAATAAACTAATATTCATAGCTGTTTCATAATTTCCTGGTTCACTTCTTTTCTCTCTTTATCGCAAAACCAACCCCATTTATTGAAATATTTTATCATGTTAATAATGTGAATCCACAACATTCGTAAATTTTCATAAGAACTTTGAACATGTTGATGAACAATGCTCACTTCAGGATAATAAACCGTTCGATATTTTTGATGGATTCTCCGTGTCAAATCAAGATCTTCAGGATACATAAAAAATCGTTCATCAAATAAACCAACTTGTTTTAGAGCTTCCATTCTTAAAAACATAAAGCAACCTGACAGATAAGGTACGTCCATTATTTTATTATATCCTGACGCACGTATCTCAAAATGTTCCTTCCTTTTTTTAAAGAAATTTTGAGGAAAAAATCTTCTGAAAATCAAATCAAAAGGAGTTGGAAGCAATTTACAAAGATATTGAATTTTTCCATCTGGATAAAATACTTTTGGCATTAAAAGTCCAATATTTGTATTTTTATCCATAAATTCGACAATTTTTTCCAGAATTTCAGGCTCAAAAGTTACATCAGGATTGAGCACCAGATGATAAGGAACATTTTGTTCCAGGGTTTTCCTGATAGCAATATTATGGGCAGCCCCATAACCCAGATTTTTCCCTGTAAAAATGTAAGTAACGGGAAGTTTTTCAAAATCAGGATGAGGCGAGGGAGAATTGTCGATAAGGAAAATATCGGAAATAAGATTAGACCCTCGAAGCGTCTCAACCAAAGGTTTTATCGTGTCTACGGCATGATGATATAGAACAATGGAAGCATTCAGCATGAAAAGCGTTAAATATAAACTTTCTCAATTGTAGGCAATATTTGATTTGGTAAAAAATTTTGTCGAGCCCAATCTTTCGCAGCTTCAGACATTTGAATCCTTAAATTCTCATTGCCAAGTAATGTGGAAATAGCTTTGCCAAATTCTTCAACATTTTTATTTTCTACGACTAAGCCTGTTTTATTGTTCTGGTTGACCCACATTGTGCCCGACCCCTCAATTTTAAAAGAAACGGCAGGTAAACCACAATATAATGCTTCTGCTAAAGCTACACCAAATGCTTCACTTCGGTTTATTGATGGAAAGGCAAAAACATCTGCTGCATGTAAGTAATATTTCACTTCATTATTTGAAAGCCTTCCTATAAATTTAACTCTTGGATGATCTTTCGCCATCTCTTTTAAACTTGCACTTTGTTCACCAGTCCCGCCAATGAGAATGATACAATCCTCTTTTATGAACTTTTCCGATTCAATCAAGTAGTCAATTCCTTTATAAGGCACATGCCTTCCAACAAAAAAGACAATCTTTTTATGATTAAATTTTTCTTTTATTTTATTAATTTCTTCTTCTTCACCTTTAAACAAATGCAATTTTTTTTCATCTATTGTATTTGGTAATATTAATGTTTTATCTATATAAGGTTTTATCGCTTCAGAAGAATTCATGTATGGTTCGCTTGTTGCAATAATTTTGTACGATTTTTTTAGAATTTCTCTTTCAAAAGGTTTATATAATTTATAAAAAGATTTTTGGCCTAAAATGTCGGCATGCCAATGGGAAACAATTTTTGCTCCGTGTAAATTAAGAGTAAGCAGATAGGTTGCAACTAATGGATTAGGTAAATGTAAATGTATATAATCAGGCTGAAAAGTATCAATGGTTTGTTTTAATAAATGCCTATATTTCAAAGAAACCGGTTGAGAAGATATGTTACAGCAGGTGCCAATTCTCAGCACATCAGTCCCGTTTATATTAAAAATTGTACCCCGTTCATGATTGAAACAAATAATGCGTTGTTCATAATAAGGCTTCAATTCTTTAATTATGGTGTGAGCAACATCTTCGATGCCACCATAATAGGGATAATAATACTTAGAAATGTGTAAAATTTTTTTCATAACTATCTCATTTGATCCAATATCTGAAAAGCTGTTGTTTGGTAACTATAAGCGTCTTTAACAACTTGAGTATCTATGTGAGGGAAAAACTGTTTTTTTAATTTTAACCTTAAATCATTTGAATCGCCATCTTTAAAAAAGATCACTGGCAGCTTCCCATAAATTTCTCTAAATACAGGAATATCTGATACAATTGCAGGCGTACCTAAAAACAAAGATTCCAATGGTGGAATTCCAAAGCCTTCATATCGAGACGGCTGAATTAAAGCAATTGCATTAGCTATAATTGAATATAAAATTTCATCATTTTTAATATAATTTTCAAATTTAATGTTTTCATTTGAACGAATCTTTTCAATAATTATTTTATCGGACGTTTTTAAATTTTGAGTTGTCCCAACAATGACTAATTTTTTATCAATGCCTTCCATAGCTTCCAACAATATATTTAATCCTTTATACTTTTTTATATTTCCAATGAATAAGAAATAGTCAAAATCATATATCCTGGAAACGTTTTCAGAAGTAAAATTCAATAAATCAGCTCTTAAGCCATTGTAAGCGACGATAATTTCTTTCCCATTGCCTAAATGATAAATAATTCGTTGCTTAGAAAATTCAGAAACAGTAAAAATTTTATAAGCTAATTTAAAAGCACGTTTTAACATATATCTACGAATCCACAAACCGAGAGGATTAACTAATTCCGGGAAATCAAGAAATACTACATCATGGATAGTAATATAAATAGGAATATTAATACCTCCCGGGACATTAAAATTAGGTGAGTAAAATAAATCACATTTGTTAATTTCTTCTGTAGGAAAATTTACCAATTCTTTAAGGGAAAAAATAGGTATATTGCATTCAATTATATGACAATTTTCATTTAATGGGAGAGTAATTAGTTCGTTTTCTCTTCCTATTAAAATCCATTGAATATTAGGCAATTGTAACCAATAATATAATAAATTTTTAAGGTATATGCCTATGCCACTTTTATTAAGCATTCGACAATCTACCGCTATTTTATTTGGCATTTTATCAAAAGAATTCATTTGTTAAAAATTAAAGTCAATCTGTTACCAGAATTAAATTTCTTTGCTTCTTACTAATAGCTTTGAACTAAAATCGTAATTGATTTCTTATTTTACCTTTCTAATAATTTTTTAAACAATTCATTTACAGCATTATCAGAATATTTTTTTAAATATAAATCTCGAGAATATTGATTAAAAAAACTTTTAGGATTAAAATGATTTATATGGTCAATAAAATCTTTCTTGGTTGAGCCACAATAACCAATTTTGGGATTATAATCATATCCTACAAATGTTTCCTTGGTTCCCATTATGTATTTCCCATACATTAAAGCTTCCGCAGTTTTAACCTTCATTCCTGAACCTGAAAATATAGGAAATAAGGCAAAATGAGCTTGCTCATAATAGTAACCAATATTTTCTACATTACTATAAATTTCTATATTGCTTAAATCTTTTACAAGATAATTTAATTTATCCAAATTTGAACCTACTAAAAGTAATCTAATATTTACAAATGGTATTATATTATTTATTAGCCATTTAATTGCTTCTATATTGGGGAAAAAATAGCTACCAACAAAAATAGCTGTTTTTTGTGCACAATTTTTATTGATAATTTTTTTAGGAATAGGAGTATAACGATCTTTAATGCTTACGGGTATAATTTCATCGTGCTTTCGCTTATAATATCGTAATATTAATTGGGCATCTCTTTCGCAAATTACAATTATTTTATCAGAATATTTACAAATCAATTTTTCACTTAAATATGAAATAATTATTCTATGAAAGAGAAAAATATTCTTGTTAACTTTAAGAGCGTCTTTTGCAAGAGATAATTCTACATTATGGAAATAAGTTATCACTTCAATTAAAGGGAATTTTTTTTTCAATTGATAAGCAAAAAAACCTAAGGATGAGGTATCAAAAAAAATGCAATCAATTTGATTTTTTATAATGATCCCGATTATTACTCTCTTTTGTGACTTATTTAATCCATTAAAATTTAAATTAATTACTTCATTGAATAAAGTTTTTAATTTGAAAAAAATTGAATCTTGCTGGTTTCTTTTTATTGAATATTTAATAACATTTTTTTCCCCCGCAATAGTAAGTAATGAATTATAATTCCTATTTGAAACAAGTTCGCCACCACCTAATATATCTTTTGATGTAGTTACAAATAATATTCTCATTTTAGCAAACTTTTATAGTTCTTATTAAAAATTTCAAGTTGTTCGGTATAAGAATTCCTATTCGAAAGAAGAGAAGATTGATAATTATAGAAAATATTATTTGTCATTATATTAATTTTTAAAATTATCAATAAACAATAAAACAAATAAAAAATAGGTTTTGAACCTTTATCCATTTTTTGAAGAATAATTGGAATCAATATCCAATATGAATATACAAAATTTATTGCGACACGACTTAAAATGATTGAAACCTCTGAACAAAAAAGATAAAGACATATGTATATTAAAAAACTATTAATAAATAAAATATTTGTTTGAATTTGTACTAACTTATTGTAATATAATAATATAAATAAAGACATTATCGTACGTTCAAAAAAACCCAGTGTAAAACCATATGGTCTTGAATAGATTTTAATGTCTAAATAGTGATTTATTTTTGTTGAAATAGTATCGGGGAAGAGAGAAGATACTGCTCTAATAATTGGTTTTAGATATTCTATTTGAAATATAAAAATTAAATTCCCGATTACCAAAATAATTAAAAAAGCTTTTAATGAAATGGGTTTATGCAAAAAAAAGTATAAAGGAGCGTAAAAAATCGCACTCCAATGAAACAAAAATGCAAGAATTATTAAAGCAAAATAAGGAAGTGGTTTTCTTTCTTCAATATATTGTATAGCTATTAAAAATATTAGTAACGCTTTCACATTCCTTAACAAATCTACTTCAAGAAACAATCCATTAAAAGCTAGAAATAAAGCATACCCAAATGCATGGTATTTTTGATCTAAATAACGATTAAAAATAGCATTCAATAGGATGATATTTATTAAGGTATTGATGAGAATAAAAGAATCATAACTCTTAAATAAATACTTTATTAATGCAGCAAAAAAAATAAAACCATAATCAGAAATATTATTTTGATTTTGAAGTAAATTTTCTCCAATTTTAATATTTTTATAAAAAGGATAATAATTATACCAATCCCACCCAATAAAACCTCGAAATCCAAAAAATAATATATAAGTAAGTATAACGATATAGTTCAAATATCTTCGTGTTTTTTGGTCTAATTGCACACCTAACTGAAAAGTAGCAATTAACAAAAAAAAACAAATTAATAAAATATATGGAATGGAATAAGGCATTTTTAAAATAAAAATTTTCAAGAACGTTTAAATCATTTATAACTTATAAGGAACTTAATATATTTTAACCTGTCTTTAAAGCTATATGATGTGTCGAAAATCCAAATAAGTTGAATAAGTGTATAGACTATATGATACATATTATATATAAAACTGTTGAAATTTTTTTTGTAATAATAAAAATGACTTGTGTCATAGTAAATTTTTTTTGTGATAGATTGTTTTGCACTGTTGCTTCTAAAAGAAGCTCCTTCCAAATGTTGTATCAAAGGTCCATTAATAATTACACTAATAAATCCTTTTTTTTTCATTCTATATTGAAGATCGGACTCTTCATAATACATAAAAAAATTATTATCAAAACCACCTAATTCAACAAATAATTCTTTTGCCATAAATAAGTCTGCACCCGTAACATATCCTACTTCAAAAAAATTATTATCATTAAAAAAATAATTATTCTCTTTTTTTCTTAATGAATTTTTTAGCCATGTTTTAAACCTAAAATATCTTTCTTTTCCTATCATTATATTAATAATGTTAGACTTTAAATCTGATATAATATCTTTATATATTTGAGGTAAATGTCTGAACGAATGTATAATATGATAATTCTTATTTACTAATAACGAACCAATGGCACCAATTTTTAAATTGGGTAAATGATTCTCCATAAAATCAAAGAAAACTTTAATTGCGTTATTTAAAAGGATAGTATCACTGTTAAGGAAAAAAAGATATTTCCCTTTTGCAATTTTTACTCCTTCATTATTAGCTTTACCAAAACCTACATTTTTAGGTAATTTTATTAACCGAACTTCTGGAAAATTGTTCAAAATCATTTGATCTGAATTATCATTCGAATTATTGTCAACTACAATAATCTCAAAATCAATATGATTTGTATTTTTATATATTGATTTTATACAATTAAATAATAAATCCTTGGTATTATAATTTACAATAATTATTGACACATCCATTTATGGTAGCTATTTTCTTGAAAAAGATTTATCTTATATTTTGAAAAAAATTAAAAATAAAATTCAAATTAGTTGCTTTTGAAGACTAAATTTAAATAGAGCAAAAAAACATATAAGAATATAAGAAGCTGAATTCAAGTCACAAATGCAACTTTTTGGTTAGACAAATTTCGTAATAAAAATTCATTTGGTGTTAAGAAATTTAATTTTTTTCTTGGTCTGTTGTTCAAAATATCTTCTACCCGCTT
>Ga0116167_1004468_pt1 | contig 10255 bp, 10 predicted proteins | sample AD_JPNMR3_MetaG_FD_89794 | JGI IMG/M metagenome (GOLD analysis project Ga0116167, IMG submission 89794) | Active sludge microbial communities of municipal wastewater-treating anaerobic digesters from Japan - AD_JPNMR3_MetaG | ecosystem: Engineered > Bioreactor > Anaerobic > Digestate | place... | reverse complement strand
CAGACCCGATAGACTTATCCACAACCGAATAGTCAAAGAATCCATCAACCCAGTGGCTCAATATTCAACGTGATCACTGGCTCAGTTGTGCTGATGAATCAACAGGCAAGTCTTTGATGGCACGCAGGGTTCCGTTCCAGCGCCCCAACGAGTCCCAAATCCTATCTTGTGGCCACTCTTTTGCCTCCGAAATCGTGAAGATAACGTTGGCCATGGCAGCACGCACCACCGACTCGTGCTTGCGGTCAGCGTAGCGCGTGAGGGTTGCGAAGGTCATGAGGATGTCTGGATCGACCTTGACTGGTCCATGAATAAACGGCTTGCGTTCAGCCTCCGGTTTCCGCTTGGGCCCACTGCGCCGCTTGATCTGGCCACCAGGTGCGGTGCCGCCCCCTTCGGCTTGCTCGTTCACATAGATGCGTTTTTTTCGTGGGCGGGTCGCCGGCTGGGAATCGACCGGGCCAGACGGGAAATGAATGGTGTCGTTTGACATGGTTGGGAATAGCGAAGAGGGGGCACCGCTGGAAGCGGAATCAGCTTGGATGCGCGGACTGTCGTCGCCGGCGGGACAGATCAATTGTCTCAGTTTTCGCTTGGCGTGCAATTGCCATCCCCGACTACCCCAATTTCGGCAGCCGCCAACGGAAACAAGCCCCCAGCTCGACGCTGATGGGCTAGTTTGGTTTATTCGCATGGAGACAGCCAAGCAGTGTTGAAAAAGAGCCCTATCCGATCGCGATCAGCTAGCTTAGGGGAGCCCAGCCCTCGGCATCGAGGTCCACGATCAAACGCTTGTCACTGGCCTCCGCCAGGGGATCAAGGAGCGCCATCGCGCGCTCAGCGCGCGTCGTAGCACCCTGCGGTGCCTGTTTACTCGATCAGTAGTCGAGGGTCGGCAGGGATTCATGTAAAACCCAGCAGAAACAGGCTTAAGTGCCTGTCCCCGTTGACTTTTTCGACTCTCTCTTCCCTGGACGACCGGCCTCTTCAACCGGGTTCGCAACCAAATTAGGGCCAGTCGCCGGCGTACTGAAGCGCTCAAGCATGCTGGCCACGACCTGCTCCTGGGCCGTGACGGATGACCTGGCCGTCGCCAGCGCCAGTTCCAGCTGTTGTTTGGCGGAAAGCAGCTCGTCGACCTTGGCCTGCAACTGCTCTTTGGAAGTGCTGAGCTGCTGGACGGCCGCGTCCTGCTCAACCAGGCGCCGGCCCAATTCCTCGGAGCGCCTTTGCGCAAACCCCAGTTCATCCTTGAGCGGCCGCAGGCCTCGCACCTCTTCCTGAGCCTGGTGCAGATCGCCCTGGGCGCGCGACAAATCGCCCAGGAGGCGTGCGTTTTCCTGAAGGGTATGGACGGCTTCCTGCTGCTTGGTGGCCAAGGTCTCGTTCACGGTGCGCAACTCGGCCTGCAGGTACTGCACCTGCTGTTCGTGCTTGCGCTGGTCCTGGTCGCGCTGCTCCTTTGTGGATTCCCGGAAATGCTCCAGCGCCTGGCGCGCGTGCTTGTGCTTTTCTTCCAGGGATTGGCGATGGCGCTCTTCGGCCGCGAGGCGCTCCTGCAGGTCGGCCACCTGCTGGACGAGCTGAGTGTTTTCCAGGGTCTTGCGGCTCAGAGCTTCGCTGGTTTTGCCGTGAGCGTTTTTTTCGTCGGCCAGGGCCCGCTGGGTTTGCTCCAGCTGCTGGCGCGTGGCCAGCGCCTCGGATTTCAGGGCCGCGACGGCTTGCTGCTGTTGGCTCAGCTGCTCGGCGTGCTTGGCCTGCGCCGTGGTGACCCGCTCTTCCGCTTCTTCATTGACGCGGGCGGCTAGGCGACCCACCAGGTCCTGGATTGCCTCGCTGACGGCTACGCGGCTGCCGGTGGCTGGCCCTTCCTCTTCCTCGATCTCCTTCAGGTAGCGATGGATCGTGGTTTTGGAGCCGCTGCCCAGCTCTTCGCGCACCGCATCGATGGACGGATTGCGCCCTGCGGCCAGCAATTTATCGCGGGCACGCAGCACTTCAGACTTGTAGATTCCGGCTCGGGCCATGGTTCACCTCGTTATTTCGTACTGTAGTATGTACCATGATATTACATACTATTTAAGAGGTCAATAAATCATAGATCTTAGTAAATATCACACTGGGTAATAGTGGATTATCCAATGTTAGGCAAATTTTGGACTGAATGAGCCGTGGCGCAGGTGTCGGTTGGGCGGAACCACCCATTCGGCGCCATTGGCACGCCTGATGCACCCAGGCGGACGGGTTTCGGCTCGGCCGGCGTGCTGGAGGTGGTCGAGGACCACCGGGGCGACACCTACCGGGCCGTCTACACCGTCAAGTTCGCCGCTCCCCAGCGGGCCACCCAAAGTGCTCCACTTATGAGGGGTGATCTCGGTTTCGGCGCAAATCGCAGCGCCTTGAATTCTGGGTTTACCCTTGGCTTCTCGGTGTTCTGCACGGAAATTGAGATCACCCCGAGACGGGGAACCGACTCACGGCCCTAGATAAATTGCAGCCAACACAATACCGGCCATCCACAGCGTCTCGATCAGCAGCAGCAAAAAGGGCCGCCAGCCTGCGCGGGCCAGTTGCCCGAACGATGTCTTGATGCCCAAGGCCGCGATGGCAACAACCAGACACGCACGCGATACGTCGTTGAGACCCGCCTGCACCGCTGCTGGCACGCCCCCAATGGAATTGATGATCACCAGCGCCACGAACACCCACAGAAACCATGGTACCAAGGCCTGCTTGGTTGCAACGGTGCCGTCTCCGTCTTCACCCTGCTCACGTGCCTTCTTGAACAAGGTCGACACCACGACCACGACAACGGCCAGCATGGACACACGGAACAGCTTGACGATGGTGGCGTAGTCGCCGGTCTCCGGGCTCAGCATGTAGCCTGCGCCGACCACCTGTGCAACATCGTGGATCGTGCCGCCGAGAAACAAGCCGGCCAGCTCGGGCGGCAGATGCAGCAACCGGGCCGCCAGCGGATAGATCACCATGGCCAGGGTGGACAACACGGTCACGGTCACGACAACCATCAAGGTAAAGCGCTCACTGTCCTTGGTGCGTGGCAGCACGGCCGAGATCGCCAGGGCGGCGGACGCGCCGCAAATGGCGACCGCACCGCCGGACAGCACGGATTGCGCGCGGTTCAGACCCAGAAAGCGGCCCAGCAGCACCCCGCACAGCAGCGTGGTCACGACGGCGGCGATCACGATGCCCGCCGTGGTCCAGCCCAGGCCCGCAATCTGGCTCGCCGTGATCCGCGCACCGAGCAGGCCGACGCCCACCCGCAGCACGGTGCGCGAACAGAACTCGATGCCGGGCCGGGTCTTGGGATCCTGGCTCAGGTAGTGAAAGGCCACGCCAAAGAACAGCGCGTACAGGAACTGGGGCCCGCCGTGCAACGTGGACACCAGGGTCGCGGCCATCGCAATCACACAACACAGGCCCGTGCCGGGGAGAAACTGCAGCAGTTGCTGCGGCAGTCCTGGTGGGCGGGCCGTGTCCGCAGCGGATGTTGGCGACAAGGAGTTGGACACAGGAAAAACCTTTTTCAATCAAACATGTGGGATGCGCAGGAGACGCCTTATTCCTTTCACGAATTTGATAATAGGCATAAGTCATAAAGTAAAAAATCAGATAATATCTTTCATAATGATCGATAAATCCAATCAATCATCGTTCCAGCGCCTGCGCGTGAACCTGCGTCAGCTGGAGGTCTTTCTGGCCACGGCGCGCGGCGGCAGCACACGTGCGGCGGCCGATCGCATCGCGCGCTCGCAGTCGGCGGCCAGCACCTCGCTGGCGGATCTCGAGGCCGCGCTGGGCGTCGAACTGTTTGACCGCGTCGGCCGGCGCCTGCAGCTCAACGAAAACGGGCGCGCGCTGCTGACCAAGGCCCAGGTCCTCGTTGATCAGGCGGCCGAATTGCAAGCGCTGTTCACGGACGAGCACGCAGCGCCGTTGCGGGTGGCGGCCAGCTTCACGATCGGCGAGTACCTGTTGCCCAGCCTGGTGTCGCGGTGGACGCAACTGCACCCCAAGAGCAAGATCCATCTGCGCATTGGCAATACCAGTGAAGTCATCGATGCGGTCGCAGCACTGGACGTCGACATCGGCTTTGTGGAGGGTTCGCAGACGCATGCCGACCTGCTGGTGCAGCCGTGGCGGGACGATGAGATGGTGATCCTCGCGGCGCCTGACCATCCCCTGGCGAAGGGCTGCGCAACGCTCCACCAGTTGGCCCAAGCCACCTGGGTGGTGCGGGAACACGGCTCCGGCACACGCCAGACCACGGATGACTGGTTGCTCAACAACCTGGCGCAGGTGCGTATCGGCTTCGAACTGGGCAGCAACGAGGCGGTCAAGCGCGTCGTGGCGACCAGCGATGGCCTGGGCTGCCTGTCTCGCTACGCCGTGGAACAAAGCGTGGCGGACGGGCACCTGGTTGAACTGCAAACGCGCCTGCCCAAGGCAAGCCGCAAGCTCACCATCGTGCTGCACCGTGAAAAGCGGCTGGGCCGTGCGACCCAGGACTTCCTGACGCACTGCACACACTCTGCCACCTCGCTGCGATCGCCATTACAAGGGTACGATGCCGATCAAACCCTTTGCTGATGGCCGCTGTAGGTGTCTGCGCGGCAGAACCGGGTAGTTCCTGATGCGGCGCGACACGGAGCATGCGTTGAGCGGGGCATGCTGCAAGCTACCGACCCTACGAACCCGAGCAGAGCTTGGTGTCGAACTCACGGCGCAAGGTGCCAACTCGAGCCAGGAGACTCAGCCTTCAAGAGCCTGCCACATCTGGCGGTCGCGCTCGGCAGTCCAGATGCGAGGGTCGGGGTACTGGGTGGCTTCGTCGTAGGCGCGAGTCACGTCAAACGGCATACAGTGGTTGAAGATGACCCAGTGGCCGTACTTGGGTTGCAGCTTGGCAAAGGTTTCTTGGTACACCTGTCGCAGGTCTTTGCCTGCAGCAGCGCCTGTGCTCACCGACTCGTATACGTCATGAATGAAGTCGCGCGTCCCTTTCAGACCGGCCTGAACTTGCTCAGCGGTTTGAAGCGCAGCGCCGCGGCCGGGTACCAGTTTCTCCGGGTTGAGCGCGGCGATGTTGTCCAACGTTTGCGGCCAGTCTTTGAAGTAGGCGTCACCGGCATACGGTGTCGCATCGAACTCCACCAGGTCGCCACTGAAAAGCACCTTCTCCGAAGGAATCCAGGCAACGATGTCGCCCTTGGTGTGACCACGGCCAACTTGCAGCAGCTGGACTTCCAGCTTGCCCAGCCAAATCGTCATGTTGCCGACGAAGGTCATGGTGGGCCAGGTTAGTCCCGGCGGCACGCTTTCGACGTTCTGGAACAGACGAGGGAAGCGGCCGATTTCGCTGTCCTTGTCGAACTGGCCCCGCTCGACAATCATGTCGTAGGCATCTTGGCTGGCAATGATTTGCTCGCCGCCTTCTGCCATGTAGGCCGAGGCCCCCAACACACGCACCGCGTGGTAGTGGCTCAGCACCACGTACTTGATAGGCTTGTCGGTCACTTCCCGGATGCGACGAATGACGTCCTGGGCCATGACCGGTGTAGCCTGAGTGTCGAGTACCATCACTGCGTCGTCGCCGATGATGATGCCGGTGTTGGGGTCGCCTTCGGCGGTGTACGCGTAGGCATGTTCCGAGAGGCGGTCGAAGGAGACCTTCTTTTCTTCAAGGTCTGCAGCCGAGGCAAAGGTTTTGGTTGAGTTCATGGGTATCTTTGGTTTTTGCGGGGAGTGTGCTCGCTGAGCGAGCGGTTGAAACGTGGGTTGCTGATGGAGCGCTTTCAATCGGCGTGTACAGATGCGACCATGGAAACAGCTTGTTTGTCTGAGGTGGCGCTTGGGTTTTCGCTGCCCACACCTGCACGCGCCACGGCAAACGCTTCACGAAGCACGGCCATGTCCGAGATGTGATTGACCAAGAGAAGGACCAATCGAGCATTGACCATGTGGCTTTGCTCTGTGCTCAGCCCCTGATGACATGCAATCAGGGCTTCGTACATGTCGTCGTAGGGCAGTTGGGTTGCTTCGGTGTTCAAGATAGTGCACTCCTCTCAATGGGCTTTGGCCGTGGCGCGTGCCAGGGCCGAGCTGAAGCGTTCGCGCGTCGGACTCTTCCAGCGCGCACAGATGTGTTGGTCGGGTCGAATCAAATAGAGCGTGCCCGGTGCGGCGTCTAGCCGCTCACGCACCAGCCCACTCGCATCGACAACCTCCTTGCCCACGACCAGCGTGGAGACTTCAGGAAATTCCGCCAGCCACGCGGGCGCTTCGCCAAACACCAGCGCGGTGAAGTCCCGGCCCAGCTGCCGCAACAGCCAAGCCCTGCTACCGTCCGCCAGCACAACCGGCGCATCCGTCAAGACCGCACCGGGAACCTGTCGGCAAGCAAAGGCATCGACATCGTTGGTGTTGAGCGATGAAGTGGTCAGCGTCGCCGGCACCGACAGTCGCCCGCTGTTGACGATACGGCGCGCAAAACCGTGTTGCTGCGCAAGGCCCAGCACTGCATTCCGGAACAGCTTGCTGACTTCGCTCTTCGGGGTGATGAAGTCGGTGGCACGGGTTGAGTTCAGGATGTTCTCGTCAGCGGCAAATTCGCGCTCCGCGCCATACGTGGCCAGGAGCTCGGCGCCGGCTCGGCTCTTGAGCACCCAGTCGAGTTTCCAGGCCAGGTTCTCCGCATCCTGCACACCGCTGTTGGCACCACGCGCGCCAAAGGGCGACACACCGTGAGCGGAGTCGCCTGCGAAGATGACGCGGCCATGCACAAACTGGTCCATGCGCAGGCAGGCGAATGTGTAGACGCTGGCCCACTCAAGCGTGAATTCCACATCTTTGCCCAGCAACGCCTTGACGCGGGGAATGATGCGCTCGGGCTTCTTTTCTTCTTCCGGGTCGGCGTCCCAGCCCAGTTGAAAATCGATACGCCAGACATCGTCGGGCTCTCTGTGCAGAAGAACGCTCTGGTTGGGATGAAACGGCGGGTCGAACCAGAACCAGCGCTCGGCGGGGAACTGCGCTTTCATCTTCACGTCTGCGATGAGGAAGCGGTCCTGGAAGATTCGGCCCTTGCTTTCCAAGCCCATCAGGTTACGCATGGTCGAGCGACCACCATCGCTGGCCACCACCCAACCGGCAGCCATCTGGTAGTTGCCCTCAGGCGTTTCAATGGTGAGGAGCGCGCCGTCATCTTGCGTCGCGATGCCGATGACCTTGTTGCCCCAGCGCACCTCGGCATTGGGCAAACGTAGCAGACGCTCCAAGAGGTAGGCCTCGCAATAGTACTGCTGGAGGTTGATGAAGGCCGGACGCTCGTGCCCCGCCTCTGGCAGCAGGTTGAATTCGAAGACTTGGCCTTCCTTGAAGAAGACCCGGCCCACGTTCCACGACACGCCCTTGTCCACCATCTGCTGGCCCACACCCAGCCGGTCCCAGATTTCCAGTGTGCGCTTGGCAAAACACAAAGCCCTCGACCCGATTGAAAGCCGGTGGTCGTTGTCCAGCACGAGCACTTTCTGACCGCGCTGAGCAAGATCGATGGCGAGGGTCAACCCCACCGGGCCGGCCCCCACAACGACCACCTGGTGATGCGCTGGCGTGCTCGCGTCCTGGTCGGGCGACCGGACGTAGGGAAACGTCAGGGCCTGAACCTGTTCTCCCGACCTCTCAAGCAGGGCACGAGGGATGTCGCGTGGGTGCATTCTTTCACTCCTGTAAATCAGAAATTTGCCTAAAGCAAATTAGTTTGTTCATGAAGAACAATGTATCAACATGATTTGCCATTGTCAAGTCAATTTGTTTTAATGTGATGCCTATAAAGCCTACGAGGTCGCAACACAATGGAGAATCCGTAGATGGCAACCAAAACCAAGGCAACGGGGCAGGCGCCGTCACACGCCAAGGCCTCTAGGGGCATTCAGAGCATTGAAGTAGGTGGCGAGCTGCTCAAAGCACTCGTCAGGCATGGTCGACCCATGTGCTTGAAAGACTTGGCCGCCGCGGCCGGGCTGCCGGCCGCGCGCGCGCATCCCTATCTGGTGAGCTTCTGCAAGGTCGGATTGATTGAGCAAGACCAGGCCACCAGCCACTACCGCCTGGGCAGTCTGGCCATCGAGGCTGGCCTCATCAGCCTGCAGCATGTCGATCCGGTCAGGCTGGCCAGCGACGAGCTGCCCGCACTTGCGACGGCAATGCGCTGCACGGTGTCGCTAGCGGTGTGGGGCGAGTTGGGGCCTGTCATCGTACGCGTGGAGGCCGGACCCACCGTCGTTCATGTTGTCATGCGGCATGGCACACCAGCCTCCTTGCGGTACACGGGGACCGGAAAGGTTTTTGCCGCCTTCGTGCCTCCGCAAATCTTGCTCGAAGCCCTAGAGCGTGAGCCCAATAGTGGACGTCAGACCGACTCCGACTTTTTGCTTGAACTTGAGAACATCCGACAGAACGGCATCTCTACCGTGCAGGACGAATTGTTGCCGGGTGTGAGTGCCATGGCCGTTCCGGTGTTCGACGCTTTCGGAAAACTCGTCATGGCAATTGCCGCCATTGCGCCCAACCGGCTGCTTGACCTCGACTTGCAGGGACCGCAGGCACAGGCGATCAAACGCATTGGTGCGGCCATTTCCCGAAAGTTGGGTTATTCGAAGGCGTCGGCCGCACCTTAGGAACCTGCATGTGAGCTTCACTTGCTGGGGCTTTGCGCTCAGACTCAGGCCGAGGAAGGCGCACAGCAAACGGGCCCCGGTTCTCACTTGTTTCAATCCGGAAGTCCGTGATTCCGCGGCCGTTCAGCGGGTGACCTTGTACCTTCTTCGGTATTGGTCAGGCCGCCACCAAGCAGTTGCAAGTTGGAGCGGCACTGCTCTTTTCCCATACAGACGCATTTCCTCTACGATGACCATCGAATCCCTTGGTACTTGAAGTTGTTCAGCGAGCATGCTGTCTGCCCTCTCTGCCCAGACCTCCTCTGTCGCGTGAACGACTGGGATATGCAAAACGTCCTTGATGATCTCGATGGGCGTTTGAGTTGAAAGCTCATTGGGGGCGATTTTTCGGCCCAGTTCTTCGGCGACATGGCTTCGGATCAAATACACGGGAACCCCGGCGAGTCGACGAATGCCAACTAGCCTGTACACGGTACGCTGCTGTGGCCCGAAGAACTCTTGCATCTCACCTGCAAGCTCGACGGCTCTCCACTCGAGTACCTCAGTCTGAGTCTCTTGTCCCAGTCGGACTATCTCGCCGATGGAGTCGATACTTCTGACGCCGATGAGAAGGTTTTGGTCTAGAACTACCGACCCTCGATTCGGAAACGTTTCGATGAGCCTCTTGGACCGAAGTATGTCTAGTGCATGACGAACTGTCGGACGGCTCATCTGATGCGTCTGCGTCAACTCCAGTTCCGTGGGCAGCCGCTCGCCGGCTTTCCATTTACCGCTCCGGATATGTAGTTCCAGGTCGGACGCAAGAGTCTGATAGAGCGGGAGGGAAGTCGAGGCGAACGTCTTTTGGTTTTTCTTTTGCACGACTAATTTTAGCTTGAGGGTGGTGTTGTCGGCGCCGATCCAAGCAGCCAGCGGCTCAGTTTTGGGCGGCGTCAACAGCACCCATGCCTACAGTCTCCGCAAAAGCCGCCGCCACGCAATCCACAGATTGGAGAGCGCGAACAGCGTGTTCAACTGCGCGGTGTTCATGGCCAGTCCCAGGTAGCGTGCCTTCACATGCCCGAACTGGCGCTTGATGATCTGAAAAGGTTGCTCGACCTTCGCGCGGATCCTGGCCTTGACGTGTTCAGTTTGTCGAGCACCGAGCCAATGGGGCTGTGTTTGTCCAATGCCTTGCGCTCGCCCGGGCGCATGGCCACATGCCAATTGACAGCGATTCCCAGGGGGCGGAGTCGGCATGGCAAGGGCAGTGTGAGCCGGCTGCGGTACTGCGCATGCAATGGGTTTCGCGTCTCCAGGTCCTATTTAAGGCTCCAGCTTTCGTGATCGCCTCCTACCCGCACTAGAAGCCACCGCTTGGTTGCATACCACATGAATCTATGATCCGTCAATCGGGTAAGCCTTATGTCAACCATCTCGGAGCCGCGCTACAGGGGGTCTCCTCGTTTTCAGTGCAATAAGTGACGGTACGAAAAGCTAGCACTGGCGCGGAGGTGGTGTTGGTAGATCGTTGATTTCATTGACTTTCCTGTTCACTTTCAAATCTGCGATTCGTG
>Ga0116167_1004463_pt1 | contig 10265 bp, 10 predicted proteins | sample AD_JPNMR3_MetaG_FD_89794 | JGI IMG/M metagenome (GOLD analysis project Ga0116167, IMG submission 89794) | Active sludge microbial communities of municipal wastewater-treating anaerobic digesters from Japan - AD_JPNMR3_MetaG | ecosystem: Engineered > Bioreactor > Anaerobic > Digestate | place... | reverse complement strand
CCTTCGCTCGGGTCTGGCCGCCGTCGGGTTTGACGGCCCGCTTTCATCGACGTCGCCGGAACGGGCTTCTGCGGCGGTCTCCGCAGGTGGCGCATGGCCCTGCGCTGGATCGGACGCGGCACCCGCCAGCTCGGCACGCAATGCAGCGACGGCTTCGCGGCTGATCGCGTCTTGCTTGGACACCCACGTCCCGACGGTCCGCGGCTGCTCGGTATGCAGGCGCCGCAGTTCGTAGAGCTCACGCATCCCCCTGCAGCGCCCTTGTCGGTACAGTTCCAGCAGCCAGTCCGGCGGCTCGATCATCGCGGTGGCCAGCGTCACCCATTGCCGGCTCTTGCCGAGCCGCCGAGCAATCTCCGCCTGGCTCTCGCCGAGGTTCAGGCGCTTGCTCACGAACAGCGCCATCTCGAGCGGACGCAGGCCTTCGCGCTGCTCGTTCTCGATCACTTGGTCGTAGTGGTCCGCCGTGGTGTCGATGAATGCAGGGATCTGCGCCAGCCCGGCGAGTCGCGCGGCGCGCAGGCGGCGGGCGCCGAAGTTCAGGATCCAGCGACCAGCACATTGTGGGTTCGACCGCACCGAGACGGGCTGCCGCACGCCGCGTTCGCGGATGGTGTCGGCCAGTTCCTGCAATGCGTCGGCATCGAACTCCTGGCGCGGCTGGTCTGGGTCCTCGTCGATCGTGTCAATCGCCAGCATCAGTGGCAGGCCCGATGCCTCCGGCGCCGGTGCATCGAGTGCCGCCAGGTCGTCAAGCTGCAGCGGCATGGCTCGGCTCGGGTGTCTTGGTGATCACGATGTCGGCGATGCACCGCAGGCTGGGCTCGATCTCGTGCCAGGCATCGCGAGCTGCCGTCTTCTTCATCTCCCACAGCACGGCGCCTTCTGCCTGGGCCTCGGCGATGCACGATCGCCGGGGCATCGAGGCGAAGGCGCCGGGCCCGTCGCCGATGCGGATCAGCAGCGGGTGGTACTGCTGGACGATCTGCACGAAGTTGGCCTTCTGGAACGGGGTCGGCTCGACCATCGTCGGCAGCAGGCCGATCAGCGTGAGCTTCGGGTTCAGCACCGCCTTGATCTTGCGCAGGCCGACGCGCTCGTGGTTGAGCAGCGCGCTGACGCCATCCATCGCCTCCTGGTTGAGCTGGATCGGCGACAGCACGAAGTCGGCCGACACCAGCGCTGCGATGACGCGGATGTCGGGGTTCGGGTTGGTGTCGATCACGCACACGTCGAAGGCGGCATCCACGGCGGCGAGGAAGACGCGGAACTGCCGGGCGAACGGCGTGTGCAGCGCCGGCTGGCGCTCCAGGCCCAGCAGCGCGCGGTCGGCCGCGATCAGCACGAAGGGCTGGGTCGGCAGCACCGGCGCGGGGCTGGTCAGCAGCTGATCGGCCGTGATACCTGCCGACGTGGCGCGGCCGGATAGCAGCAGCGGCTTGCTGAAGTTGCCCTGGTGGTCCAGGTCGACGGCCAGCACGCGTTGCCCGCGATGGGCCAGGTACTGGGCCAGCAGTGTGGCGACGGCGCTCTTGCCGACGCCGCCCTTCTGGTTGCAGAGAACGAGGGTCTTCATGCGATGGGGCTCCTGCGATCGGGCGCGGCGCGTTCGAAGGCGGACGCCGGCATGCGCGAGCCGGCCCAACGCAGTGCAGGCCGGCGAGCGCGGCCAGGTCACCCCTTGCCGATGCGCGTCGCACCGGCTCGATGTTCGTGCCGGTGCGACGCACCTGCGGCGATGAATCTCAGGCAGGAATCATCGTCGTCACCTGGTGCCGCGCCTCGCGAGCCGGCCGACGCCACGCGGAAGCCGGCGAGCGCGCATGCGTGGACCGATCAATCCGTCGCAGGCCAGGGCAGTCCCCAGCGCTCGATGACCGATCGCATGCGCGCGTCGCCGTCCGGCACCAGCGTGTGCAGGTCGGCGCGCGCCCAGCGCAGCGCGTCCAGACAGCGCAGCATGTCGTCGCTGATGGCGATGTGGACCGCTCGGAGCTCGAACGGATCGAGCGGGAAGGCCACGCCGTTGTAGGTCGCTGCCAGGAAACGCGCAATGCGCAGGATCTGGCCGGAGTTGCGCTCCTCGGCCAGCGCCAGCAGCCGGCCGAAGGCCTGCGCGCCGATCTGCGTGGCCTGGCGTGAGCGGTCGTCGTGTCCACGGAAGTCCGCGTCGATGGCATCGGGGTTCATGGCAAGTGCTCCATCGGATCGGATGAACGCCGGCCCGATCTTCGGGCCGGCGGTTCGTGCCGAAGGCGATGACTTCCACCTCAAAGTCATCGTCGGCCCTTCAGGCCTTGAGCTTGCGCATCTCCTCGGCCAGCATCCACAGCGCGCGGTTCAGGCTCACACCGCGGTCGATGCTGCCGACAGAGCGTGTCTGCAGCCGTCGCCCTTGCGCACCGCGGCCCGGTTGGCCGCCGCGGATGACGTTCTCCTGCACGCGCTGGAAGTTCGTCCAGAGGCTGTGGCCGATGTCTTCGGGCCGGCGCGCCTCGATCAGTTGCTCGGCCGTGATCGGCGCGGGGCGGTGGCCGCCGGTCTCTTCCACGCCGCGCTCGCCGAAGCGCAGCGCCAGCGCGGCGGTCGCGAAGGCGATCTCTTCGGCCGGCTGCAGCTGCAGCGCCTTCATTGCCTCGGTGTGTTCTTCCACGGCCTCGAACTCGTCGAGCACGCGGAAGGCACCTTCGATCACCTCGCCCTGGATGTTGCCCTTGTGCGGGATGCGGATGTCGTCGACCACGTCGCCGACCACCAGGCCGTTGCAGCAGACGAAGCGGAACAGGCCGGCCAGCATCTGGTAGCTGCTGGCGCCGTCGTGGCTGTTGATGAGGATGATCTCGTTCACCTCGGGCTTGGTCTGCACCTGGCCGGCGTGGCGCATGCGGATCAGGTGCTTGGTGAACTCGGCTTTGCCTTCGACGCGGCTCTGGCCCTGCGCCACCATGAAGGGCTCGAAGCCTTCCTTGCGCAGTCCGCGCAGCACCTCGATGGTGGGGATGTAGGTGTAGCGCTCGGAGCGGCTGGCGTGCTTGCCTTCGGCGAAGACCGAAGGGGCGGCGGCGCGCATCTGATCCTCGCTCAGGGGGATGTCGGTGCGCAGCACACGGGCGTTGCGGGTGAAGCGCGTGGCGAGGGTGGGTGTTGAGTACATGACGGTTCCTTCAATCGTTGCGATGGGATGAATGGGCGGACCTGCGTGTGCTCCGCCCGCCGGGGTTCAGAACGGGATCGGGTCGCCTTGCTCGTCGAGCCCGGTCTGCGCCGTGGCAGCGGCGGCCTTGCGGCCTTTCGTGCCTTTCTTCCCGTTTGCGGCTGGCTTGGCGCGTGGCGTCGCGGCACCCTCTTCAGGCGTCGTGCCCGGCTTGCCCCGCAGCACCTCGCCCTCGGCCTTGGTGTCGAGGTAGTCGATTTCCTCGGCAGTGAAAGCCATCGTGTAGACGGTCTCGCCGTCCTTCTCGTAGTTGTTGTTCTGCACCCGGCCGACGACATTGACGTGGCTGCCCTTGCCCAGGTACTGCGCGGCGTTCTCGGCCTGCTTGCCCCACAGCGTCCACAGGATCGCGGTCGCTTCCTCGCCGCGGTTGTCGCCGGAACCCTTGCGGGTGTTGCTGATCGCGGTCAGCGTCGCCTTGGTCACGGGGCCGTCGCGGCCCTGGACGGTGTGCAGCCGCACGGCGCCGGCCAGGTGTGCATTGCGTTGTTCGACACGAACGAAAGCCATGATGAAACTCCTCATCGGAAGGACCAGCCGCTTGCCCGTCGGGCTGCTGAAAACTGATCCTTCTGCTTGGACTCCTCGCTCCCGCCCTCGGGGGCGGGCGGGGGGTGGGGGATGGCTTCGACGGGCGCGAACACGACAAAGCGGTGAACCGGTTGCCCGGCCCACCGCCCTGAAGATCCCCCCACAAGTCCCCCTCATCGCAGGACGGGGGCGCCGTGGGGGATCGCGGTGGGCTGCAAACCGGTTGCCGCAAAGCGCCCGTGCATCACTGATGGCCCGAGCCAACGCGGCCGGTGTGACAGGTTTCCTGGCGCATCGGACGCCCGCGAGCGGCCCGTCCACGTTCTCGAGGACCGGCGGCTGAAGCGGCCGACGTGCCACCAAGCGCAGCGACTGGCGCGGCGGTCGAGCCGGGCCGCGCCGGCTCGGCGCTTCAGGACTTCAGGCGGCCCGGCTTCGGGCGTGGCGGGTGGCCCGGGGTGACGATCCGGCACGTGCGCAGCGCACGACAAGCGCAGTGCAGTGCGTGAGCAGCGGGCCGGTTCGTCAAGCGGGCGAGCGAAGAAGATGGCGGTCGCGTACCGCGACGGCCATCAGCGAGACGCGGTCCCCGGCCATGGGACGGGCCGCCTTCATCATGCCGCCGGCGCAGCCGGCCTGGCCGTGTTGCGCGAGCAACCGTCAGATTCGTCAAGCGCCATGCATCGATGCATCCCAAGGTTTACGCGACTTCGAGATCGCGTTGAGGATCGTCAGCACCTTGTGCATGACGGCGACGAGTGCCACCTTCTTGCGCTTGCCGCCGGCGACGAGCTTCGCGTAGTACGCTCGGATCATCGGGTTGTGCTTCACGGTCGCCAGTGCGGCCATGTACAACGCCTTGCGCACGTCGGCACGCCCGCCCCACGGTGAGCGCTGACCTCGAAACAGGCCAGAGTCGCGATTCAGCGGGGCGACACCCACGAGCGCGGCGATCGCGCGACGCGAAAGATGTCCCAACTCAGGAAGGCCGCCGAGCAACGCACCCACAGTTGCTTCACCGATACCGCGCATGCTCGACAGGAGCGCTGCCTGTTCTGCGTGATACGCGGCGACATGGGCCGCGATCTCCTTCTCGATCGACGTCAAGTCGCGCTTGAAGAAGTCGATGGACCGACGAATGCCAGCCAGGACAGCACCATGCGCAACACGCGAGCGCTGCTTCTCGGCGATGAGGATGCCAAGGATCTGACGCCGCCTGGCGACGAGCGCCTGCAGATGCTGCTGCTTCTCGTCAGCCAGCGGCTTGACGAAGCGCTCACGCCGAGGATGTTGGTCAATCAGCCGCGCGAACTGCGCCAGCGCCCTGGCGTCAATACTATCGGTCTTGGCTAGCGCGCCAACTGCACGCGCAAAGTCCCGTGCCTGGCGCGGATTGACGATCGCGACGTCCAGGCCAGCGGTCTGGATGGCGAATGCGGCGTCGAACTCGTAGCCGCCGGTGGCCTCGAGGACGACGAGGCGAGGCCGCACTTCAACGAGCTGCGCGACCAGGCCGGCGATGCCCTCACGCGTGTTCTTGACTTGCCATGTGCGCTCCTTGCTGCTGATGCCGACCTCCAGGGTGTCGCCGGAAACGTCGATGCCGATGAAGAGATATTCGGACATGGCTCTCCCACTCCCATCCTTGCTAATGCGAGCTCGGCCCGGGTGGGCACGACTCCAACAACCGTTCGGGCTTCAGAAGAGCCGGCCAACCTGCGCGCCCAAAGCTCGCGCGTGGGATCGAAGTCCCGGAGGGATCGCGGGCTACGCAGGCCGGACCGAAAACTTCCACCGGCGCGGCCGAGAACACCGAGCCGTGGACAAGTGGACAGTCCAGCCTTCGGCCGGAACGAGCCGCCCCGTGGACAACGCTGCGCGTTGCCCACCGGCCGTCTCTCTGCCCACTTGCCCACCGCTCTCGACCACCAGATCAAGATACAAGGGATGGAAGCCCGTCAGGGGCGAGACGCTTCGCGGCTCGATGCGCAGCACGACAGCCCGGCCCCGCGCAGCGGGGACGCGCCCTACGGGTTCGGCAATCGCGTGGAACCAGATCGTGGTGCCGCACGTCGCCACCGGGCAGTTGGCGGACTTCGCCTCTCAGCCGCAGCAGCACCCCTTCCTCTGCACCCCGGTACAGGGCGCATCGGAACCACTTGGCTCCCCCACCCGCACGGGCGCATAGCCCGCTTCCGTGATGGCGGCACTCAACTCGGCGGCGTCGGCCCTGTCCGATTCGATGTCCACGCGGCGTGCTGCCAAGTCGAAGCGCATCTCGACCGCGGCGTCCACAGACTTCAACGCCTTGGCAATGGTGCCGACGCAGTGATCGCAGGTCATGTCGTTCAGTTGAAACGAGATCATCGTGTGTCCTTTTTCGGCTATTTGCGTGACATGAACTCTGAAGCTTTCCATCGTTGGAAGGTCAAGCGAGAGGTCTGGAATTTCCGTACCCGATGTGCGACATTGCCAACCGGCTTGACATTCCCACTGTTGGAAGCTTGAAAATTCCAAAAAAACCAACTTCGAGGCACGGCGCTCGTCACCTTGCGCCTGAAAGAGCAACACATGGAAGCCATGAACATCGGCCAAGCCGCCAACGCCTCGGGCGTTTCGGCAAAGATGATCCGGCACTACGAGCAGGTGGGCTTGCTGCCGGCGCCGAAGCGGACGGAATCGGGATACCGGCAGTACAACGACGGCGAGATACACAGCTTGCGCTTCATCCGTCAGGCGCGCGACCTGGGCTTCTCGATCCACGAGATCGGTGAGTTGCTGAGCCTGTGGCACAACCGCAAGCGGCCGAGCCGCCTGGTCAAGGCCTTGGCCGAGACGCACATCCAGGCGCTCGAACAGAAGGCGCAGGAACTGCTGGCCATGAAGAGCACGCTCGAGCACCTGGTGCACTGCTGCCATGGCGACGAGCGGCCTGAATGCCCGATCCTGGATGTCCTGGCCAGCAGCGAGCCGGTTGCCGCAGGCCGCGGCAGTAGAAGGATCACGCGGCTGAACAAGCCTTCGAAGCCGCCGCGCTAGACTAGGTAAATGGTTCGCATGGTCCGGACGTTCTTGATCTGGTTGCTGGCCCTCGCGCTGCCCGCGCAAGGCGTCATCGCTGCGACCATGGTCTTCTGCGGCCCGAATCACCACGATCGCGCATCTGCAGCCGCCGTGGCGCACGACGTTGACGCAGCGCATCAGCCGCAGGATGCCGCCGCGCATTCCCACCAAGCGGCCACAGACGCGCAACCGAAGAACACGGCCTCGGACGAAACCGCGGCGTCCGGCAAGTTCACACAGTCCGCCATGCAGAAGTGCAGCGTCTGCGCCTCATGCTGCTCAGCGGCCGCGATCCACGACACGGTGCCGAAGCTGCCCGTTCTCGAACCGATGGCCGCGGACTTCGCCGCCTTGGCGCCCGCCGTCGAACCCTTCGCGTCCGACGGCCCTGACCGTCCCCCTCGACACCTCCTCGCGTAGCCGGTAGGCCCCGTTCGCGTGCCCTGGCACGCGATGCCTCGCCCGGCCTCATCCGCCCCCGCGCTGCGTCGGCAGCGCAGGGCCTGTGGACTTTGACGCGAGGACACCATGTCCGAAACTCTTCTGCGCTGGCTCGTGCGGGCCACGCTTTGCACATCCGCCTTCGCCGCGCAGGCGCAAGGCGCCGGCTCGCCGCCAGTCGCGCCGGCCACACGGCCCGACCCGCTCGACGCCAAGACCGACGTTCCCGCGCTGAGCTACCGCTCGTCGTTCGCGCGCTACCGGGCCTTCAACGACGACAAACCCCTGTCCTGGCGCGAGGCCAACGATGCGGTGGCGCGCATCGGCGGCTGGCGCGTCTATGCCCGCGAGGCGCAACAGCCCGAGCCGGCGCCGTCCGGTACGGACGCGGCGACTTCGCGCAAGCCCGGTGGCGCCCCTGCGGACACACCCCGGCCGATGCCCATGCCGCCGGGCCATGGCGGGCACAAATCCCCATGAGGCCCGCCATGACCGAACCCAAGACCACCCATTCGTCCCGGCGGCCACGCGGGCGGCTGGCGGCCATGCTGGCCGCAGCCGCCTTCCTCGGCGGCTGTGCCTCCTTCAGCCCGGATGGCGGCTTTGCCCCGGTGCAGCAAACCGCGAAAGACCGCCTCGGCAAGGACCTGCAGTGGGCACGCTCCGACGCCGATCGTGATGCCATCGACCGGCGCGTGCGCGAGTTGTTGGCCAAGCCGTTGTCGGTCGACGACGCGGTGCAGATCGCGCTGCTCAACAACCGGGGGCTGCAGGCCGAGTACCACGAACTCGGCATCACCGAAGCCGACCTGGTGCAGGCCGGGCGACTGCCCAACCCGGGCGTGGCCTTCGCGCGCAAGACGCAAGGCGGCGAAGTCGAAATCGAATGGCTGCTGGCCGTCAACCTGGCCCGCCTGGCCGCCATGCCGCTGGTCATGGAGGTGGAGTCGCGGCGCTTCGCGCAGACGCAACTGCGCGTATCGCTGCAGATGCTGTCGCTGGCGGCCGACACGCGCAAGGCCTACGTCCACGCGCTGGCGGCCGAGGAGAGCGTGCGCTACATGCGCCAAGTGATGCAGGCTGCCGAGGCCAGCGCCGAGCTGGCGCGGCGCATGGAGCAGGTGGGCAACGTCAGCAAGCTGCAGCGGGCGCGCGAGCAGGGCTTCTATGCCGATGCGGCATTGAACCTGGCGCGCGCGGAGCAGACCCAGCGCGCGACGCGTGAACGGCTGACACGGCTGCTCGGCCTGTGGGGCGCGCAGGCAGCGTTCACCTTGCCCGAGCGACTGCCCGACCTGCCGAAGTCAGTGGTGGACCTGCCCGATCTGGAAGGGTTGGCACTCGAACAGCGGCTCGACGTGCGCGGCGCGAAGCTCGCCGCCGAGCAGACGGCGAAGAACCTGGGCCTGATGCGGACCACCCGCTTCATCAACGTGCTCGAGGTCGGCGCCATCTACAACACCTTCAACGACGCACCGTCGCAGCGCGGCTACGAGATCGCTTTCGAGCTGCCGCTGTTCGACTGGGGCGATGCGCGCATGGCCAGGGCCGAAGCGATCTACATGCAAGCCGTAGACCGCGCCGCGCAGACGGCGATCGACGCGCGTTCGGAAGTGCGCGAGGCCTACACCGGCTACCGCTCGGCCTGGGACATCGCACGCCACCAGCGCGACGAGATCGTGCCGGTGCGCCGGCGCATCGCCGAGGAGAACCTGCTTCGCTACAACGGCATGCTGATCGGCGTGTTCGACCTGCTGGCCGATGCCCGTGCGCAGATCGCCAGCGTCAACGGCTACATCGAAGCGCTGCGCGACTTCTGGATCGCACAGGCCGACCTCGACATGGCGCTGATCGGCAAGCCCAGCCTGGCCACCCCCGCAGGGCCCGTGGCCGCCGCCGAATCCGGCAGCGCCGGCCACTGAAGCCGACCAAGGACATCCTCGTGCTTTCCCGACGCAAACTCATCGGCGGCGCCGGCGCCGCCGCCGCGACCGTCTCGGCCGCCGCGGTCGGCAAGGTGGCGATGGCCGCGTTGCCCGAACCGGTCATCCAGACCCGACCCGACACCATGCCGCCGCTCGTACCGAGCACCGGCCGACCCTACAACCCGGTGGTCACGCTGAACGGCTGGACGCTGCCCTGGCGTATGAATGCCGGCGTCAAGGAGTTCCACCTCGTCGCCGAACCGGTGGTGCGCGAGATGGCGCCCGGCTTCAAGGCCCACCTGTGGGGCTACAACGGCCAGAGCCCGGGGCCGACCATCGAGGTCGTCGAAGGCGACCGCGTGCGCATCTTCGTCACCAACAAGCTGGCCGAGCTGCACAGCGTGCACTGGCACGGGCAGCGGCTGCCCAACGGCATGGACGGCGTGACCGGGCTGACTCAAGCAGGCATTCCGCCGGGCAAGACCTTCGTCTACGAGTTCGTCGCACGCCGCCCCGGCACCTTCATGTACCACCCGCATGCCGACGAGATGGTGCAGATGGCGATGGGACTGATGGGCTTCTGGATCACGCATCCCAAGGCGAAGCATCCGCTGATCGACGAGGTCGACCGCGACTTCTGCTTCCTGCTCAACGCCTACGACATCGATCCCGGCAGCTACACGCCGAAGATCATGACGATGCTCGACTTCAACCTGTGGAGCTGGAACAGCCGCATCTTCCCCGGCATCGACCCGCTGGTGGTGCGCAAGAACGACAAGGTGCGCATCCGCATCGGCAACCTGACGATGACGAACCACCCGATCCACCTGCACGGCCACGAGTTCCTGGTCACCGGCACCGATGGCGGCCCGACGCCGAAGAGCACGCGCCGCTACGAAGTCACCGAAGACATCGCCGTGGGCCAGATGCGGCAGCTCGAGTTCCTGGCCGACGAGGAAGGCGACTGGGCTTTCCACTGCCACAAGAGCCACCACACGATGAACGCGATGGGCCACGACGTGCCGACGATGATCGGCGTGGACCACCGCGGCGTCGCGCGGCAGATCACCAAGCTGATCCCCGACTACATG
>Ga0116167_1004459_pt1 | contig 10279 bp, 7 predicted proteins | sample AD_JPNMR3_MetaG_FD_89794 | JGI IMG/M metagenome (GOLD analysis project Ga0116167, IMG submission 89794) | Active sludge microbial communities of municipal wastewater-treating anaerobic digesters from Japan - AD_JPNMR3_MetaG | ecosystem: Engineered > Bioreactor > Anaerobic > Digestate | place... | reverse complement strand
TATATCGAAAGGAGATGCGTTATGCAGCTTCTGAAATATGAAGACTTTATCAGCAGGGTCAACGAACTTGGCTTTATGTTTTTCTCCAATGTGATGGACGGGATGCCTTCCCTGGTATCTGAGACGCCGTATTGGGCATGGCATACCGGTGATCCGGAAACGGACCCGTGGCGCTGGAAGGACAGGGCCGCTGAGGAGAAACGCCTGGCATTCGGCTGCGTACTGGGCGGGAACAAGGGATTCATCGCGCCTCACATGTATGCCGTGTTTCTTGCTGCATGCAAACCTTCGCGGACGATGCGGGAGAGGAGATACGAAGGGCTGGTCAGCCAGGCCTGCTGGGACCTGTGGCAATTGTTCGAATGGAAAAAGGTGCTCGACACCAGCGAGATAAGGAGCCATATGGGTGTAAGAGGGAAGAAGAGCGGCAGCAGCAAGGTCGATTCGGCAATAGTCGAGCTTCAGAAGCAGTTTTACATAACCGTTGGCGGAAGCAGGCAGAAGATCGACAGGAACGGCCGCCCATACGGGTGGCATATCAACGTCTATGAGAGGGTGGAAGACTGGGCGCCGGCGCAGTGGTGCGGCGGAAAGCAGAAGATGGACCGGGAGGATGCGGTCGATCTTATATTGGATACGGGTATGAGCATCGGCAAAAACGTCGACAGGGACAAGCTTGCTAAGGTGCTGGGCTTTTCATTGTGACTGCCAGGCCGATCACTTACAGTTGAGCGCTCGGCCTGTTATACAGTGCAATAATCTTTTGAATATGAGTTTGTCTGCAAATGTGCGAGTATTGACGATAAGACGGATACGCGGTAAAATGAGTTGCAGGTGAAACATATTCCAACATTCAGAAAATTCTATGAAAGGGTAAGGTATAACGTAATGAGGATTCGCTGATCCGGCAAAACAAACAGTATTATATGACTGGGCATCATTGCTCCGGTTAGTGCCGGATTGGCTTTTATATACCTTGCCGTCTTTGCATTTTCCAACAGGAACAGTATTATTCGGGCAACTGCTGAAACAGTTTCAAAACAGGTTTGATTGCTTTACCTGGACGTTTTGCTTATTGTATGGGACCTGTTGTTCCCGGGCAGGGACAAATCGTCGGATGGTATATCATGACGGAACGCTATAAGGTCTTTCCTGCACTGGCCGGTGAAAGGGGAGATCTTTTTTGCTGTTGTTGGAAGCGGTGAACGTTAAGAAGTATTACGGCGACAGGCTTGTTATAGGATTTGACGAACTGAAAGTATATTCCGGTGACCGTATCGGCGTGACCGGACTGAACGGCTCGGGCAAGACTACGCTGCTGGATATGCTGTATGGAAGCCTGGAACCGGATGAAGGCTATGTAAAGCGGTATTGCGAGGTTGGATACATAAAGCAGTTCGGCATGGACGGGAAGAGCGATATCCGTCAGCTGCATACGGAAGCGTCCGGGGCAGCCATGAAGCTGCTCAGTGAGTTTGAAGTCGGCAGCAAACTCGACAGGCCGGTCCTGAGCGGAGGAGAACAGACAAGGCTCAAAATCGCGGGAGCTTTCAGCAGGGAAACCGTGCTGATGTTTGCGGACGAGCCGACCTCCAATCTTGATTACAAGGGGATCGAACTGTTCAGGCAAAAGCTTGGGAAAGTCGAATCCTTCATTATGGTAAGCCACGACCGAAGCCTGCTGGATGCTCTCTGCAACAGGATAATCGAGGTGAAGGACGGGGGCATAAGGATCTTCAACGGCAACTATTCGTTTTACAGGGAGCAGTGCGAGGCGGAAAGGCAAAGGGCCGCTGCCGAGTATGAAAAATATATTGCCGAGAAAACGGCCCTTGAACAGGCCATATCCGACAGGATGAGAAGGGCAGGGAAAGTCCGCAAGGCCCCGTCAAGGATGGGAAACTCCGAGGCAAGGCTCCACAAGCGCCATGCGGCTGAAAGCCAGGAGAAGCTGCACAGTGCCGCAAGCAGCCTGATAACCAGGCTTGAAAAGCTGGAGGTAAAGGAAAGGCCGAAGGAACAGCCTGTGATAAGGCTGGATCTTTCCCTGACTGAACCTCCGGAGAACAAAATCATCATAAGTGCCGACAGGCTGAGCTTCAGCTATGGAAATGTGCCCGTATTCAAAAATGCCGGTTTCAGGATCACCAACGGTATGAAAACAGCGCTTTGGGGAGAAAACGGCACCGGAAAGACCACCCTGCTCAACCTGGTATATACAGCTTACCTGGCACGCAGCGGCAGTTACGGCACCGGAGTACCGGTGCCGGACCAGGGACATCCGGATACAGCCGGGCGCAGGACTGGTATTATGCCTGAGGAGTTTGCGGGAACGGCAGGACAGGTTATGAGCATGCATACAGGTGCTGGTACAAGTACAGGTGCAGACGCCGGCACGGGTTTTGATCCGTATATGTGGCTGGCTGACAGGGCTGCAGCGGGAGCCGCCAGGTGCATAAACATCGTGCCCAGGGCAAGGCTGGCGTACTTCAGGCAGACATTCGAAAACCTCGACCCTGATAAGACAGTCCTGGAGAACGTTATGAAAGACAGCGTGCAGAACGAGACAGTTGCAAGGACGATACTGGCCAGGCTGCTGCTGCCGGGCGCCAATGTGTTCAAAAAAGTTGGAATACTTAGCGGAGGAGAAAAGATAAAGGTCTCATTCGCAAAGCTTCTCGTGTCCAGGGCCAATGTCCTGCTTCTCGACGAGCCGACCAACTATCTTGACATACAGTCCATAGAGGCACTGGAGAATGTCCTTAAGGATTATGAGGGGACGGTCCTGTTCGTCTCGCACGACAGGGCTTTTGTCCGTGCAGTCGCAGACAGGCTGCTGGTGACCGGCGGACTGGATGTCAGGTCTTTCGAAGGCGGCCTGGATGAGTACGAGGAGAGCATAAAGACTGCTGACGGGGCCAAAAACATGGAACTTGAAAAGACCATGCTCCGTATGAGGATAACGGAGGTGGTCACAAAACTCTCACTGCAGCCGGCCGACAGGGAAGCGCTTGAAGAGGAGTTCCGGAGGCTCACAAAGCAGCTGAGAGACCTTGAAAGTACCAACTGAAGTGATCTGACCTTAGCAGTCTTGCCGGAACAGCCAGCTGCGGTCTTACTCCAGCAGATGCTCCCGGATCATTTCCTCTGTCACGCCGTTGTTCCGGCATATCTCGGAGTAGAATCTTCCGCTTTTCCTGACGGTGCGCGCCTGGGTCTCATAATCCACGTGCACCAGTCCGAAGCGGGCGGATTCTCCTTCGAGCCATTCAAAATTGTCCATAAGCGTCCAGTGGTAGTACCTTTCGACCGGGATGCCTTCCCCGCACAGCATGGACACTATATACAGGTGGTCGTAGATGTATCCTGCCCTGAAGGAATCATTGCCGTCGCAGGTGCCGTTTTCGGTGATCCAGATTGGCGCCCTGTATTTTTTATAAAATTCCCTGCAAAGTATATAAAGCCCTTCGGGATATATCTCCCAGTCCAGGTCGTTCCTCGGGGTCCCGGGCATTACATCGCTCCTGAAGCCCTTGAACCTGACGGCGCTCCTGGTGTAGTAATTGATGCCGATGAAATCGTAGAACCTGCCTGTACCGAGAGGCGCTCCGGAACCCAGGGGGAACCTGAGCCTTCCGGAGGACATGGACCTGATGATCGCTCCCTGGAACAGCCAGCACATGACCCTGGCAGCCAGCCAGTCGAGCGGGTTCCTGGAATACGGGTCGAATACGCGCAGGTGATTGGCTACCCCTACCATGGTACGGCTTTCCCTGTCAAAGCCCTTTTCCCTTCTCACTTCATGTATCGCCTTGTATGCGGCTATGTGGCACAATGCCATGTTTCTGTAAACCTTCATGGCAAGGCCGAGATCCTTTTTGCCGGGAGGCCATTCGCCCATGAAATACCCGTTTGTAACGAAAACGTTGGGTTCGTTTATGGTGATATACTCGCTGACCAGGTCTCCTATGTTTTCAACGACATATCTTGTATAACGCTCGAAATACCCGATTGATTTTTCGGATTCGAACTCGCCTTCAGCGCAGAACCACAGCGGATGCGTAAAATGATGGAGTGTCACGAGAGGGCGTATGCCGTTTTGGATAAGCCGCTGAAGTTCGTCACGGTAACGGGCTATGGCAGCACCGTCGAATTTCCCTTTCTCAGGTTCGATACGGCTCCATTCGAGTCCCATGCGGTATACCTTGTGATCCAGCCGCTTCAGCAGTTCGATATCTTCGATGTACCTGTTCCAGTGGTCGTCGGCGCGAAGGCAGGATGTCCCGTCTTTTATCTTCCCTTTCTCGCACCATGCGTACCAGTTGTTGTTGCGGTCGCCGCCTTCTATCTGGGTCGCCGCTGTGGCGCTGCCAAGCAGGAAACCTTCCGGGAGACTGAAAGGCCTTGGCATATCCGGTCCCTTGAAAGGTTTGGGCATATCCGATACCCCCTCATTCCGAAATGATCCTGATTATATAGTAATGTAACAGGATTTTCTTGGCAAGACTTAAGGAGAGACCAGGCCGCCGGCCCGGCCGCAGGACAGCCTATGGCGACCGGAATACTTTATCTTGCACTTTGGGACCTGTTATACTAAAATGAACGTGGTATGTACAGAAAAAGACGGGATCATACAACAAATACGGAGGACAGAGGGGTACATATATTTTGAAGATCCAGGAAAGAGAATTCATACCTGTATTACTTGGAAACGACATCAATACATACGGCATGTCAAGAGCATTTTATGAAGCTTACGGGGTCAGGTCGGTGGTGATCGGGAAAGCCGCCACCGGGCCCAGCTGCAACAGCAGGATAATCGATTTCCGTCATGTGCCGGGACTCGACACAGAGGAGATATTCATAAAAACCATAAGAAAAACGGCAGCGGAATTTGCTGAAAAAAAAGTCATTCTCATGGGCTGCGGCGATAATTATGTGGAACAGATAATAAGGAATTCTGCCAGGCTGCCGGAGAACATCGTCGCGCCATATGTGGACGAGCAGCTCATGGACAGGCTGCTGACAAAAACCGAGTTTTACAGGATGTGTGACAGCCATGGCGTGGAATATCCGGACACGTTCATCTACGAAAGATCCATGGGAAGCGATTTCACGCTGCCGTTCGGTTTCCCGGTCTTCCTGAAGCCGTCCAACGGCATCAGGTACTGGCAGCACGAATTCCCGACGCAGAAAAAGGCGTACAGGCTGAACAGTGAAGACGAACTGAAGGAAGTCATAGAGCAGATATACGGGGCGGGTTATGACGACCGGCTCATCATACAGGATTTCGTGCCGGGGGATGATTCTAACCTGCGGGTAATGATCTGCTATTCAGGCAGGGACGGAAAGGTGAAGCTGATGTCTTTCGCCCACGTGGTGCTGGAGGAGCACACCCCGCACGGTATCGGCAATACCGCCGTGCTCATGAATGATCATGACGCCGGGCTTTCGGAAAAGTTGAGGAATTTTCTCGACAGTATCGGCTATACGGGCTTTTCGACCTTCGACATCAAGTACGACCGGAGGGACGGCAGGTACAAGATACTCGAGATGAATCTCAGGCAGGGACGAAGCAACTACTATGTGACTGCAGGCGGGAACAATCTTGCGAAATATGTAGTCGAAGATCGTATATACAATAAAAACCTGCAGCTGGAGATCGCGGACACAAGGAATCTCTGGACCGTCATACCGCTGGGGGTGGCTTTCAGATACACCAGGGATGAAAACATCAGGCGGCAGATGAAGGAACTGGTCAGGGAGAAGAAGGTTACGAATCCCTTGTTCATGAAGGGAGACAACAGGATCATGAGGATGCTGTTCCTGTATAAATCACATCTGAGCCACTGGTTCAAATTCAGGAAATACCTGTGACCTGCTGAACCGGCGAATGACCCGGTCACACGGAACAAACGGGATAAGGCTATACGGAATAAACGACAGAGGTGACGCAATTGGATAACGGAGTTATCGATATGAAGAAATACGAGGAGTTTTTGCAGTCTCATCCGAAAGGCCATTTCATGCAGTCCCCGCAGTGGGCGGAGGTGAAATCCTTCTGGAAGAACGAGATCGTGACCGTGGAGGATGAAAACGGGAATATAAAGGGTTCGATGAGCCTGCTCATCAGGAAGATACCGATACTTCCGTATACCATGATGTACTCGCCTAGGGGCCCCGTTTGCGACCCTCATGACGGGGACACGATCAAAAAACTGCTTGAGAAGTGCAAGGCTCTGGCGAAAAAGTACCGCAGCTATGTCCTGAAAATGGACCCTGACATCGAGATCGAAGATACGCAGTTCGAACAGATAGTAAGAAAACTCGGGTTCAAGGTGAGCCGCGGTCTTAAGAACTATGAGGGCATCCAGCCCAGATTCGTTTTCAGGCTCGATCTGCGCGGCAAGACCGAAGAGCAGATCATGGCCGACTTCCATCACAAGGTACGCTACAATATCAGGCTTGCAGAGAGGAAAGGCGTGGAAGTCAGGGTAGGTACCAGGGAAGACATGGCCGTTTTCCACAGGATGATCGTTGAGACCGGAAAACGCGACAACTTTGTCGTCAGGAGCCGGGAGTATTATGAAAAGGTTTACGATTGCTTCGCCCCGGACCATGCCAGGGTCTACATCGCGAGCTATGAGGGCAAGCCTATCGCGGGCACTGTCGCCATCCTTTACGGAAACAAGTGCTGGTACCTGTATGGCGCGAGCATCAATGAGCACCGCAATCTCATGCCTAATTACCTTTTGCAGTGGAACATGATAAAATGGGCACTGGAATCAGGCTGCGACATATATGATTTCAGGGGCGTTCCGGGAGACCTGGACGAGAACAACCCCATGTACGGCCTTTACAGGTTCAAGGTCGGATTCAAAGGTAAGTTCACCGAGTTCGTGGGGATGCTTGATTATGTTTTCGACCCGTTCGTATACTTCATAGCAGAAAAAGCCATTTATGCCTTCCGTGAACTCAGGAGAAAAATATATAAGAGAAAGTAAAGAACAGTGAAAAAACAATCGAGTGTAAAAGGCTTTACCGTTTTAAGCGCGGCAAGTATCATTAATAAGCTGCTTGGCCTGCTGTATGTGCCCGTTGTTACGCTGATAATCGGCAATTATGGCAATGGTATACGCGAACAGGGCTATAAGCTTTACGAGCTGGCATTTGTCATAACCAATACCGGCATACCTGTCGCGTTGTCAAAAATCATATCAGAACAGCTGGCGTCATCAAGATATAAGCTTTCATACAGGACGCTGCGTGTATCCGCCGTACTGATGACAGCGGGAGGACTCTTTACCAGCATACTTACCGCTGCCCTGGCCGGCCCTGTGTCGAAACTGATGCAAACTCCGCAGGCATACTGGACGATCATGGCCTTGTCCCCCGCCTTGCTTTTCACTTCCATATCCTGCATATTCAGGGGCTATTTCCAGGGCAGGTCCAATATGGTGCCCACAAGTATATCACAAATAATAGAACAGGTCATTAATACCGTGCTGGCTGTATTGTTTGCCTGGCTTGCGTACCAGTGGGGACTGAAGTTTGCCGCAGGAGAGGGACTGGCAGGCGAAGAGATGGTCAACGAGGCGCTGAAATTTGCGGCGGCAGGCGCCACTGTAGGCGTATCCGCTGGAGCGATGGCAAGCGCCGGATACCTGTACTGGACTTATGCCAGGATTAAGGCTGAGATCATCGATGAATTCAGGTATTCGTCGACTGACGGATCCGATATGTCGGCCACAGATATCCTTAAATGGATTGTAAGACTGGCTTTGCCTATAACACTTGGACAGGTAATGATATATGTGACGCAGCTGATAGATGCGGTAAATACCAAATCGAGACTGATGACTGCCGGTTTCAGCGATGTTGAGGCCACAAGCATGTACGGCGTCCTGGCGACGCAATACACAAAAGTGTTGTTTGTTCCTGTCGTGTTTGCGACGGCGCTTAGTACGGCCGTACTCCCGTCCATATCGGAGGCAGCTGCAGTCAATGACCGGGCTTTGTTGAACAGGAGGATATCAGAAGCTTTCAGGACCATATTCATGATAGCGGTACCTGCTGCTACAGGCCTTACGGTCATGGCAAAGCCTGTAATAAATATACTTTTCTTCAGATCGCCTGATGGCTGGGATCTGCTGATGGCAGGTTCGTGGACGATCATCCTCATTTCTCTGGTATCAGTGCAGACCTCGGTACTTCAAGGCCTGGGGAAGACTTATGTGCCAACCGTACATATGGTGATCGGTCTTGCCCTGAAGCTTATCGTGAACTACACGCTGATCGCTGTAAGATCGATAAACATCAAGGGCGCCATCATCGGTAACGCCGTATGCTATATCTTTGCGGCAGTCATGAATTACAGGGCGCTGAAGAAGCTGACAGGCATCAGGCTGAATGTCAGGAAGACTTTCAACAGGCCTCTGAGCGTGTCGATCATTATGGGCATTTTTGTGTATCTGATTTATCACGGGTTCGTATTCATGCTGGAATGGCTCATCAAAACAGTATTCGTATTGAATGCTGTTTGCTGCTTTGCTGCGGTTGCAGCCGGCTGCCTGATCTACTACATGCTTATGATCGTTGCCGGCGGGATCACGGCAGACGACATCCGGAACCTTCCAATGGGAGAAAAGATCCTGGCGGTTACCGCAAAGTTCCCTTACGTAGACAGATTCCTGATGCGATAACCTGCAGCTGCCAGATACCAGGACCTGCGTTTGCCGGGCACAGGAACCTGCGGCTGCCCGGTATGGCGGCGGCAGGGCCTTAGCTGTTCGGCCCTCGGTAATACCTGTACTCGTATTTTTTCTTATTGACCCTTCTGGATATCTTTTTCAGTATTGTCCTGAGTATGACGAAACCGCTTGCTGCAAGCAGGATGCCCAGCACGGTATATGAATAGTGCGATTCGAGCCCCGGGTCTTCGGCTTCCGTATCCTGGGCTGCTGCCACAGGGGCTTTGCTTATCGTTCTTGCGGCAATGAGGTCTACTTTTCCAATCGCCTTTCCGTCCGAGATATATTCAACAGTTCCGATCACATCGCCTTTTCGTACCGGCGCCTTGATCACATTGGGTATGTCCAGCCTGGTTTCGATATCGTTACCTGCAGTACCGTCGGACTGCACCGGGAGTGCGATACTGAACTCCGATCCTGTTACCAGGTCCAGTATATTATCATTTACGGCTGCCTCTTCTACAATCACCGATTTTACTGTGCTTCCGGCATCCGTCAGCTTTTGCATCGAATAGTTTTCGAAACCGTAACGGAGCAGTTCCGTAGCATACCCGTAGACCTTGTTCGCCGTCATCACGTGCATGACTACTGCGATCAGTTCCATGCCGTCCTCGCCCGTTGCCGATATCACGAGATTGTTTCCTGCAGCCGCCGTATAGCCGGTTTTCATGCCTGTCACGGTATACTCGCATTCTTTGCCGCTGACCGTGTATGGATATGTATTGTCATACCACAGCAGTTTGTTCGTGTTCCTCAGCGGATCCCATTTATCGTGCTTGTTTGTGGCGGGCAGGTCTTCATAGTATTCCGTGGCCACGATTTTCCTGAATTCGGGGATGGTCATGGCGTGTCGGGCCATGACCGCGATATCGCGGGCGGTCGTGAAATGGTCGGCATCTTCCTTTTCCGTGTCTTTTCCCGACGGGTTCACGAAATATGTATTAGTGGCTCCCAGTTCCTTTGCCCTCCGGTTCATCATGTCCATGTATTCTCTGCGGGAAGAGGCCACGTTTTCGGCAATGATATTGGCAGCCTCGTTGGCGGATTTTATCAGCATCACGTTGAGCATGTTTTCCAGTGTAAAGCCGGTCTCGCCCGCCATGATGCCTATGTTCATCCCGCCCCTGCCTATATCGTATACGGCTTCCTGGGATACTTTCATCTCCTGCTGCAGGTCGCCGTTCTCCAGCGCCACGATGGCGGTAAGTATCTTGGTGAGGCTGGCAGGACGTATCTGCTTGTCCGCATTCTGCTCCGCAAAAATCCTTCCAGTCTTTGCATCCATCAGTACATAACAGGTTTCTTCGTCTGGTATGTCCGGCGACTTGGCATACACGGGCACAGCAAGGGTAAAAGACAGGATAGTTATGACAAACAGGTATAACAGTTCCAGTAATCCTTTTTTCATATGTCTCTCCAGTTTGGTCAGTCTTTTGTGAAATAGTGTTCGCTTTGCGAGACCGCATCATGCCTGTTGCAAAATTGCATCATTTTCATTTTAGCATTTTGCGGCGCCCGTTTCAAGCCGC
>Ga0116167_1004430_pt1 | contig 10348 bp, 9 predicted proteins | sample AD_JPNMR3_MetaG_FD_89794 | JGI IMG/M metagenome (GOLD analysis project Ga0116167, IMG submission 89794) | Active sludge microbial communities of municipal wastewater-treating anaerobic digesters from Japan - AD_JPNMR3_MetaG | ecosystem: Engineered > Bioreactor > Anaerobic > Digestate | place... | reverse complement strand
TGCTACATTGAAATTTTTTTTAACCTTAGCAAATATTGATTGTATTATTCTTCTTTTATCTTTTAATGAGTGAGATGATGGAAGCCTTAATTCGATTGAAAGAAGTGCTACACTCATTTTTTAGTTACCTTTTCGTAAACCTCAAAAATATCGCCAACTTTTATATCATTATAATTTTCTAACCCTATTCCACATTCAAAACCTTCTCTTACTTCTTTAACATCTTCTTTGAATCGTTTCAAAGAATCAATTTTCGCCTCAGTTATTATCTTTCTATCTCTTATAATCCTTACATGAGCACCTCTTTGTACAACTCCACTTCGTACAATACATCCAGCAATTACTCCTACCTTTGATATTTTAAAAGTTTGTTTAACCTCTACGGTACCAAGAATATTTTCAACTTCTTTAGGTTTTAGCTTACCTTCAACCATATTTCTTACATCGTCAATCAAATCGAAAATTAATCTATAAAGTCTTATCTCGACATCTTTTATTTTAGCTTCTCTTCTTGCCTCATTACTAGTAGTCACATTGAAGCCTCCTATCAATGCCTTGCTAACACATGCAAGAAGAACATCGGTATCCGTTATCATACCAACGCCTTTATGAAGAATATTCAACGTAACACCGGGAACATTTATTCTGCTTATTGCAACATTTACAGCATCTAAGGTGCCTTCACTATCAGCTTTTATCATAAGGTTAAATATTGATTCCTTATTCTCTTCCTGAGCAAAAAAATCCTCTTCTGATGTGAATTGTTTTGTTTTAAGTATGGGGCTATCCATTTTAGTAGATACTTTTTCTTGAGATAGTCTTCTTGCGTTAAGTAATGCTATATCCATAAGCACTGTCCCTGGCCTAACAACAAATGGTATACCAGAAATTTTAACAGGTATTAGAGCCTCTGCCAATCTTAAAGGTTTATCTAATGTATCACACATAGCTCTTACTTTGAAAGTACCATCTTCGCAACCTATAGTATCACTAACTCTTAAGTGTCCAACCTGTATAATTAAAGTTATTTGAGCACCAAAAGATTTAGTCATAAATGATTCTATGACTGTTCCAGCAAAAGGCGCTTTAATATTTGTTCTTAAGTCCATGAGCTCTGCTTTCAATATAATCATTTCAAGAAGATCCTCTATCCCTGCTCCATTTTTGGCAGAAATATTAACGCAAATTGTATCTCCACCCCATTCTTCCGGTAATAATCCATGTTCAGAAATTTGTTGCTTCACAAGGTCTGGATTTGCGTTTGGTTTATCAATTTTATTTATGGCTACAATTATAGGAACCCTTGCAGCTTTTGCATGGTCTATTGCTTCTATAGTTTGATCTTTTACACCATCATCAGCTGCAACCACAAGTACAACAATATCAGTGACTTCTGCTCCTTTTGCTCTCATCGCAGTAAAAGCTTCATGTCCAGGTGTATCTATAAATACTATTTTTTTCCCAGAATACTCTACAACATAAGCACCTATTTTCTGTGTAATTCCGCCTAATTCTCTTTCTGCGATACGAGTTTTTCTAATATTATCTAAAAGTGTTGTTTTGCCGTGATCAACATGTCCCATAACGGTTATTACCGGAGCTCTCTTTACATAAGTTTTAGAGTCAATATGTGCGTTAATTGGAACTTCTAATTTTATATTATATAATTCAATAATATTTTTAGCAGCAAAATCAGGTATAATGCTATCATATGAATCGACTACAACACCATATTTGAGTAATTTAAGTTCTATTTCTCTTTCTGTTACCTGGCATAGCTTGCTTAACTTTGAAATAGTAAAATCTAATTGTTTTAAATCCTTTTTCTTTTCTAATTTAGTAGTTAATTTATCCTCTTCTTTTGTTTCCTTTTTTCCTTTACTTGTTTTTTTATTTTCTTCAAAGATTTCCTTAACTACATCTGCTGTTTCCTCATCAATGGTTGAAAATGGGCTTTTTACAGAAACGTTTAACTCATCAAGAATATCTTTAATTTCATTAAAGGTTTTATCTAATTCTTTTGCAAGTTCATAAATTCTAATCTTTTTTTTCACTTATCAGTGTCCTCTTTCGGAGAAATATCTATTTTATAACCTGTTAGTCTTGCTGCAAGTTTAACATTTGAACCACCCTTGCCAATTGCAAGCGAAAATTGATCTTTATTAACTGTAACATTAACAATTCTATTTTCTTCATCGATTATTACCATTTCGGGTGAAACTTTTGCAGGGCTTAATGCATTTGCAATATATATTCGTGGATCATCATTCCAGCGTATTACATCTATTTTTTCATTATTCAAATGACTTCCAACAGAATTAATTCTTGTTCCTTTAGCGCCTATGCATGTACCAACTGGGTCAACTTTCTCATCTTTTGATACTACAGAAACTTTTGCTCTGATTCCAGGTTCTCGGACTATTCCTCTCACTTCAATTATTCCTTGTTTTAATTCGGGAATCTCTAATTCCATAAGCTTTTTTAATAGTTGTGGATGTGTCCTTGATAGAATTATTATTGGTTCTTTCTGCCTTCTTTGAACACTTACAATGTAAAAATATAATTTACCGCCGATAACATATTTTTCATTTTTTATTTGTTCGTCTAGCGGAAGTATTCCCTCAGCTCTTTTTAGAATAACATTTATTTTTGTAGGAGAAATTTTACTTATTTCTCCTAAGATCATATCATGTTCCTTTTTAGAGAATTCCTCATATACTGTCTCTACTTCAGCATCTCTTAGTTTCTGGCTAACAACTTGCTTGCAAACTTCAGCTGCTACTCTACCAAACGAAGGTGATGTTTCTTTTACATCGATTGTTTCGCCAATTTCTACCTCTGGATTTACATTTTTAGCCTCTTCTAAAGATATCTCCCTAACTGAATCTTTTACCTTTTTAACAACCTTTTTCTTAACAATTAAACTTATATCTTTATTAGCTTCGTCAATTACTACAGAAGCATTGTCAGCATTATTAAAGTTCCTTTTATAAGCAGTAATTAGTCCAGCCTGAACAGCTTCATATAAAAATTCCTTTTTAACTTCTTTTAACTTACAAAGTTCATCAATTGCTTGAAAAAAATTTTCTGCTAACAATCCTTCAATACCTCACCTTAAAGTGCTAATTTACACTTAGCTACATCAAAAACATTGATTCGCCTTAATTCATCATTATCAGAGTTCTTGAGCATAAGAGTTTCTTTTTTCTCGTCTAAACCTTTAAGAATTCCCAGTAATGTAGTACCATCTTTTAAAACAACTCTTGCCTTCCTGTCTTTAAATATATTAACTTCATCCATACTTTTCAGTACTCTTTCTGCTCCGGGAGAAGAAACATCAAGAGAGAAATCCTCATTAATCATCATTGTTAAGAAATCTCTAACAGATAATGTTACTTTTTCGCAGTCATCAACGGTAATACCGTCTTTTTTAAAAATAGCAAAACTAATTTCATAAAAATCTTTTCTTTTATTTATAGACATATCCAGAGATAAATATCCCAAATTCGATACAAAATTCTTAATATTTTCTGCTATTTTTTCAGTGGTCATTTTTTAGGCGAAATGTTTGTTAAATATATTTATCCAAAAATGATTTTAAGTCTTCTTTTGGAAGAGCTCCAATTATTTTATCAACTACTTTTCCTTCTTTAAATAATATTAAAGTAGGAATACTCATAATTCCATATTCATATGCCAGATCACTATTTTCATCAGTATTTACTTTAGCAAAGTTAATTTTACCAGAAAATTCATTTGATAATTCTTCAAATATTGGCGCAATCATTCTGCATGGACCACACCAGGGTGCCCAAAAATCCACTAATACCGGTATTTTAGAATTTAAAACTTTGTTTACAAATTCCTCTTTTGAATTTATATAAATTAAATTTTCACTCATATATATTAATATCCTCCATTTATAGCAACAAAATATTAAATATAAATATTAAAAAAATAAACAGTAAGAGTTTACCATTATTTCAATTTATTTACAACAAATTAGGGTTTTATTATACTAAAATTTCTTCCGAAAATAATAACTCGGTATTACTCAAAAATTATATTTAGTAAATAGTTTGAATTTAAAAAAATTGAATTTGAATTGTTCAGTTATATAAGATTATATAAGAGGCACAAGAAAAGGATTAAAGTTATCATTTTCATGCTTTATTATGGCAGAAATGCCATAATAAATTTAAACAATATAGTAAGATAAAGCTTTATAAATATTTAAATATATTCATTTAAAAAGACTTGATTCACCCTTTAAAAATTTATCTATAGCTAATGCTGCTTTCCTGCCTGCACCCATTGCAGTTATTACTGTAGCTGCACCTGTAACTATATCTCCTCCAGCATATATACCCCTAATAGAAGTTTCTCCATTTTCAGAAGTAATTATTTCTCCTCTTTTTTTTGTTTCAAGTCCAGGAGTGGAATGTATTAAAACAGGATTTGGAGTTGTTCCAATTGCTACAACGACCTGATCAACTATTATTTTAAAGTTTGATCCCTCTATTGGACAAGGTCTTCTTCTTCCCGAAGAATCAGGTTCACCAAGTTTCATTCTAATGCATTCCATCTCTTTTACAAAACCCTTATCATCTCCTAAATATTTTACAGGATTCGTTAGAAGATTAAAATCTATTCCTTCTTCTTCTGCACGTATTATTTCTTCTTCTCTTGCAGGCATTTCTTCTCTACCTCTTCTATATATGAGATAAACATGCTCTGCTCCTAATCTTAAAGCAGTTCTGGCTGAATCCATTGCAACATTACCTCCACCTATAACGGCAACATTTTTACCTCTTTTTACAGGAGTATCAAAATCTGGAAATAAGTAGGCTTTCATTAAATTTACTCGAGTTAAAAATTCATTTGCCGAGTATATCCCGGCAAGATTTTCACCATTTATTCCCATAAATTGGGGTAAACCAGCGCCAGTACCAATAAATATGGCTTTAAAACCTTCATCAAATAATTCACTAACAGTAATACCTGAACCAATAAGATTATTTGTTGCCAAATGCACTCCTTGGTTTATCAAGCTATCTATTTCTGCTTGTACTATTTTTTTGGGAAGTCTAAATTCAGGTATTCCATAAACCAAAACCCCTCCACCTTTATGAAAAGCTTCAAAAATTGTTACATCATACCCAAATTTACACAAATCTCCTGCACAAGTTAATCCAGCTGGACCGGATCCAATAATAGCTACTTTTACACCATTTGAATGTGATAGATTAATACTTTTAGTACCTTCCTTTGTTTTCTTTTCGAACTCCCAATCAGCAACAAACCTTTCAAGTCTTCCTATAGAAACTGCTTCCCCTACTCTTAGTAGAGCACAGAATTTCTGACATTGTTCCTCTTGAGGGCAAACCCTACCTGTAACAAGTGGAAGAGAATTTTTATCATGTATTATATCAATAGCTTTTTCAAAATTTCTTTCAGCTATAGCTTGAATAAATGAAGGTATATCAATACTTACAGGACAACCCTCAACACATGGTTTCTTTTTACATTTAAGACATCTTTTTGCTTCATTAATTGCCATTTCTTCAGTATAACCTAAAGCAACTTCGTTAAAGTTTTTTACCCTTTCTTTTGGATCTTGTTCTGGCATTGTAATTGAAATTTTGTTAACCATTTTTAAATAATTTCTCCTTAAATTCATTTAGTGCAATTTTTTCTTCATCCAAATATGTTTTGAGTCTCTCGCTGAGCTCAGCAAAGTTTACACTGGCTCCATCAAATTCTGGTCCTTCAAAACAAGTAAATCTTGTTTCGTCTGATACATTGACTCTACATGCACCACACATCCCCATTCCGCAAACCATTAATGAATTCAAACTAACAATTGTAGGAATGTTTTTTTCTTTAGTTACATCAGAAACTGCCTTCATCATTGGTATAGGACCAACTGCTATTACTTTATCTACTTTTTCCTCTTCAATTATTTTTTTTAAAGGGTCTGTAACAAATCCGTGTAAACCATATGTACCATCATCAGTTGTTACAATGAGTTTATGAGATACATTTTTTATTTTGCTTTCCCAAAAGAGAAGGTCTTTTGTTCTACTTCCTATTATTGCTGTAACATTATTACCAGCTTCTTTTAAGGCTCTCGAAATTGGATGTATCGGAGCAATTCCAACTCCGCCTCCAATAATTACAACATTACCAAAATTTTCAATATGGGATGGTTTACCAAGAGGACCATTTAAATGAGCTATTTCTTCGCCCTCTTTAAACAAACCCAATGCCAATGTAGTTTTACCAACTTCTTGAAAGACGATAGTAATAGTACCTTTAACTTTATCAAAATCAGCAATTGTGAGGGGTATTCTTTCTCCTTTTTCATTTATTATTAAGATGACGAATTGACCTGCTCTTGCATGATTAGCAACCAATGGTGCATCTAATTCCATAAGTTTAATTGTCGGTGCTAAAGTATCTTTTTTAAGAATTTTTACCACTAAACTTTCCTCCTATATTATAAATCTTTGAGCAAATCTACGACTCTAACAATGTTCAAATTGTAAACCTTATTTGGCAACCTATAAGAAGTGACATATAGATTAGCATTGATTTTCTTAGCTAAAATTATCGCTTTCCCTGCTTCTTCTATTGAAGATAACTTTTCGGATATTATTCTTGCTCTTTCTAAGTCCATTCTATTCAAATCTACAGTTTTTAATGATTTAACAACATCTTCAGTAAGTTTTTTTGTGCTTGATTTACAGATATAAGGCTGGGTAAATTCAGAAAGTAAGCCTTCTGCAAATAGTCTATTAGCAGAACCTGGATCTAAAACAATTTTTTTATCTTTAATTTCATCAAGATTTGATTTTCTTATAGGTAGATTTATTTCAAAAAAACTTTCTCTCTCTCTAATCTTTTGAACCTCGCTATCGGAAATCTTTTTCTCTAAAATAGTATTTGAGTTATCTATTTTTATTTTGTCAATTAATTCTTTTGTTTCCTCTATCTTGAGGTGGGGGATATTTATATTACTTTCATCTTTCAACAAACATTCTTCTTTTGGAATGCTTTTTTCTTCTAGAATATTTTCTTCATCTCCTGCTACTTTTACTATTTTTTCCTTTTTAGCTAACAATAATTTACTTTTACTCAACGCAGTTACACAAATAATTAATCCAAAAATAGACAGAAAAATGAGAAAAAAGAAAATAATAGTAAAAAATAAATACTCTTTTATGGTTATGTTAATAAAGAATTCTTTAAGCCTCAATAGTGAGAACAAATTAGAATTTTTATTATTGTTTTCTATAAAACCTCCATTTTTATCAGGAGGTAAAAGAACAAAACTCACTGTAATTGATTTATCATCAATTGGAGGAACAAAATAGAAAAGTCCTTTATCTTTATAGTTTCTTAAATGGTTCACAAGAATTCTTTTGCTGCTACTTATTGAAATTTCTCCATTTGAAATATTACTTTCAAGATAAAAATCAGTGAACCGCTCAAGAGTAGCATTGCTTTTAATGGTTTTACTTACGTAAATCTCAGTGTTGTTTTCTACGCCTGTAATTGAAATTATATTTTTCTGTTCTTTTGAAAACTCTTTAGAAATTCTCCCAGTTATAAAATTATACGAATTATCTAAAAATAATCCATTGTCGCCTGGTATATACTCTCCTCCAAAATTATTACCAGAGGAAAATGTTGCAATAATAACTGGTTTATTAAATGTAGACGAAAAAAAAGCACTTTCTGGTAAATTTTGATTAAAATTGGTAATTACTGGCACTATCTCATAATCATTTGCCTTATTTAATTTAATCTTCTTTTTCACATTTCCATAAATTAACTCTACACTTGTATCATCATATTTACTCGTAATTAGGAGATCTCCAAATGCAAAACCATTAATATTGTTAGTTTTTCCAAATATATATGAAAAATTTTCATCGTCTAAGTAACCGAACTGAACAGTTAATGGATGATTTGCAGTAATATGATATAGTCCACTTTCTAAATCATCAATAAAAAGGCCAGAATTCTTTTGCAATGTTTTTGAATATAATTCAATGTTGTTTACATCGTAAATTTTAAATTCTGTCTCTTCATAAGATGAAAGCCACAAACATTTCTCTGTATATATATAAATGTCGTTTCCAAATACTGTTGTGGTATCACTATCACCAGGTTCAATAAGATTTGTTTTACTATGATCCGAAAGCGTAGATTCATAAACAAAAATTGGTTTTTCGGCTTTTAATACAATAAACTGTGGATTCTCAGACTGAATTACCTTTAATTTCCCTTTTTCTAACTCAAATTCATCAATAATCTTTTCATCTTTAGTTAAAACTTTTATTTTGTTTTTAGGAGAAGATGATATTATAAAAGCCCTTTCATAATTTACAAATGCATATTCTGTTCCTATTGAAGCATTAGGAGTTAAATAATTAGTGTTTGGGAGACCTTGCTCAATTAATAATTCCTTTTCCTCACCCTTTTTAATGTCCAACTTCGTTAGAATAACAATATTTTCTCCATCATTGAATCTCTTTACTGGAAATTCAATTGATTTATCTAAATCTAAAATTTTTAAATCACCACTATCAGAAAAATTGTTAGGTAAAACAATCTTTATTTCAGCATTAGTTCTATCTATTTCAGATGTATTTGTTATTTTTATTATATTTTTATCAGTTTCATCTTTTGCATACAGAGGAAAGAAATTAAACATTAAAAAAGATATAAGAAAAAAAACTATATTTTTATTTTTTCCCATTTTCCTTAGCAGACAATGCCTTAATTAATGATAGTGTCTTTGTTGGACATACATTTATACATATTCCACACAAATCACACTTTTCAATATCTATTACAGGTAAGTTATTAACCATCTTTATAGCATTTTTGGGACATTTTTTCTCGCATACATAGCAAGTTATACAACCAACTCTGCAGGCGTTACGAACCGCAGAACCCTTTTCAGAATTTTTACATATTGCCAAAACTTTTTCTTTATAAGAAAAAATTTCAATAACTTCTCTTGGGCACTCTTTAACACATAAACCGCATCCGGTACAGAGTGAAGGATCTATTTCAGGTAATCCTTCATCATTCATTTTTATTGCATTGAACGGACAAACCAATACACAATCTCCATATCCTAAACAACCGTAAGTGCATATTTTTTCGCTTAACTTAAGATTATTTGCAATTTTGCAGGTTTTCACCCCTTTTACAGTTGCATTCTTCATTGCTAAAGACTTACCACCCTTGCATAGAGGAATTGCTATATATTTCTCATAAGAAATATTATCGGTACCAACTCCCAATAATTTTGCAAGATTTTTTACAGTCTCTTCTCCTCCAACTCTACATGTTTCAATTGAAGCCTTACCAGAAGTAATACCCTCTGCTAAAGCTCTGCATCCCGAAAAGCCACAAGCACCACAATTAGCTCCAGGTAAAATCTCTAAAATCTCATCTATTAATGGATTCTCCTGAACTTTAAACACTTTTGCAAAATAGCCAAGTCCAATACCAAAAACAATTCCTAAACCAAGCATGATACCTGAAGAGAAAATTATTATCTGCATTAATGACATATTTTCTTACCTCGCAATTCCTTGTAAACCCATAAATGCAACAGCTATAAAAGCAGCTATAAAAAATATAATTGGATATCCTTTCAAAATAGAGGGGATTTGAACATATTTCAATCTTTCTCTGATACCTGCAAGAATAACAAGAGCCAAAACATAACCTATTGATGCTCCAAAACTAAAAACAGTTGCTTCCAATAGATTATAATTTTCAGTTACATTGAGTAGTGCAACTGCAAGAATCATACAATTTGTGGCAATTAATGGTAAATATATCCCCATAGCTTTGTATAGTGAAGGAACAGCTTTCTTAAGATAGATTTCTACAAGCTGAACAAACACAGCAATAGTTAATATAAAAACAATTGTTTGAAGATATTCCAAATGTAATGGAACAAGGATAAACTGGTAAACAACATAACTTAAAATTGAAGCCATAACTGTGACAAAAGTAACAGCACCACCCATACCAATGGCATTTTCCATGCTTGTAGTCATCCCTACAAAAGAGCAAAGTGCTAAAAATCTTATAAATACAAAATTTTGTGCGAAAGCTGCACTAATGAAAATATTCATTAAACTCTGTAATTCACTCATTTATATCATCCTTCCTGTTTTACCTTTTTTGGCTTCGCGAGAATTTTATTTATTATCGCTATTTCAATGCCAATCACAAGAAAAGCTCCTGGTGGAAGAATAAAGAATAGTGCTGGATTATAGTTTGGTCCAAAAACCTGATATCCCAATATTGTTCCGTT
>Ga0116167_1004424_pt1 | contig 10365 bp, 6 predicted proteins | sample AD_JPNMR3_MetaG_FD_89794 | JGI IMG/M metagenome (GOLD analysis project Ga0116167, IMG submission 89794) | Active sludge microbial communities of municipal wastewater-treating anaerobic digesters from Japan - AD_JPNMR3_MetaG | ecosystem: Engineered > Bioreactor > Anaerobic > Digestate | place... | reverse complement strand
GTTTCGGGGAGGCTGGTTTGATGCGCTCAGCCTGCTCTGGCAGGAGGTGGAAGCGGGGCAGTGTCTTTCCCGACCAGCGGTGAGCGATGAGCCAGCCAGCCCGGGCGGCAGTCTATATCTTCCGGTGAGCCTGCGGGCAAAATCTCAGCTTACTGTGCCGCTGCTTTTGTGCTGGTACGTGCCGGAAACAGACCTCAGGATAGGTTCGGACACAGAGCCGGTGCCGAATAAAAACACCCACCGGCCCTGGTACACCCGAAGGTTCAGCCAGATTGAGGAAGTGGCCGCTTACTGGAGAAAACAGTATGCCTTCCTGCGGCAGGAAAGTCAGCGTTTCTGCGACTGCTTCTATGACACTGACCTTCCGCCAGAGGTGGTGGAAGCGGTGGCGGCCAATCTCACTATTCTGAAGTCGCCGACAGTGCTGCGGCAGCCAGACGGCCGGCTGTGGAACTGGGAAGGCTGCTGCGAAAATAAAGGATGCTGTCATGGCTCCTGTACCCATGTCTGGAATTACGCCCAGGCGATAGCCCACCTTTTCCCGGAACTGGAAAGGTCTTTAAGGCAGACAGAATTCAACGAAAACCAGGCGGAAAGCGGTCATCAGACCTTCCGGGCCAGTTTGCCCATCAGGCCGACCAGCCACGATTTCCACGCGGCCGCGGACGGCCAGCTGGGCGGTATCATGAAGGTTTACCGGGACTGGCGCATCAGCGGCGATACTGGCTGGCTAAAAAAGATGTGGCCCAGGGTAAAGGGTAGCCTGAACTACTGTATTGCCACCTGGGACCCGGACCATGAAGGAATTCTGAAAGAGCCGCACCACAACACCTATGATATTGAGTTCTGGGGACCGGATGGAATGTGCGGCAGTTTCTACCTGGGTGCTTTGAAAGCAGCCATGGAAATGGGCCGCTTCCTGGGTGAGGAGGTGACGCTTTACTCCGAACTTTACCAGAAAGGGCGCCGGTATCTGGAGGAGCGGCTTTTTAACGGCGAATACTTCTTTCAGGAAGTCCGCTGGCAGGACCTGAGGGCAGGGGACCCGGTTAATTTGCCCGGCCTGGGGAAAGTCAAATATTCTCCGGAAGCCTTAGCGTTAATCAGAAAGGAAGGTCCTAACTATCAGTACGGCCAGGGCTGTCTGTCTGATGGTGTCCTGGGTGTCTGGCTGGCGGCCATGTGCGGCCTTCAGGATATCCTTGACCGCCGGAAGGTGAGACAGCACCTGCGGTCGGTTTTCCGGTACAACTTTCGCCAGAGTTTAGCCAGCCATGCCAATCCACAGCGGCCAGGTTTTGCTCTGGGCAACGAAGGTGGCCTGATTATGTGCACCTGGCCCAGAGGGGCCCGTCCTGGCCTGCCTTTTCCTTACTGCGATGAGGTCTGGACCGGCTGCGAATACCAGGTTGCCTCTCACCTCATCCTGGAAGGTATGGTGGAAGAAGGACTGGCTATTGTCCGGGCAGCCCGGAACCGTTATGACGGCCGGGTGAGAAACCCGTTTGATGAGTACGAATGTGGCCACTGGTACGGCCGGGCGCTGTCTTCCTATGGTTTGCTCTCTGCTCTTACCGGTGTCCGCTATGACGCGGTGGAAAAGACCCTGTATCTGCGCCCCAGGATTTCCGGTGATTTCCGCGCCTTTCTGGCCACGGCCACTGGCTATGCCACCTTTGGCGTTAAAAACGGTCGGCCTTTTCTCCGGATAAGACACGGAACCATGGAAATCGCCAGAATTGATTACCGGAAGGCCCCTGATAGCACCAGGAAAAAGAAACCTGCTCACGGGCATACCGGAAAAAGCAAGAATTGATTTGCAGACGGAACTGGCGAAAACAAAGCCGGACTTTGTTGTCTATGTGCCGCGGAGTCTGGGCGGTTCCACCGGCGATACCGGCAAAGAATAGCTGGTGGGCGCAGGTTCTGGGTGGTGGAGTTTATGCGCTTTGAGAACCTTGACCGCAGACTGGTCACTTTCCGGGGATGAAGGCGAGACCTGGCAAGAGCCCCGACCGCTGCGGGAGGCTGAGCACGGCGGAGTTAGCCTTTTGAGAGAAGAGCTGGCGATGTACGCCAGTGTCACCAGATACAGTTAGGGTCTGTTTTCTCTGGTATCCTGACCGCAAGTTTTTCCTGCTGGGGAAAAAAATTAAAGCCAGCTGGTTGACACAGATACCGGTTCCTGAGTAAACTTTCTTGCCATGTTTTTCGGGGATGGAGTCCCCCTGCCCCGCCTTTTAGGCTGATGACTCCTGCCAGGAATTAGTTTCCACCAGGAATGTTTTGGTGAAGACAGATAAAGACACCCTTACCGAAAACCACCGTCGGGGCATCAGCGCGACATTGACCCTGCTGGATGAACTTCTGGCAGAGATTCTTCTCTGGGTGGACGGCCGGCAGGACCAGGGCGTGCTGGTAACTGAGATTAACGACCTTTCCCGACACCAGCGGACCAGGCTGCGGTTGCTGGTAACGGAAATACGCCAGCACTTAGAGATGGCCAGGAAGGAGTTTGGCTTGCCTGTCTCCCGCAAATCCGCAGTTTCTTCCATCTGGAGCCAGTGCCTTGCCTTACGAGAATCCCTGATTGAACTTGAAGGCCGTCGGCTGCAACGCTACGGTGCCCTTTCCGCGGCCTGGTTGACACTTCTGGATGAGTATTCCCGCCTTTTTCTGAAGGACCTGGATACTCTGGTAGCATTACTGAAACGGAGCCACCGAAAGACCGCTTCCCCGGGGGAAGAAGTTTGAAGTTTAATTAAAGCTGGCCGCCCGGACATTCTTTCCTGACCGCCTCCAGCGCGGCCTCTAAGTTCTGGTCCGGCGTATCCTGCCCCGGGTAAATCTGCACCACCCTGGCTCCGGACTGGGCCAGGACTTTAATTCTCTCTTTAATCTGCGCCGGACTAAGCCGAAACAATTCTGTCGGGGTCAGTTGTACCCAGAACTGCTCTCCCATGACCTGCCGCATTTCCTCAAAGGTGAGTCTGGCACAGCCAGCGCCGTGAAACTCGCTGATGTTTAAATAATCTTTAGCCAGGCGGAGGTGTTCGCAGGTCAAAAGTTCACTGTGAAAAAAACGCCAGGCCCTGCCAGCATAAATCTTCTGGTAGCAGGGTATCAGAAAAGTCCGGAACATTTCCGGAGAAACAAGCCCGGCGAAGTCGTCCCCGACGTAGCCGTAGCCTGCGTCTTCAGCGCCGCAGAGAATGCGGTCAAGGGCTTCCACCTTGAAGTGCGCCTGCGTAACCAGGTCTAACAGCCGCCGGCCGGCTTCTGGCCTGTGTTTCAACCAGAGAAAAACCAGGTTTCCGGTCACCTGGCCGGCCGTGGTCATGATGGAACCGTCGTGTCCTCCTATCCGGCAGGGGTAGCCCTGTTCTTTCAAATAACGCCAGGCCCTGATTCTCCAGGAGATGTTAAAGTCAGCCTTCAGGTCCTTCCAGGAGAAATTGTCTATCTCCTGCGGTGACCTGATTACGGGCGAGGTAACATTTAGGCAGGGCAACTGATTTTCCTCCGGGAAGATGGTGCGAAGACCCATCACCGAAGCCAGACAGCCGCCAGGGGCGTCAACAAAAGGTTTCAGACAGTCTTTCAGTCCGAACCTTCTCTCCAGGAAAGCCGCCGCCTTCTTCTGGGCCTGGAGCATCACCGCGGGGTCAGAGTAATACTGCCGGTAACTGACCCTGGCATACCGACAGATACTGATGTTGGCTATGGCTACGTGCCAGGCTGGTTTCACAAATATAGCTCCAATGCAGGAAATGGCGAGAAATTATACCATTTACTGACCAATAGTTTTTCACCGGCTAAAATTGAATCCGGCTGAGGGCTTGGTCAGGATAACTTCAACAGTTTACCGAAGGCTGGTTTTTGACCGCAGGAAAGAGGGTCTGAAAGCGCAGATTGAAGGGCTCCTCAGGCAGGCCTGGCAAATCGGTTCTTGCTCAGGAAGGTCGTCGTGTGGTATAATATTTTTACAGGGGAGAAGGTTATCCCCTGAAGATTGTGCGTATGTGCGTATATGAAAAAGGCAGTGCGAAGATTAGATTCCGCGGCTGCAGAAGGAGCGTTCCTTCCTATCAGGCATGGTGTTACCCTGTTATTTCACAGCCGTTTTGCTTTTTCTTCTTCTCCTTCCTTTTTCTCGTCGGCAAACAATCTGGAGGTGACAGATGTTTGACAGACGCGTTGTTGAGAACCGGGGTTTCACCCTGATTGAACTTCTGGTGGTGATTGCCATTATCGCTATTTTAGCCGCGCTGCTTTTGCCGATGCTGGACCGGGCCAAGGCTGAAGCGCAGAAGAGTAAGTGCATTACCAACCTGAAAAACATGGTTATGGCTGTTCATCTGTACAGTCTTGATTATGACAGTAACGCGCCCATGCTGCAGTTAGCCAGTCCGGACCTGCAGTTACCAGAAACTCTTGACTATGTCTGGCAGTATCTCCTGGCGCCTTACCTTGGTCGGAAAGACCTGCCGCCTTTAGGCAGTGCCTCCCTCTGGAAAACTATGGAGGTTTTCTGCTGCCCGGCCGGACCGTTCAATTATGGCTGGAATGCTTGGATTGGCGGTCGCACGCCTGAGTATCAACTTGGCAGTTCTGCCAACCAGGCCTATAAACTGAAGATGCCTCCGGGACCGGGGAAGTGGAAGAGACTGCAATATCCTTCGGAGACCATCGTTGTTTTTGACAACCATCTCCGGGGAGTTCATGATAACTGGGACTGGTTTTTCTATTATTTTCTAAAAAGGTACAGTGGTCTTTCTACGGCGGAAAAAGATTGGTCCCACCACCCACCAGGTGGGCTGAATTTTGGTTTTGCCGACGGCAGTGCCAAGTGGATTTCCTGGAAGCACAAACGGTGGGAAAGAACCGGTCATGCTTATGTCAACCCCACCTTCCCGAACGGTTGCACGGACCCGATTCAGGCGGCAACCGGAGAAATACTGAGGTTTTTCTGAAGATAGGCAGGATATTATAACGCGGAGGATAAGGATGAAAAGAGATGGTTTTACACTTATTGAACTCCTGGTAGTCATTGCCGTCATCGCCATTTTAGCAGCGATGCTTTTGCCGGCGCTTTCCCGGGCCAGAGAGAAAGCCAGACAGGCTACCTGCCTGAATAATCAGAGACAGCTGGTGCTGGCCTTAAAGATGTATGTGGAAGACTACAACGGCTATGCGCCGCCTGGCGCCCAGATTCCACCATCTTATACGGCGCCCTGGTGGTATGAAGACCAGGTTTTCGGTAAGTACACCAACGGCCAGGCGAGAAAAACCCTTCTGTATTGTCCTTCCTCCACCAGGAAAAAGCCGCCAGCCGCATTTTCCATCATGGCCTGGTACCAGTTCGTCTACGCCACTACTTCTGCTTCCGGTATGGAGAGATACTTAGCCAACACGGCTAACGCTTCCACGGCGATTGTCTTTGGTGACTGCTACCAGTACGCTGGCCAGTACAGCAAATTTGATACGTATAAGTGGACGGAACCGCTGACGCCGGCTAACGCCGCTAACCAGGCCGATATGTACCGGCACAATGACGGTATCTGCGTGACTTTCTGGGATGGCAGTGGTCGCTGGATGAACCGCAAGGAAGCCCAGAGTAACGCAAAGTACTGGACCAGAGAGACCTATTAACTTTTTCCGGAGAAACCAGCCGTCTTCGGGCAGGAAGTCTGCTGGTTTTTTGCCCCGTTTTACCGTAAGCAATTTGTCTGGCTTATTCAGCCGGGGCAACCCAGCAGTAATTCCGCAGGTTTTTCGCTGAAGATTGTTATCCTTCCCGGCGCCACCAGCAACAAGTAAATATCAACTGCCACTCACCCTTCGGCATCAGTTGGTCAAGGCGTAAACGGAAGAAAAAACCTCTTCACAGACCAGGACTGATAAACCTCAGTGGCCACTCTTCAGGTTCCGGAAAAAGGTAAAACTGCTGGAGAAGGTATCTCTGGCGGTAGCGCCGGGCATAATGGCGCAAGGAAGAAAGAATTTCCTCCCGGGAAAGGGCTCCCTGAGAGTAAGCCTTGATTTGCTGAGCTAGCCTTTCTCTTTCTTCCTGAGGCAGGACTTTTTTGAAGTATCCTGCCAGATGCTGGAGCACGTTGGTGTGGGTTTTTCCGGTGGCTGGTTTCTTCATGGCAGCCGTAAGATATTTCTGGTATTGCGCCAGCACCGCGGCTTTGTTTCTGGCGCTGGCTACCAGATTTCCCAGAAGAGAAAGCAGGCGGACGCTGTGAGCCATGATTATGAGTTTGTGTCGGGCGTGAAAACTGACCAGTCCGCCGATAGAACCGTCCTTCTCCAGAAACTCCTGCCATCTCTTATAGACAAAAATCCGGTCCAGAAAGTTTTCCCTGACTTCAGAGTAGGCCAGATTTTTTTCTTCCACCAGCGGCAAATCAGGGAACCTTCTCTGCAAAAATGAGGTAAAAAGACCGCTGACCAGCACCCCGGAAGAATAGTCAAGGGCACTGGTTAGACCGCAACTGGGCGAGCCTGACTTCAGGATGAATCCGGAAAGGTTTGCCCGGACCAGTTCATCTAATTTCTTTTCCGTCCAGTGAACCATCTGCCCGGTAACATCTTTCCCTGTTTTCAGCCCCTTTAACCTGAAGGCTGGCCCTGGTCCGAAAAGGCCAATCTTTTCTCTGGGCACTGTCAGGCCACATTCTGTTTCCGGACAGACCGGCACCCAGGTGACAAAACGGCTCCACCTTTTCTTAAAGGCAGGGATAAGTTTGTCCTTTCCGTCGTAGCGCACCGGCTGACCCAGGAGACAGGCGCTGACACCCAGCCGTATCCGGCCAGGTTTCTTTTTTTCCGCCATGACGGCCTTGATTTTACTTAAATGACAGGCGGCAAACAAATCCTGCCTTTTCCGGCAAGAACTTCTGGTTCCCGGAAAACTTATAAGAACCTCCGCGAATGATATTTACCCAGCGCCAAGACAGGGTTTTCCTTTGAAAAGGGTGAGAAAATATGGTAAGCTATGGCAAAACCAGTGGAACTTATAAAAACACAGACGATTCTCTAATGAACCCGAGCCCACCCCCGGACTGGAAAGACTACCGCCAGCTGATTTCCATTTTTAATTCCCTGGATGAACTTATTTATGTGGTTGACCCCGAGACTTACGAGGTCCTTTATGTTAATCCTGTTCTGAAAAGGAACTTTGGAAATGTGGTCGGCCAGAAGTGCTACCAGGTGTTTCAAAATTTAAAGCAGCCCTGTCCATTCTGCACGAACAAGTATATCTTCGGCCCGAAGGCAAAACCTGTTTATATCTGGGAATTCCAGAACAAAATAAACAAGCGCTGGTATCACTGTATTGACCGGCCTATAAAGTGGATTGATGGAAGAAATGTTCGTTTTGAGTTAGCCATTGACATCACTGATAAAAAGTTAATTGAGGAGGCGTTGCGTCGCAGTGAACAAAGATATAAAGACCTCTGGGATAATGCTCCTGTGGCTTATCACATCCTTGACCGGAGGGGAATTATCAAGGATGTTAACCGGACTGAACTTAAACTTCTGGGCTATTCCAGGAAAGAGATGATAGGCAAATCTGTTTTCAACTTCATTCTCCCCGCCCAGAGGAGGGAAGCCCGAGAAAGGTTTCTTCTGAAACTGAAAGGGAAAAAGATTGAGAAATTTCATAACAGGGTATATCTTAGAAAAGATGGGACGCCTCTCTACGTCAGCATCAACACTGTCCCTGAGAAAAACGAAAAAGGACAAATTATCGGTATGAGGGCAGGGATGATAGATATTTCCGAATTGAAAAGACTGGAGCAGGCCCTGAAGGAAGCCTCGTTGAAGGACGAACTGACAGAAATTTATAACCGGCGGGGATTTTTTGCCCTGGCGGAACAGGAAATTCGCCGTAGCCAGAGGGAGAAGAGACCCTTTCATCTTCTCTTTCTTGACGTGGACGGACTGAAGGCCATCAATGATGCCAGGGGACACCTGGCAGGTGATGAGGTCTTGAAGAAAGTTGCGGAACTTCTGAAAAGGACCTTCAGAAAGTCAGATATCATCGCCAGAATCGGCGGGGATGAATTTGTGGTGCTGGTTTCCGAAGTAAAGGGAAGAAAGGGGCTGCAAGCCGTCATAGACCGGCTGAGAGAAAAAATTCAGGCTCATAACCAGGAAAAACGCAGGAAATACGAAGTTTCCATCAGCGTTGGGGCTGTTCGCTACGACGGGGATAAACCCGTTGACATTGACGAACTTCTCTCCAGGGCTGATAGCAAGATGTATCAAGAAAAAATCAGGAAATACAGACTCAGAGAAAATCAAGTAGTTAGTATCCCATCCGGCAGCAGGTAAACTTTCCGGGGAGAACGGTTGGCAGGGTGGCAGGTTTTTCCTGTAGAAAGGCTGGTGATTGTCCAGCCGGAAAATCCGTCTGCGGTGGAAAAGCAGGCCGCACTGGAATTAAGCCGCGGCCTTTTCCAGATTTCCCGGAAAAGGGTACCCCTGCTAAGAGCAAAACAGCACCGCCCGGCGGGCCGGATAGGATTGTTACTCGGGGAAAGGGCCGCGGCCAGGGTTGGTTTTGTCCGGCCAGTTTTGCCGGAAAACACCATTGAAATCTCCCGGGTCAGCCAGGATTTTTTTCTTTTTCGGGGAACAGAAAGTACCGGGCTGCTGGATGCCATTTACGCCTGGCTGGATTTTCTTGGCTGTCGCTGGTTCCATCCGGAGGTGTCTCGCTTCCCGGAACGGCAGAAAGTGGCGCTGCCGGAAGGTTTTCAGTACCGGCCTTCTTTTGCCTACCGGGACGCACTCTGGAAAATTCCGGGAGAAGACGGTGATTGGGCCAGCCGCAACCATCTCAATGGTTTTTTCACCGGGTTAAAGGAAAAACACGGCCGGTACTGGGTGTGGGAACCGTTCACCCACAGTTTGTATCGGATGGTGCCGCCGGAAATCTACGGAGGAAAACATCCAGACTATTTTGCTTACCGCCACGGTCAGGGGCGCCTCTTAGCCGGGGCCCAGCTTTGTCTTTCTCATCCGGATGTCTTCAGGATCGTCCGGGATTATGTGATGGAAAAGATGGCGGAACCAGGTATCCGGGTGGTAGCGGTCGCCCAGATGGATTGCGCCAATTACTGCCAGTGCCCGGAATGCGAGAAGAAAGACCGGGCCGGAAAAAGTCCAGCCGCCAGCCTTCTTGATTTTGTCAACCGCCTGGCTGAAGAAACAGTCAGGTTCCATCCGGACAAGTATGTGGCCACCTTAGCCTATCAGTATTCGCAGACGCCGCCGGCTGGCCTGAAGGCCCATCCCAATGTGATTGTGAAACTGTGTCACATGGAGCCTGGTTGCGACTTTCACAGCCTGGCCGGCTGCCGCCACAACCGGTTCTATGTTGAGTGTCTTCAGCAGTGGACCCGCATCTGCTCTCATGTCTTTGTCTGGCACTATGTCACCAATTTTCTCCACAACCTCTCTTTCCATCCCAATTTTGACGCGCTGGCTGAGGATATCAGGTTTTACCGGGAAAACGGAGTCTGGGGCATCTTTTTCCAGGGGCAACGAGAGACCGGAGTTTCTCTGGCGGAACTCCATGCCTACTGTCAGGCCAGACTGGCCTGGGATGCCACTAAAGACTATTTTCAGGAAGTCAGGGAGTTCTGTCAGGCTTACTATGGCCAGGCCGGGGAACCGATCATGGAACTGATAGAAGTTCTTCACCAGCATGTCCGTCAGGGTTTTCATGGCCATCTTTACACGCATCCGGCAGAAGGCACCTTCACCGGCCAGCAGCTTCAAAGGGCGGCGTTGCTTCTGAAGGAAGCCGAAGCCGCTGTCCGCAAGGAACGACCTCTGTGTGAGCGCGTGGAACTGGTCAGGCTATGGTTTAACTACACCTGGCTGGCCACTCTTTCCGGGTTGACCAGGTCAGGCAGGGCCTTTGTGGTCAAAGCCGCACCGAAGGCGCTAACTATCTTTTACCAGAGTTGCCACCTGATGAAGAAGCATCAGGTGACCCGGGTCCAGGAGTTTCCGGCCAGCCACCAGGATTTAAGGGAAAAGGTGGGCTGGTTTCTCAAGAGGAGGAAGCTTCCCGTATACACTATTTCTTCCGGCTCTCTTAAGGCTGAAGTTTGCCCGGAACTGGCCGGCCTGGTCTGCACCCTGAAACGGGCTGACGGAAAGATTAATCTTCTCTGTCAGCCAGCACCCTGGATTTTGAGGTATCCCACCATGGCCGGGCTAACAGAAGGTTGTACCGCAGACGGTTTTGGCCCTGGCTTTATGGAGCCTTACCATCTGGTGGAGAAGGGAACAAACTTCCTGGTGTTAAAAGCGGACCTGGCCAATCAGGTGGAAGTGACCCGG
>Ga0116167_1004419_pt1 | contig 10375 bp, 4 predicted proteins | sample AD_JPNMR3_MetaG_FD_89794 | JGI IMG/M metagenome (GOLD analysis project Ga0116167, IMG submission 89794) | Active sludge microbial communities of municipal wastewater-treating anaerobic digesters from Japan - AD_JPNMR3_MetaG | ecosystem: Engineered > Bioreactor > Anaerobic > Digestate | place... | reverse complement strand
CCGATGGAAAGCGTCCCGTAGCCGCCCACATTCAGGTAGAACATGCCCGTGGTCCCAGCTTCGTCGCTAAAAAATCGGATTCCGTTGGCCTGGATCAATCCGCCGGTCAGATCGACATAGGCATGGGCGGCGGCGCTTCGCGGTCCGAATAGATCGCCGGTAAACTTCAGCCAGCCGCCCGTTACATTCAGGGACGCGTCGGCTCCATCGGCGATGGGACATCCGGAAAAAATCGCCCCTGTACCAGTCGGTACGTTGAAGATGGCGCTGCCGTCCATCGCACCTACACTATGATAGAGACTCCGATAATCATATACATATTTTCCATCCAGAGTAACGATGTGTTCGCCTACGAGAAAAATGTTATTGGTCCATATCCCGTCGTTGGCGTTGAATGGCGTGCTATCCCAAATGGCCGGATTGCTCCAGTAGCCGCTTGCAATGAGCGTGGCGGCCAGGGCGTTGGAACCGAGGCCCAAACAGCACCCCATCATCAGAAGGCCCATCCAGAATCCCCGCCGAATCGCTAATGGACGAGTCATGGCTTTTTCCTCCAGAGAGCAACCTACTCAAAACCCCAATCTGCCGACGCTTCCCCTTTCGGAAAGTACGAAAGCAGATTCGCCGATGGAAACCAGTTTCCATTATAATTTCTGGCGGATCAGACCGGGCGGAAAAGGGATGTCGTTTTGCGCTATTTTTGTATCGTTTTGCGCCTTCGCGGCGGCCAGCCGAAAGCGTCCCAGACCGCACTCTCCGACGGTCGTCGGGTGGTAAAACCTCCCTTGTCAGAAAAATGTTGTTCCTGAAATGAGAGGACTTATAATAGACCGGTACAGAGAACAACTGTCAGAAAATCTCTCCCACTATTTAGCAAGGTGTTTGCCATGAGACTGGCCGCAGTTTTATGCACGTTGGGATTGGGATATGTGGGGGCGGCAAGCGTTTTGGCTGCGGAGGCGGGGCCGTCGGCGCCGCAGACGCCTTCAACGGTCGCCTCGGCAGAACCCTCAGCACTGTCGGCCAAAGTGCTGGAGGCGGCGCTGGCCAGGCCGATCATCGGACCTACCATTCCGCTGGCTGAGGTGCAGCGGTTTTGCGATGTGCGGATCCCCCGGATGAAAACTTACAAAACCTTGCAGGAGTGGCAGACCGACGCCGAGCGAATCCGAACGGAACTTTTGGATCGGGTGGTTTTTCGCGGCAAGGCGGCCCAGTGGCGGCAGGCCCCTTGCCGGGTGGAATGGCTCGGGCAGATCGAAGGCGGCCCCGGCTACCGAATCAAAAAGCTCCGGTACGAGGCCCTGCCCGGCCTGTGGATTCCCGCCCTCTTGTATGAACCGGAAAAACTGGAGGGCAAAGTGCCCGCCATTCTGAACGTCAACGGCCATGTCGGCCCGGTGGGCAAGGCCTATACGCCCAAACAGATCCGCTGCATCAACCAGGCCAAGCGGGGTATGTTGGCCCTGAACGTGGAATGGCTCGGCATGGGGCAGTTGAGCGTGCCCGGCTTTGCCCACTCCCGGATGAACCAATTGGACCTGTGCGGCACGAGCGGGCTGGCGCCGTTCTATCTGGCCATGAGCCGGGCCATTGATCTTTTGCTAACACTGGAACATACCGACCCCGAACGGGTGGCAGTAACCGGGCTATCCGGCGGCGGCTGGCAGACCATCTACATTAGTTCCCTAGATACCCGAGTGAAACTGGCCAACCCCGTGGCCGGCCATTCCAGCTTCCTCACCCGCACCTATCACCTCAAAGACCTGGGTGATTCGGAGCAGACGCCCTGCGACATGGCCACCGTGGCCGACTACACCCACCTGGGCGCCCTGATGGCCCCCAGACCGCTGCTATTTACCTACAACGCCAAGGACGACTGCTGTTTCGAGGCCGGCTATGCCCTGGGGCCGGTCCTGGAGGCGGCCAAGCCGATCTACGAACTTTTCGGCAAACCGGCCAACCTGCGAAGCCATGTCAACCAAGATCCCGGCACCCATAACTACGAACTGGACAACCGCCAGGCGCTCTACCGAATGCTGGGTGAGTTTTTCTATGCGGGCCAGAGCGGCTTCGATCCGAAAGAAATCCCTTCGGACAAGGAAGTGAAAACGCCTGAGCAACTCCAGGTGGAACTGCCGCCAAAAAATGAAGATTTTAACACGTTGGCTCTTGCCCTGGCCAAGGACCTGCCCCGGCAACCCGATTTGCCCAAGGAAAAGGCGGCGGCCCAGGACTGGCAGAAACAGCGGCGGCCGGTGCTTCGGCAAATTGTTCGGTTGAAAGACTATCCGGTCCAGGCCCTGCAAGACGCCGCTGAAGAAAACCAGGGACTGAAGATCACCTACTGGAAACTCCAGATGGGCGCCGATTGGACCGTCCCGGCCGTAGAACTGGTCTGGGGCCAACCGAAGCAGACGGCCATTCTCGTCTCCGAAAAGGGACGGAAGGCGCTGGCCGAGGAGGCGGCCCGGCTGCTAAAGGCTGGCTACCGGGTGCTGGCCTTGGATCCGTTCTATTTCGGCGAGTCCAAAACGCCAAGCCATGATTATCTGTTTGCCTTGTTGGTCGCCTGTGTGGGCGAGCGGCCGATCGGGTTGCAGGCGTCCCAGGTAGCGGCGGCTGCCCGATGGGCGGCTGCGAAATTCCAAACCGGGCCGGTGCATCTGGCGGCCGTCGGCCCACGAGCCAGTACGTTCGCCCTGATTGCCGCCGCCCTGGAGGAAAAGGCCATCGGTTCCGTGGAACTGGCCGACGCCTTGGGAAGCCTCAAAGAAGTGCTCGAAAAAAATTGGTCCGTCGATCAGACGCCGGAGATGTTTTGTTTTGGCCTGTTGGAGGAGTTCGACATCCGGCAGATCTCGGCCCTGGCATCGCCTCGGCTGGTGCGGTTCCGCCAACCGAGCGAGCGGGTCAAACAGGAGTTGGCCCCGCTGGCCGATTGGTACCGACTGCTGGACGCCGCCTGCAATCCGCTGGGCCAGTAGCCATTCAGGTGGGTAAAGAGGACATTCGGTTGTCTGTGGTGGGGCTTAGGCGGTCATTCCCGCGCAAGCGGCAGTTTAGGCCTGTCTCATTTGGCCGGTCTGGCGGAGGGTCGGCTTCTACAGGCTCTGGGGTGGAGGGCAGTCAAGATCGGCCGAGCAACTGTTTCAGTTCTGGCCAGGGGCGGGTGTTGGCCACGTCTTGTTTGGTCAAACCGCCGCGCCGGGCCTGCAACACGCCGTATCGGAGAACATCCAGGCCGGTGGTGGAATGGGCGTCGGTAGAGATGACCACCGGCACGCCGAGCTTCCGGGCCGCCGCACAACCCACGTCATCCAAATCGAGCCGGGCTGGGTGAGAGTTCAACTCGATCGTCTTTCCATACTTTTTGGCCGACTCCAACACCGCCTCCAGATCAATCGCATACGGCGGCCGTTCGTTCAGCAGCCGTCCGGTCGGATGGGCAAACACGCAAACGGCCGGATGGGCCAAGGCATCCACGACCCGCTTGGTGATCTGCTCGCGCGACTGATTTTGGCCGTAATGGACGCTGGCTACTACCCAATCCGCCTCGGCCAAGACCTTATCCGGCAGGTCCAAGCCGCCCCGCTCCAAAATATCGACCTCCACACTCTTCAGAAGCCGAAAGTCCCGCCAACGCTCATTGAGCCGGTCGATCTCGTCCCATTGCCGACGGAGCCGATCCGCGTCCAAGCCGTGGGCCATGCTGACCCGCTTGGAATGGTCGGCGATGGCCAGGTATTGGAGGCCGCGCTGGCGGGCGGCCTCGGCCATCTCTTCCAACGTGTTTTGGCCGTCGGTCCAATCGGTGTGGGCGTGCAGGTCGCCCCGAATATCGGCCAATTCCACCAGGACCGGCAATTGGCCCTGGGCCGCCCAATCAAACTCCTCCCTCGCCTCCCGCAATTCCGGCGGAAAACAGGGCAGGTCCAACACCCCATAGACCTCCTCTTCGGTCCGACCAGCAATCCGCTTCTGGCCGCGAAAGACGCCGTATTCGTTGATCTTCAATCCCTTCGCCTTGGCCATGCCGCGCAGGACCACATTGTGGGCCTTCGAGCCGGTGAAATACTGCATCGCCGCCCCGAACGACTCCTCCGGCACGACCCGCACATCGACCTGAACACCGATCGCAAGCCGAACCGACATCTTCGTATCGCCCCGGGCCAGTTCCTGGGCGATGCCGTCCAGTCGGCTGAAATGGTCCATCACGGCGGCCGGTTTGCCCGTGATGACCAAAAAATCCAGATCGCCGACCGTGTCTTTGCCGCGCCGATAGCTGCCCGCAGGCTGGATTGTACGGACTTCTTTGCATTGTTTCATGTGGCCTAGGATGTTTTGGACCAATTGATCGGCCACGGCCCAGAGGGTGCGCCGCCCGGCCTCGGCGGCCAGTTCGATGCCTTGCAGAATTTTTTCCTCCGTTTTGGCCCCAAAGCCGGGCAAGTCCCGCACCTTCTGCGCCGTGCAGGCTTCCCGCAATTGCTCTAACGAACTGACGCCCAATTCCCGATACAAAGTGGCCGCCCGTTTCGGCCCCAACCCCGGCACCCGCATCACCTCCAAGACGCCAATCGGCGTCTGCTCCCGAAGCTCCTCCAATAGCGGCAACGAACCAGTCCTGACCAGCAGGGCGATTTTGTCGGCCAGATCGGCCCCAATGCCGCTAATCTCCTGCAAAGAGGCCGGATTGTTATAGACCATCTGTTCGAGCGATTCGGTAAGCTCGCGGAGTGTACGAGCGGCGTTCCGATAGGCCCGGACCCGAAATGGATTGGCCCCTTGAAACTCTAGAAGATCGGCAATCTGATCAAATACGTCCGCGATTTCGGCGTTGGTCATGGAGGCCCGATCTCCTTAGAAAAATCTACCCGGGTTCCTGTTCGAATAAAAAGAAACCCTCGTCCTGGAATTCCTCCGAAACCTGGAACCGTTCACCTTGCGATCTCGATACCCAAGTCAGAGGCATTTTCCAAACCAGTCAAAAAAACACCTCCCTATTGATTAATGTATCACGGCAGGGCCAACTTGCCTATGGACCTAAGATGGGGGCCTAAACCGAGCACAAATAATCGGCCCCACCCGGCCAAGAGAAATATAGAGGTTACATTGACCCGCAGAGAGCCGGTTGCGTTGTCGCCTCCCACATACCACCGCTTGCGATAGCATCATGATGCTAGGTTCAAGCGATAGTGGTTGAAGACCCGGCTTGGCCCAGACTCTGCAAGTAGAAAGATGCACTTCTCTATTGTACAATGACGGCAAGCCGACGTGTGGTATTGTCTTGCCTTTTTCCTTGTCCATGAAAGGAGCGGATCATGCCAAGGGGGCGAACGTGGTTGAGCCTGTGGTCATGGGTCGGTCTGGCGGGGTTGGCGGCAAGCGTGGGAGTGGGCTGGCCGGAGGCGTTCGGCGCAGAAACCGCTCCAGAGACCAAAACCCCGCCTGCCGCGCAAAACGAGCTTCGGGTGGGGGCAGCCGCCGTGGAACTGCAAGCCGACGACAACATGCCCATTGCCGGCAGCATCCACGCCTGGTATGCCAAGGGGCAAGAGGGGAAACTCCGGGCTTTGGCCGTCGTGCTCCAAAAAGCCGACCAGCCGCCGGTAGCCATCGTGGCCTGTGATATTCTGATCATGGCGCAAGACCTCCTGTCGCCGGTTTTCGACCAGATCGAGCGGCGCTGTAAGATCCCAGCAAGCCATGTACTCGTCCATGCCACCCACACACACCACGCGCCCAGCACATGCCGGGTCCACGCTTACGGGCCGGACGAACGGTTTTGCCGGGAGGTGCAAAAGGCCATTCCCGAGGCGGTTGCCGCAGCCCAGGCCCGGCTTGCTCCAAGCCGATTTTTCTACGCCAAGGGCGAAGAAAAGACCATCGGCCAGAATAGTCGGCTCCTGCTGCAAGACGGTGCGATCTTTTGGATCGGGCCTCGGAACGATGTGGTTCGGCCGACCGGGCCGGTCGATCCCGATGTGCCGGTGCTAGTGTTTCGTTCGCCGGAGGATAAACTTCAGGCGATGCTTTTCGGCCATTCGGCCCATACGATCGGCGGCCTCAAGGGCGGCGTGCGGTCGCCTGCCTTTTACGGTCTGGCCGCCCAAAGTCTGGAAGAACAATACGGCGGCATCGTGGGGTTTTTAGAAGGGGCCAGCGGCTCGACCCATCGGCTGGATGTGTCGGCGGCGGATGCTTACAAGCGGATCCGCCAGGTAGTGGAACAGACGATGCAATCGGCCAAGCCGACGCCTGTCGATAAACTGGCCGCCCTGAAAAAGCCGTTCACCTTCCGATATCGGCGTTTCGACGAATCGGCCGAGGAAAAGGCGGTTACCGAGTATTGTCAGAAGCGGGTGGGCGGCCAAAGGGCGGAGTCCATTGCCGCCGTCTTCCGCCAGATGCGCAAAGAGCTGGCCCCCTTGCAGGGCAAAGAAAAAACCACCTGGCTTCAGGTCCTACGCATTGGGCCGGTGGCTGTGGTGGGAGTGCCGGGCGAAATGTTTACCGCTCTGGGCGTGGAGATCAAACGCCGATCGCCGTTTAAGGAAACCGTAGTCGTAGAACTGGCCAACGACTGGATCGGCTACATCCCGGACGCCGAAGGCCATCGGTTGGGCGGTTACCAGGTCTGGACCGGCCTCCACAGTTACGTGGAACCCGGCACCGGCGAGCGCATAGTCGATCAAGCCGTCGAAATGCTCCGCAGCCTGGCCGACTAAACCGAGTTGAACAGACTGGGAACCAAGGATGGTGCAGATGCCCTGGAGTGATGAGTGGAGTTTTGCAAAACGGGCTTGTTCAGGTGTTCGCAGACTGAACAGGTCCCTCAAAAGTTCCGAGATTTTTAAAGGTCGATCGTGTACAGGATCAGGGGAACTCTCCAAAACTCCAGTCATGAGTTTGGGGGCGGCTGGTCGTGGGGGAGGTGTTCGATCCGACGGGCAGCTAGCACCAGGCCGAAGGCTAAAATGATCACCACCACCCCGATGGCGGTCAGCAGAAACAGCGGATGGTTTAGCAAGTCCAAGAGGCCGAGCGGCTGGGGCTCGGCCGGAGGCGGTTGCAACGTTTGTGAGGTAGCCTTGGCTTCCAGTTTGGCTGGTACTGGTTCGTTGCCGGAGCGAAGGGTGGTCAGCACATGAGCGATGTCGTACTGCGGTTGGCCGACTGAATCGGCCCCATAGTAAAGCCGGTAGCTCTCGTTCTTTTGGCCTAAAAAAACCACTTGATAGACCGGTCCTGCCGCTTCCACGCCGGTAATTTCGATCGGGGGACTATCTTGATTATAGATCAGCAGCCGATACTGCGGGCTTCGATCTTCGGGAATGTCGATCGTCAGATGTTCATCATGGAACTGGCGGAAATGGAGGACATGGATCCGCCCGCTGGCGATCGTGCGCCACTCGATCGATGGTTCCGCTGGCGCAGGGGCAGATTCCAGGGCGGCAGACAGGGGATCGATGCGACGAACTGGTCGGGCCGGCCGGGGAACCGGAATTTGGACAGAGACATCCCGATAGAAGTTTCGACTTGGGGTTTTCAGCACGAAGCGTTCCAAAGGCTCCCGCCGGGTCTGCACCTCAACAATAGTACATTTTTGCTTGGGGTCTTCCCGGACTTGGAACGGTAGGCTAGGGTACTGGGCGCGGAGGAGGCGTTTTTCCGTCCGGGGGACCCAACACCACAGTTGCACCTGATCAATCCGCAGCGGCCGACGTACCAATTCAAATCGCTCGATTTTTTCTTGTTCGACGCCTGGGCGGGTTTTGCGCGTAATCTCAGTCCAGGGCGATTCTTTCGTATCCGTGATCTCGTCGATCGCCAATTTCAGAAACCGGTATTTATTGGGCGGAAGCTGAATCTCCAGACCTCGCACATCCATAAAGCGGGAATAGTCGTACAGGAGCCCGTCTTTCAGAAGCTGGGTCCACTGCTGACCGTCGTCCCCGCCCAGGACCTGCACCTGGCGTTCAAAGTCCCGAAGCGGGGTTTCAATTTTCAGTCCGTCGGCAGACTTGATCCCTGGCGGAAGCGACAGGACGATTTCCAACCGATGGTTTTCCAGCTCTCGGACCGAGTTCACCCGGGCAGAGGCCCATGTGCGGTCATACTCAGTAACCGTGGTGAAGGCTTTTTCCAGTAGATAGGGCGTTTCCCGTTGGCGGGAGTCGAACAGACGCAGATCAGGAAATCCGCCCTTTACGGCGGCATACACATCGCTATCCAACGGCAGGGCGAAGATATTTTCTTCCGGCAGGGGGCTGGGGGAGACCTGTTTCCAGAAGCGGAACTGTTCTGGCTGGGCGGCCCAAGCAGGAACAACCTCCGCCCAGATGAACAAGAAGATGGCCGCCAAAGCGGCCCAGCAGGCCCGTATTTTTTTATACCCTCTCACCCGGCTTGGCCTTTGGCCAAGCCGGCCTTTCCCATAGTGGGGAGAGGCGAGGGTTTCGGCGGATTGCTGGTTTCTCCAGCTTTCCGTCCCAGTGCCTGGGTGACATGGAGATACCAACACCCGCGGAGGAGAGAGACGCTGTTGTTTATCTAACCAAGATGGTAATGAAGGAAAATGGATCATGTTCTTCTTCCTTCTGGTATAGCGCCCGATTTGTTAGTAACAAATACATGGCGGTACTTCAGATAGAGCCAGGCCCCGGCCAAGACCAACACCCCCAGCACCAGGAAGGCGATGATCCGGTAGATCTGTTCCAGATGGGCCAGATCGACCAGGAAGACTTTACCGGCCACGATGGCAAACAGGATCAGCCCAGCCAGCCGAAGCTCCCGGCACTGTTTCCAGATGCCCGCCAGCACAAAGCTGAGGGCAAAAAGCGTCCAGAGGATCGAAATGCCGCCGGCGCGGAATTCTGGCCGATATACATAGAGAAATGTATTTAGTTCTACCGTCAAAAACAGGAACAGCAGGCCTAGGGCGATAACGACAAAAAGTGCCCTCGAGGTGCGGACATTTTCCGGGGCCTTGCCCATGGCCAAAAAGGCCCAGCTAAAAAAGCCCAACAGACCTGCCAACTCCACAAGCCGCATCAAAGCAAGGTCCCAATACCAGTTCGGATACCGCCACGGATCTGGTCCCTGATATAATCCCCAACCTTGGGGTAAATCCCAAAAGAGCACTTTCCCGAGCACGGCGGCCACCACAAACGCTCCCAGATACAGCACCCAGTTCCACTGGGTTTTTAGATACTGACGTAAGAGCACCCAGCACAGCCCAAGCCATAAGAGCGTCAGGATCGGGAGCCGAATCGGCTCATAGAAATAGCCGAAACTTCGGTTCACCTCCAGGTGCAGGAAGCCGAAAAACATCGCCGCCGTCAAAAAGAACGTAATCTGTACTGCTACCTGCTGCTTGAGCAGGGCTTGGATGTCGTTGGACCGCTCCACGGCCAGTGCCAATGGACGTCTCGGCTCTTTGATAACCCAATAGGCCGCCCCCACACAGCCGATCGGCACGCCAAAGCCAATCAACCGCTGCACCAACCCTCGGAGGTACTCCACCAGCGGCACGTCCGTGGGGAAATCGACAAAATATTCCCTGCGCAGGTCGATATAGAAGAGCCGATACAAGGCAATCGCATAGACCACATAGGCCACATGGCGCAAGAATTCGCTTTTCAACTTCCCGGCAAGCCAGAGCATGACCAACGCCTGCACCGCCCAACTGACCGTTAGCCACTGCGGCGAGACCACCAGCGGCATGGTAACCGTTAGAAAGAAAGCGGCCAGGCCGGTGAAAATCACCAAGAGTTCCCGGTCTTGGACCCGGCATAGCAGCAGGTAGTAGATATGGGCGATATAATAGGCCGTCAGGCTCAGGGTTACCGCAGCCACCCACTGCTGCCCATACATATCACGCACCAAAAGGTAACTTGCGCCAAAGAATATCCCGGCATTGGCTAGCAAGGCCAAAAGTTCCAACAAGCTGGATTTGACTCGATGGGCCACATTGTACCAAAAGATCATCGTCGAATAGACGGCAAAAAAGATTACCAAAAACGGCATCACCTCCCAGAAATGCTCTTTGTGGTAATCCCGCATGGTTAGGAAGAAGACGCCGTAGGTACCGAGGAAACTGAGATACTTAAGTAGATGCCAATTTTTATAGTAGCTGATACCCAGCACGCCGACGGCCAAAAACAGCAGATACCCATACAGCACCGTGTCGATCTCCAGCGTATTGAAAATGATGGGCGTGCCGTAGCCGCCGATAATGCCCAAGATGGCTAGCAGCAAGGAGTTATACCGGACGGCCATCACGCCGGCGGCTACCGTGATGAGGGTCATCAGGCCGAAGGCCAGTTGCAGGCTGATTAGCTCGTATAACTGGGAGGCGGCAAAGACACTG
>Ga0116167_1004413_pt1 | contig 10389 bp, 11 predicted proteins | sample AD_JPNMR3_MetaG_FD_89794 | JGI IMG/M metagenome (GOLD analysis project Ga0116167, IMG submission 89794) | Active sludge microbial communities of municipal wastewater-treating anaerobic digesters from Japan - AD_JPNMR3_MetaG | ecosystem: Engineered > Bioreactor > Anaerobic > Digestate | place... | reverse complement strand
TTATTTGAACCGTGAAGAATATGAGAAGGCCCTTAACGAGTTGGATTGGGTTACAAGGCGGCGTTTGAAGCACGGTGACTGGAACGTGACCCCAGAAGGCGGATTATTTAAGAGAACATGGTTCAGAATCCATGATAATCCGCCTAAAATCTTCCGTAAGGTCCGCTTTTGGGATTTAGCGGCCACGCCTAAAGGTGATGGGAAAGATCCGGATTTTACTGTGGGTTTGTTATTAGGCTTGGATCATGATCGTGAGGTGTGGGTTTTGGATGTGAAGAGATTACGTGGGTCCCCCTTGGAAATAGAACGCTTGATATTGCAAACCGCACAATTGGATGGTATAGAAACTGCGATAAGAATAGAACAGGAAGGAGGGGCCTCTGGGAAGCATGTGATCGATTATTACACCCGTGCTTTGGCCGGGTATAATTTTCGGGGTGCCCGTGTCGCAACCGATAAAGTAGAACGGGCTAAACCTGTATCCGCTTATGCTGAGGCTGGCAAAGTCCATGTGCTTAATCGTCCGTGGACTGAAAAGTTCCTTGAAGAATTGGAGGCGTTCCCTTCCGAGGGTTTTCATGATGACCAAGTTGATGCTCTTTCCGGGGCTTTTAACAGCCTATTTAATGAAGATGTGAGCGTTGGTTTGAGTATAATAAGATAGGAGGGATTTTATGCAGTATTTTATGTTTGGGAAAAAGACTGAGGTAACGCTTGAAGAACTGATTGACTATGCGATCAAGGAGGATGGCCGCAAACTCCTGAAAGACCAATTCAAAGGTTTATATGGTGACTATGGGATTGTAACGCCACCATATAACCCTACTCTGCTTGCGGCCCTTTTAGAGGTGAATAGTACGCATGCGGCTTGTGTTGATGTGATTGCTGGTGATGTGGCGGGTAGGGGTTATTCTTTGGATGGTGATGACCCTGAGGTTGAAGAATTTTTCAAAAACCTTCCAGATCCGATTTCTACGGTTTTGTATAATTTTGTATCAGATTATCAAGCTTTAGGCTATGCTGCTTTAGCCATTTCTTATAATGATGATGGTAAACCTGTTGATTTATATCATGTGCCGGCCCACACACTCAGAAGACATCAAGATGATATGCGGGTTGTTCAGCAAGTGGGTGGCCGTGCGGTTTGGTTTAAGCTTGTTGGGGTTGAGAAAGAGGTTGATAAGGATACTGGGGAGTTTTATGATGATTTGCCGCCAGAGAAAAGAGGGGATTCAATTATTTGGCTGCAGAATTATAATCCTCGGAGTTATTATTACGGATTAGCACCGATTGTTCCGGCTATGCCAGCCATATACCTTGGTATTGCTGCGAGGAAGTATAATGTGAGCTTTTTTAAGAATTATGGGGTTCCAAGTTTGCTCATGTTGATAAAAGGAAGCTTTACGGATGTTGACCCCACAAACCCGGATGTTAATCTTCAGGAGCAAGCAACCAAGGCTTTACAGGAGGTTATGAACAACCCGCACAGTGCTATGATACTTACACTGAAATCAGCGGATGCTAAGGCCGTGGACATCGATATCAAAGAAATGGGGATGAAATCAAACGAAGGCGAGTTCATAAAACTCATGGAAGCGATTGATGATGAAATCCTCGCCGTGCACCGGGTCCCACCCTATCGTGTTAGCATAAACCGCATCGGTTCATTGTCCGGTAATACGGCCGTGGAATCGAGCAAAATCTATTATGAGAGTGTTATAGCACCATTACAGGAAAGGATACAATCCAACATCACAAAATGGGTCATAAGGGATGATGGTTTCGAATCAGATGCGAAATTTGAACTTAGCAAGATGAGTCTGAAAGAATTCAAAACTGATGTTGATAGTGTTGTTGCACTTGTGCAAGCAGGGATATTATCACCAGCTGAGGCCAGACAATATCTGAAGGGTTATTTCAACTTAAAAGATGAGTTTGTAGGCCCTGAGGCTGAAACATTGTATCATAGTGGTGTTCCTTTGGATGCGGCGGCTGCTATGAGCTTGCAGCCAGTTGCAGAAGTTGCACGGAAGTTGAAAGAGGCGAAAGAAGGGCTAAAATAAGTTTTTTGTGTGTAGGTGTTTGCTGTGGCGGTTAAACTTGTTGCTGAGGCACGGCAGGAGATTTTGGTTGAGGATCAGGTTAGACTGCGGGTTCTTGCACATGAAACATTCCTTGAGCTGGCCACACCATTACAAACATTCAATGATCGGCTATTTAAGCTTTTAGACGATTATGAGCTGTTGCCTGCGACTGGTAATATCTTGGATCAATTTTATGCGGATATTGGCCGTTTATGTGATTGGTTTGAGGTGGAGATTTATGATGCGATGGTGAATGCGAATTTAAACATTTTAGAGACCGTTGAAAAGGATTTGGCAGTGGAATATGTGATTATGGGCCGCTACACAAGTGCTGCGATGAAATCCGATGATATGCCCACACTTTCTACTGATTGGCGGAAACCCTTTCATCCCAAAAAGAAAATCACCAAAACATTCGGAATATCTGTGAATAAGGCAAACGCAAGGATATTGAAGGCCATGGGCCATAACGCTTATGATCCAGAGGTTGCTGACAGAATGCTGCAAAATCCTTTAGTAACGGCGAAAAACTTTTCCAGGGCCACAAGGGAGCAAATAAAGAACATAATGTACAAGGGTATCCAAAGAGGCGAACCCATACCAACCACATCTGCGAGGGTCCGTCAGATAATACCCAAAAGGAATTATAATCGAGCCCTACAAATTGTTTGGACTGAAACGCATAATACAATGAATTTTGTGAAATGGAAAGAATATATGAAAGATGATGCTATCGAGCATATTCAATGGATTACGGTTGGAGATCGGCGTGTTAGGCCAACGCACCGTAGAAATCACCTGCAGATCATAAAGAAGGGTGAAACTTTCCGTAATGGTCAGCGGTTCCCTGGTGATCGTTCAGCTTCAATAAGAGAGTGGATCCGTTGCAGATGCACATTAACACCCTACATATTAGAGCCTTCTAATGTTGCACATCCTCGTACAAGGACCCCGATGCAGATGGTAAGATATAAGAAGGCTGGTTGGCGGCCTACCCCTCCAAAGGTCCCTGAGACCCTGCGTAGGGGTTATAGGCCGGTGTTGCCGAGTGTTGAGATTGTGAAACCCGCTAAACCAAGGGAAACAGTTGTTGAGAAACCGGTTGAGCCAATCAAACCTGGTAATGTTGATTTGGTCGATATAAGGGAAGTGGTCCCAGCACATGTCCTTCGGATGCTTAGGGGCCAGTTTCCCACGAAAATACCCGCTTATTTTAAGGGTAGGCCGTATAGGTTTTTGGATGATATGTTTTCTGAGGTTTCAGGGGTTGCGATAGCGACTTTCATTGCGGTTTATGTTGGTGATGATCATAGGCTTGTGATAGGTCCGTGGAAGCGGGTTGATAAGCTTTATGATGATGTTGTGGCCTGTTTGCAGGTTCATACGAGTTCGGTTTTGGGTTCTACGGTGTGGATGACTGTCGCTGGGTTTAATAAGGATTGGGAGGCTTTATTCATACAATAGGATAGTGGTTGATGTGGTTCATATTGTTGATTGTTTTTGATATTAATTCGGATTGTGTGGGGGTGGTAGAATGGCATGGAAATTGAATAATAAAGCATTTGAACATGCTAAAAAACTGATAAAAGATGGTAAAATATCAGATGAAAAATGGAGCAAACCAAACTTATCAGATTTCAAAGACATCGAAGAATATGCATTGTTCCATCTTGGGAAAGACCCAGAGGGGGATCCAAAACTGGCAGGATCATACGCTTATCCTTATGGCCGGGATGGCAAGGTCTATATTCAGGCTTTGAAGGCTATAAGGGCTTATTCCGCAGGGGCAAGAGGTGCTGAGAAGAACGATGAAATATACAAGGCTGCAGGCACCCTATTAGACCAAATAGCAGTGGCAACAGGTAAAGGGACTGATAAAAAAGAACTACAAAAGGAATTAGATGGAACGGTCAAGGAGAATGTGTACTTTGAGAGTGTCACAAAATATAATGAGGGAAAATTGCAGCGGATAGTTGAAGGGCCAGTGCTAATCCCAGGTTATAAGGATTGCGATTACCATAGGGGTGAAAAACCTTTAACAACCTCTGAAATCAATGATCTTATGCAAAGCTTCTATCAGTATCAGCTTTTCGATGTGAAACATGATGCCGTGCTGAAAGGTGATTTTTCAGAGAGTGTTGGGGAGCTGTTAGAATCATGGCAGCTTAAGGAGGACTGTAATGGCTATCCAAAGGGCACATGGATGATTTCAGCGAAAATAACGGATGATAAGACTTGGGAGCGGGTTAAGGCCGGTGAATTGGTTGGTTTCAGTGTTTCAGTGCTTCCAAGGAACCTTGCAGACAAAATCGTTGCAAAATCCTCTGATAGGCGATTACTATCATCTAAAAAGCTTATAAGTGACATAAACGATCCAGTGGTAGCTACAATAAGTTTAACTGATAAGCCTTGCGTTTATGATGCGAAAATCATCTCAATAAAGGAGGATAATATGGAAACTGAAGAAAACGTGCTAAAAAAAATATATGAAGTCCTAAAAGGCTATTTCAGCACAAAAGAAGATGCTGAAACAAAAACAGAACCCGAAAAGGCCCAAAAGGCCGAAAAACTAAAGGAAACACCCGAAACTAAAGGGGAAGAGGATGCTGAGAAAGTGCAAAATAATGTCTCAGTTCTCTATGAAACGCTAACAAAAACAATTGAAGAAACAACCAAAAAAATCGAAGAAATGAACGAAAGATTAGCAGAAATAGAAGCCGAGAAGAAAGCTGAGAAAGAGGAAACAAAAGAACAAAAACCGGCCAAACAAGAAACACAAAAACCAGAACCCAAAAAAGAGGAAACAAAAAAGACAGAACCCAAAAAGGCCGAAAAACCAAAGGAAACACCCAAGACTAAGGTTGAACGAAAGGCTATACCCCCTGATATGTCAACAAACGCACAACCAACCAACATTTACGAAATACTCGGCAGAGACGCCTTTGGCAGGGTAAAACGCTAAACCAAAAACCTTTTTAAAAAAGATACGGTGGTGGTAATTATGGATATTGAAAAAGAGCTTGAAATGGCCCTGAAAGATATAACAACGGATGATTTGGGGCCAACGATCTTGAATCCGCAGCGGTATGCTGCATACGTGAAAGGTTTAATGAGGCCTGAATCTATACTATCAGATATTAGATTCCAAGCCATGGAATCGAATGTCGAATTGATAGACCGTGTTATAGCCCCTGAAAGGGTTTTAAAGAGGTTGTCTGAGGGTACGGCTGCAACAGGAAGCGATGTGACCTTTAAACAGATTTCTGTGACTGCAACACCCTTGATTGGGTATATTCCAATGTATGATCCGGCATTGCGTAGAAACCTTGAGCGCGGGGATTTCGCAAATACACTTGTTGACTTACTTGTGCAAGCTACCAGAAGGGACATAGAGGATTATGTGGTCTTTTCAAGAACTAAAACCTCAGATACCACCGGGGACATTCTGCTTTCCGGTGAAGGGTTCATTAGACAGGCTGTAAAGGCGAACGGGGGACCCACAACCGGTAATGTTGACAATAACATCTTGTACGGTGTTAACTCAGCTTCTGGTGATGACCCTGATTTCGATACCCCGATCGATAAGGATAATATTGCAGAATTCCTTGACAAGATGATCGATGCTGTTCCTGAGGAGTACTTTGTCAATCCTTCTGATTTTGAATTCTATGTTCCATTTGATGTTGCTGAGGCATACAGGAATTTCATGGGTGGCCGTGACACTGCTACCGGTGATATGGCCATTACAAGTGCCGAACTACCCCCATACAAGGGTATTCCAGTGAAATACGCACCAGTACTCAATCAACAGTTCCCAGACGATGGGGATGCTGTGTTAAACGCATTTGAAACGCCTATAATCCTTGCACAGCCAAATAACTTGATATTTGGCCTATTCCAAGAGATTAAGGTTGAACAAGACCGTGAAGCAAAAGCAGCCAGAACTGACTTTGTTGTACAAGTTGAACCCGCAGCTGGCATAGAAGTTCCAGAGGCTGTCGTAGTGGCCTTGCCAAATGCTAACAAGAACGCTGCTGATGGTTTGTTCGCCACAACATGATAGTGGCGAGTATTTTTCTATTTTCCCGTTTTTAAGGGTGGTAGAAACCATATGATTGATGAGGATCTATTAAAAATTTTCACGGGGGTCAGTAAAGAGACATTCGAATTGGAAACGGATGAAGAATTAGATAATCTGCTAACAGAATTCATAGGGATGGCCAAATCCCTGATAGAGGACTATTGCAACCGTGATTTTGGGGATGACCCTCCAAGGGCTGTTAAAAATGTCTGTCTACGATTAGCTGCGAATATAGTTGTCCAGGCGGTTGCACGGCAGGATACAGATCTAACCAGGAGCGGAGAATATTCTACGAAAATAACTGATAGTAAGGTGTTTACACAGGATTTAAAGGATGATCTTCGCCCATACTTGAATAACATGATACAAATGCAGCCAATAACAAATACGGATGGAGAGGCCCAGTAAATGGTGCAAATAAAGATTAACATCAAGGATTTGGAAAAACTAAAGCAATTACTTGCAGAAAAATTCGAGGAATTTCTTAGGCAAGGGACTGAAAAAGCAGTACGATTCTACGAACAACAATTAATAGGTTATACGCCGGCGAGAAGCGGTGCTGGGGGTGGGGGGCACCTCAGATCCAGTATAGCCTTCAAAAAAATCGGAGAACTAACATACAGAGCCACACCAAAATACTACTTCGAATTTCTTGACCAAGGAACCGGGGTTCACGGACCACGCAGGGATTATATCAGGCCTAAACGGGCCAAGGTGCTGGCATGGACCCTAACAGGCGAGCCTTGCAGCAAAGGGGTGAAATGCATATTCGCAAGAAAAGTTTCAGGTATAAAACCCTTCAAAATGAGTGAAAAGGCCGAACGGGACCTCAGAGCCGATGCTGATAGGATATACCAGCTTGTAGCCTCCCGAATCTTCAAATGAGATGGTGGTAGATGATGGAAGAGGTATACGATGTTGTGGAGAACATCATAAGCAAAATGAAAGATCTGCTGGAGAAATCAGAGGATATTGGGGTTTCACATGTTTATGTCGGGCCTTTGATTTCTTCGAAGCTCAGGGGCCTGCCCGCGCTTTGGATAATCCCTGACACTCTTTCTTTTGAGTCTGAGGAAATGCACATGGACCTATACAGGTATAATGTCACAATATTGTCACTAAACAAGCCTAAAACAATATTGAAATCTCCGATTACGGGTGCTAAGCAAGTCTCAGAGGCATTCAAGGTTATACGGGCTGGTTTCAGGGAAGATGCGAGTACGAGGGCTTATGTCCAGAATATCAGATTGCAAAAACTTGATTATATTGGGGAAAACATTGAAAACATGAACCTTTTCATCACATCCTGCCAAATAAGCTTTCTTATAAGGGTAAAACCCTAAAAACGGGAGAATAAACTTTTGTAGAGGTGATATGAAATGACTGAAAGGAAAGTGGGAATAAAAAGAGAGGCGACATTTGGAACTGCCGAATCAACGATTTCATTCTATTCAGAACTATCCAGCTTCAACCCAAAAATTGAAGGAGAAAACCTTACACGTGAAACACTATCGGCACGAGCCCCAAAAATAGTCAGACCCGGCGAATACAGTGTTAGTATTGATTTTGAGGGTTTCTCAGACCTTGAGAGGATAGGGCATTTCTTATACGGTGTTTCCGACAATTACAAATTCACAGGGGGTTCCACGGGTCAGCCAAACACACATGAATTCTATGGGGGTGTTGGGAGGCTGTTACCCAGTTTCACAATATTTGCAGCGTATGATGAATTTATGAGGAAATATTCAGGGGCCATAATAAATAACCTGAAGTTTGACATGAAAAAGGAGCTTATCACTTTTTCAGGGAAAGCTATTGCGAAAACGGCTTCTGAGATCACAACGATGCCAACGGAGCCAACAGCCCCACAAAATTTCAAGGATACCTCGTTAGCCTTCTACGAGGTTGGTGTTAAGATAAACAATAAAGATTTGCCGGCCCCAACCCAAAACTTGACCATAGAGATTGAGAATGAGATAAAGAAGGATTTGGCTTTTGGTTTGGGGTCAAGGTTCATGCAGATCCAGCCTCCCGCGCAATCAAGGACCGTAACGATGGAATTGGATACAGCAGTTCTAAATGATGACTGGAATGATTTCATAAAGCTTGCGGAGTTCGGTTCTTCAAGTGCAACAACCCCTGAGTATAGCGTTGGGGAAATACCAGTCTCTGTGACCATAAATCCAATGGATAACAGTTCTAATGAGTTGACAATGACTTTGCCGGCCGCTACGATCGAAGTTGATTATGGTATTAAAAGCACGGATGTCATTGACTTGAAATTTAAGTTTGTGGGGTTGCAGAAGGGAACGGTGACCTTAACGGATAATACACAAGTCACAACTGATTATTATGTGAAATTGAAGAATCATATGTCCGATATTAGCAGTTCATAAAGGAGTGTGAACTTTGCCTCTAAAGAGCATTCTTGCTAAGAAGCCCGGTGCAGCTAAGACGGACCTTGTGAAGAATTATGAGGCCCTCAAAGATGAGAGCAAGGTCTATGAGTTCGAAGGGGTCTTTGTAAAAGGGTATAAATCATTTTGGATATGGATAGTGAATATATTGAAGGCTGTTGCAGACCTTGAGACGACTGTCAGTTCCTTGGATGTTAGTGAGATACAAGATGCTTTAGATGAGATAAACACAACCCTTGCAAGCATACAATCGACATTGGACGATCATGAGACCCGTATTTCTGCATTGGAGAACCCAGAACCCCCATAATGGTGGGATAATCTTTTAAATTTTTTATTTAAATTTTCCATGAAAAAAGAGGTTTGGAGGCGTTAAATTTGACCATACTAAATAAAGAAAGCATATTGAAAGGATCCGAGAATATACAGACAGTTTTTATCGAATCCCTTGATGGAGAAATAAAATTAAGGCCATTGACAAGTGCTGAATGGCAGGAAATCACAACAGAAGAACAAAAAGCAATAGGTGAAGTGAAGCTCAAAGTGGGTAGTTTGAACCGAACGGATGGGACTATGAGCATAGATTTGGCGAAACAAACAATAGCAACCTTCCGTGCGAAGGTGAAGGCTGTTGCGAAGGCCATGAGCGTGGACGGTGTCGAATGGGCTGAGGAAGAGGTAGAGAAGCTTCTACCGGGTGTCGTTGATGAAATATTTGAGACTGTGAGGGAAATAAGCGGTATAACGATTGAGGAAGCTGAATTGGATAGCTTTCGTGAATAGTGATGAAGGCAAAGCAATAATAATCCTCGACGAGCTTGGATACAAGCTTACAAGCCTCCAAAAAGATCTTACGCCTTTGCAAGAGGCGTTCTTATTGAAAGGGTATGCGAAACTTCAAGAAGAGAGAAATAAGGCGATAGAAGATGAAATGAATAAAAGATAAGGTGTAATACTTTCTGGATTTAGTGGTGGATGGTGGAAAATGCCTGTCAATGTAAAAATCCTGATACAGGCCGTGGATCAGGCCAGTAAGGTAATGCAAAAGGTTACTGGGTCCGTTAAACAAGCGGAGACCCAGATGAAGAGTTTGGGGAATATCAGCCGAAATACGGGTAATACTATCCAAACAGGCATGGATAAGTCCGCAAACGGCATAAAAAAGGCTGAATCAGCCACAAAAAATTTGCAAGGTTCCCTGAATGCAACTGCCAGAACTGCCAGCACAGTAGGGTCCACGGGTTCACGGGCCTTCAATGAAATAGGTAACAATGCCACGGCCGCCGGGTCAAAAATAACAAATGCTGGCCGGTCCCTAACAGGTATAAGGACTGAATTGAATTCCACATCCGCCACGGGTTCTTCTACTTTTTCAAGATTATCATCCGCCGCATCTTCTGCTTTTTCCCGGATGGGTAGTGTGGCAAGGTCCACATTCGCATCAATCAGATCCGGGATAAGCACGCTTGCAGAAGCTTTTTCCGGCCTTGAAGGTGCAATTAGTGGTGTTATTGGTAGTTTCGGTGCTTTACAGATGGCTACTACTGCAATGGGCGGTGCTATGAACCGTGAACTGACCCAAGCATGGATGACAACCAAGGTTGGGGCAAAAACCGCCGCAGAATACCAAAAGGTAATAAATGAAATTAACATGATAAGCCCAGCACCATCGTCGTTCATAAACCAGCTAATGACAGGTGCGGTTGCAAGGCAAACGAATCTTTCAGCATCTGCTTTGAGGACATTAGGGCAAGCTGCAAGTGATTATTTTGTAGCATCCCAAGCTTTGGGTAAATCTGTGATAGAG
>Ga0116167_1004409_pt1 | contig 10397 bp, 6 predicted proteins | sample AD_JPNMR3_MetaG_FD_89794 | JGI IMG/M metagenome (GOLD analysis project Ga0116167, IMG submission 89794) | Active sludge microbial communities of municipal wastewater-treating anaerobic digesters from Japan - AD_JPNMR3_MetaG | ecosystem: Engineered > Bioreactor > Anaerobic > Digestate | place... | reverse complement strand
GCCGGATGATGTGCTTGATGTTTAGAAAAGAATGAAGTTTGAAGTGTTATGTTAACAATGAATTTTAATGGGTCGAACAGTGGCTTCGGTCACTGATTTAATACAATATTAATTGTACAAGGGAGTGAAACCTTTTTAAGGCAATAAGGTTCTGAGGAGGAAAGAGCCAATGAAAAGTAAATTGTGTTTTATAATATCATTGTGTGTTTTAGTACAATGCTTGTTGATAGATACATATGCAAAAAGCTATGAGAGTGCAAAGGAAGCAATATATGATGCTAATGACTTCATATTTCAAAAAACGGGTTACAAAGATTACTATTTATTAGAGATTGAATGTAAATACAAAATTCTTACACAATCATCAGATTGGGAGTGTAACTGTCGATGATTATAAAGACCAAGTAGCAGTGAGTTTGCCGAATGTAGAAGCTAAAATTTATAGAAGTAGCTTTGGAGATGATCCCCAAAAGAAAAATTGGTTAGTCAGTGACAAAGAGGCTGATATAATAACAAAGTTTTTAGAAACGTCCTATGATATTTCTGTATTGAAGAAGTATAAATACAACACCAAATGTAATGTACATGAGGACTGTGCAGCTGAAGGTTGCCCGGGCTATGTAGAAGAAACAGGTTATGCAAGCAGCAATCGAAGCGGAAGTGCTCCGATAGAAATAAACACATATGTGTATAACGGCAAGAAAGATTTGAGCAAGAAGGTGTTTGAAAATAAAATTAGTAATAATTATGACGCAGACTTTAAAGCAAGAATCCTATGGACAAATACTCCTATTAAGTTTAACGTAATACGCTATATGTGGAACCTGAATGAACGTGGAGAGCCGATTACATGGCAATCTGTACCGGGCAAATACGAAAGGGGGGTTGTGCAGCAGTGCAGTGCTGATATCGACTGGAATGTAACCAGCTCAATGAAACAGGATTATGAAAAAGCTAAGAATGCTGCAAGAGAAGGTAAACAAGACAAAACATTTTATGACAAGGCAGTGTTTGCAACAGATAAAAACCTGCAAAGAAATTACGAGTATCCAATAAAATCAGGCTATTACTTTAATCCAACGGGTACATATACATTTGAGGTTACAACTGTTACCTACAAGAATAGCAAAGGCGAGACAGAGGAGCATAAAAAGCTTGTAAATGAGTTAATCAACTCCTTCAGATATGAGTCAAACTTAATATATATTAATTCAAACAATCAGCCTGTAAATATTGCAAATGGGCCTTACACAGACCTTGGAGTATTGACTGTAAAAGATAATGAATTGATAACTGAATATAGACAATACGAGAAGAAAGAATATAGGATACCCTATTATTCTGACAAGCCGTATGATGATGAAAATGAAAATAAAACTCATGATTTTTGGAAAATGTCTATGGAAGGTTATTCTTTATCAGGCAGCTTAGACAGTTATAATAAGTATAAATATCGGGAATATGTTGCAGGAGGAGAAGTATATGAAATAACTGAGACTACAAAGGTTACAATTGTAGTAAATAAGGATAATAAAATGTTTTATACTCATCCTAAAATGCCGGATGGAGAATACTATGTTAGAGTAAAGCTTTCTCCTATAAACTTAAGTAAAATTACTAATGTTGAATACAAATCAATAAATGATTCGTTAAAGGAAGTCATTTTAGATGGTATTAAGGTTACTGTAAAAGGCTCAATATATGATGATATAAGTTAATAACTATATTACATATAACAATAACTTACCGTGTTACCCTGAAAGAATGCGTATGTGCAAGGCTTGTAGGGTACACGGTTTTCTGTATATTTAAGAGTTTTTGCTCACTCACTGACAACCGTCAAACAGATCATTACATAGTGGAATGGTTGCGCAGTTGATAAAATCACTGTAGAAATAATTAAACGGAGGATGATGAGCTTAATTATACCGACTTTAAAACAAGGAATATTGATTATAATGATGAATCTTCAGAATTGTAAAAACCAGTATTAAAATAATTTTGGTGTATGAGAAGGAGAACTCATATAAATATTTTACTGATACAAGCTTGGATGCCCAAAAATTAAAAAAATACAACGGTTTTGCCGTCAAAAGTAATTAATTGAAACTTGAAATATCCGGTGATATAATTTTCCTATAAAAATATGTCGGGGAGTGGGGTCATTGAGAATAAAAATATCGCCGGAAGAGATGACTAGAATAGCTGGAAACCTAAAGAGTTTGTCCGATAAATTTGATGATATAATAAAAGACATAAACAGTACAGTGAAGCTAATCGACTGGGAATTAAGAAGTAAAGAGGGCGTAGACCAAAAAGCATCGGATGCGATTAAATCAGCCAAAAAAATATCCAGTGGCCTTAAGTCAATGGCGAAGGACCTTGAATTTGCCAGGGACAGGATGGTTGAGGAAGATAAGAAAGCATCCGCTACTGCTAAAAAGATGAAGAGTGCAACTTTTAGCACTTCTATGGCAGCAGCTGCTGCAGGAAGTGTGAAAGTTTCAAATGTAAACTATACATCGGACTACAAAAACCTAGGTCCCGGAACGGCAAGCTGCCCGAATACATTTGTTGGTGACCCCGTAAACGTAACAACGGGAAACTTTTATGTAACCAAAAAAGATATCCAAATACCTTCAAGGGGTATTGCTCTCGAAATTAGGCGATATTATAATTCCATTGACCAAACCTACGGAATTTTGGGAAAGGGCTGGAGAATAGGATACGAAACCAGCCTAATGAACATAGAGGATAGCAAGGATTTATTGGTAGTGTATCCCGATGGAAGCGTAAACATATTTGAATATGATGAAAAAGACAATAAGTATAAAGCTCCAAGGGGAGTTTTTGATATACTCCAAAAGAATGAAGATGAAAGCTATGTATTGAAAATTCATGATGGAACTACCTACAGATATGACAAATCCGGAAGCCTCATATCAATAAGCGACCTTAACGGTAATGCAATCTCCATAGAATATGACGACCAAGGCATGATTTCTTCGGTAGTATCACCGGGTGGAAAATTCTTGGACTTTTCATATGAAGGTGCGAGATTGAGAAAAATAACCGACCATACGGGAAGGCAAATAACTTACTCCTATGATAAATCCGGAAATCTCATACAGGTAAGGTATCCGGACGGAGGAGTTATTAAATATGGATATGACAATAAAGGCATGATATCCATAACAGACCAAAACAAAAATACCTATGTCCAAAACACATACGACGAAGCAGGCCGGGTTGTAAAGCAGCTTGATTATGAAGGAAACGAGCTGATTATAGAATACTGCCCGGAAGAATGCAAGAATATATTTAAATGGCAAAAAAGCGGCATAACCCGTATATACAAATACAATGAAGAAAAGCAGCTTACGGAAATCATATACGATGACGGTACTAAAGAAATATACACCTATGATGAAAATAAAAACAGAAGCAGCATAACGGACAGAAATGGCAGGACAAAGCGGCTTAAGTATGATGAAAGGGGTAATTTGACGGCGGAAATAATGCCGGAGCCCTTCAACTACACAATAAGATACAGCTACGATGACAACAACAGAAGGACGAAAATCAGCACTCCGGCAGGAGGCCTTGCAAGATTTGAATATGATGCAAAAGGAAATCTCCTGAAGCGTGTTGTAAAAATAGACGGCAGCAATAATTCTGAGACTGTATATACATATGACGAATTCGGAAGAGTTTTGACAATTACCGATGCCGAGAATAACACCACATCCTTTGAATATAATGATGAGGATATAAGCAAGCCTTCAGCAATAATTGATGCGGAAGGAAACAGGTTTATCTATGATTTTGATGCCGTAGGAAGAGTTGCAGCAATTACAACCGGCTACGGAACCGTAAAAATCGAATATAATGAGCGAGACAAGATAACAGGTCTGATTGATGCGGAAAATAACAAGATCAGGATAAAATATGATGCCGTCGGAAACATGGTCGAGGTTATCACTCCCGAGCAATATGCAGAAAAAGGTGATAAGGGAAAAGGCTATACCTTTGCGTATGATGCAATGGACCGAATGATAAAGCAGATTGACCCATTGGGAAATGTATTTTCGGTAAAATATGATGAGCACGGGAATAAAATCAAAGAAGTCAACCCCAATTACTATACTCAAGAGGAAGATGACGGCATAGGAATTGTCTTTAAGTATGACTCCAACCATAGGCAGATAAATACCGTTTTCCCTGACGGAAGCAAGTCCAGAATAAAATATGACCCTCGAGGCAATATAATAAAAACCATTTTGCCGGGCGATTATAACGAGGAAACCGATGATGGCCCGGGAATGCAATTTATATATGATGAAATGAACCGAATTGCTAAGATTCTCGACCCGAATGGAAATGTATTTGCCAAGTATGTGTATGATGAGGACAGCAGAGTCATAAAAGAAATTAATGCAAAGGGATACATCAGCGCGGACAATGACGAAGAACGATGGGGCACATTGTATAAATACAATCTGGCAGGCTGGCTGGTTGAAAAAAGAACTCCGCTTCAAAATATAGATGGGCAGGTCTTTTACAATGTGACAGAAAATGTTTATGACAGAAACGGCCGGATTGTACAGCAAAAAATCTCTCCTGAGTATGTAACCAAAACCGGATATCCGAAGAACTGGAACATCATAAGCTACAAATACGACAAAAACGGAAGAGTCATTGAGGTTTCCGACAGCATTGGCTCCAATATTCAGTATGAGTATGACTGCCTTGGTAAGAAGACTTTGGAAAGAATTAAAATAAATGATAATGCATACAAGATAACCCGATTTGAATACAGCAGTGCCGGAAGACTCAAGAAAGTTTCCGAAGAGTGCAATGGAAGTGATTTGGCAGGCGAAGAAAAGGGAACCGTTACAGCGGATACCTTGTTTGAGTATGACAGGAACGGCAATATTACAGCTATTACTTCTCCGGAAGGGTATAGGAAGAGATTCATCTACGACGATGCAAACAGGAGGATTGGCGTTGAGGCTTATTTGCCGCCAGAGGGTGTAAAAATATCCGGCAATGCCGCCAATGCATTGTTAAAGACTACAGTTAGAAGGACACTGTACAGCTATGATAAAGCAGGAAACCTTGTACGGCAAACCCTTCCCAACGGAAGTACCATTGAAATCGAGTACGACAAAATGAATAGAAGAATCAGGGTAAAGGATGCAGATGGAAATACAACAAGGCTGTTCTATGATACGTCAGGTAATTTGATAAAACGCGTGTTGCCTGAAAATTACAATCCTGAAATCGATGACGGCCCGGGAACATCTTATCTTTATGACTCTATGAACCGACTTTTACAGGTCACAAATGCAGCGGGAGTTGTTGTGGAAAGAAACGTGTACAATACAGCGGGAGAGATAATAAAGAAAATCGGGGCTAAAGGCTACCTGGCGGCATCCGATGATAATGAGAGATACGGTGTGGAATACGGATACGATATAGGAGGAAGACTTAGGTATATTACAACGCCTGAAGCGAAGGCAAAGGGAATTATAAGCCAGCAATATAACTATAATTCTTTGGGGTATATTACGGAAATTATTGACGGAAAAGGAAATGCAACAAGATATGCACTTGATTTGTGGGGAAAAATTAAAGAAGTTCATGAAGCCAGCGGTTCTGTTTTCAGATACGAATATGATTATGCAGGCAACCTTACAACAGTAATGGATGGAAATGGAAATACCACGCGATACAATTACAACAGCCTTAATCTTCTTTCGGAGATTATTGACCCGCTGGGAGGAAAAATTTCTTACAAATACGACAAACAGGGAAGAATGGTTTGGACTTCCAATAGGGACGGAAAAGCCATACATTACAGATACAACTTTGACGATAAGCTCGTAAGCATTTGGAGTGAGGACGGAATTCTTGAAAAATATGAGTATAATCTTGACGGAAGCTTAGCGGCATCTATAAGCGACAGGACAATTCATTCGTATACCTACACTCCGTCGGGAAGACTTAAGAGAAAGAATACAAACGGTGTTGGTGTATTGGATTATGAGTATGACAAGAACGGACGTTTAACAAAGCTTACCGACATAAGCGGAAAAACTATCGAGTATACTTATGACATTCTTGGCAGACTTTCAAATGTGATAAACGCAGGGAGGCAAACGGCACAGTATGAATACAATCCGGATAATACCGTATCACGGATTTTATATGGCAGCGGAGTTTGCGCAAAGTATGACTACGACATGGATAAAAGGATAATTGGGCTTCTTAATGTTGATCCTTTCGGTCAAGAACTCTTTAGAGGAAAGTATTCCTATGATGCCAACGGCAACCGGATAATGCAGGATGAAAACGGCAAGGTGACGTCATATAGCTATGATAGCATAAACAGGCTTGAGAGAGTTTCTTACCCCGAAGGCAGTAGTGAGAAATTTGCATATGATAACGCAGGAAACAGACTTGCCAGAGAATTCGGTGAGCTGATTGAAAACTATAAATATGACGAAAACAACAGGTTGATACAAAAGGTGTCAAATGGCGTTGTGACAGAGTATGAATATGATGCCAGAGGCAATCTTGTAAAAGAGATTGAAGGAGAATCTGAAAGAATATTTGAATATGATGAGTTTAATAGACTTACAAAGGTAATAAATGCAGACGGTACATATATGGAAAACATATATGATGCCGAAGGCATGAGAGTGCAGACCATAGAAAACGGTGAGTACCGAAGGTTCATATTTGATGGAAAGGACGTCATATCCGAGGTCGGTGAGGATTGGGAGATAAAGAGCAGGAGCATAAGAGGACATTCGTTATTGGAATTGGAAGATGAAAATAATAATTCCTATTACTATTTACATAATGTACATGGCGATGTAACTAATCTTACGGACAGTTCGGGAAGGATTGTAAACAGTTACGATTATGACGCATTTGGTAATACTGTAACTGCGAAAGAGACAGTACGCAACAGGTTCCGTTATGCGGGAGAGCAGTATGATAATATGACGGGGCAGTATTACTTGCGGGCGAGATACTATAATCCCTCTGTCGGACGGTTTACGCAGGAGGATACATGGAGGGGCTTTACCTATAATCCCGCAAGTTTGAACCTCTATACATATGTTGAGAACAATCCTGTAATGTTTGTTGACCCTACAGGACATTGGCCTAAATTTATTGATAATGCGATAGATTGGGTCGGCGACAAGGTAAGTGATGCGGTTGACTGGGCAGGAGACAGGATAAGCGATGCGGTTGATTGGGTAGGAGACAGAGTGAATGATGCAATTGATTGGGCAGGCGACCGAATCAACGATGTCGGCAACTTTATAACAGATACGGCAACCAGTGTTAGAGACTGGTGGGTGGAAAATAATGTTGGAGCATACGTTGTTGGTGGCTTGAAGATATTGGGTGCGGTTGCTATAGGTGTAGGCGCAGTTGCGTTTACTGTTGCAACTTTTGGAGCTGGGGCACCGCTGGCTACTTTGGCAGCTGGAGCGGCAATTGGTGCAGGAGTAGGTTTGGCAGCAACTTATGTAACGGATGTTGTTTCTAACTTTGCCCAAAACGACTGGAAATGGTCGGCATCCAATTTTCTGCCATCCTCTTCACCAGGTGAATATATAGCAAATATGTTATCGGGTGCTATTGGCGGAATGATGATAGGAACTATTGGTTTTGGGGCAACCGTAGGGATGATGGTCATTGATGCTGCAGTGACTACAGGTGTGGCCACATTTATAGATTCCGGGATAGAAGATATACGTACAGGAAAAATAAATGAGATTGATTTGGGTGATGCTTTAATCGATTTCAGATCAAATCTTATTGGGAATGCTATTGGATGCGTAGTGGGAAATCTTATTCCAGATGTTTATGTACCTGTATCCAAGCAAGAAGCAAGATATATATTAAGAAAAGCAGGTAAGGCATACAATGGAGCTGCTGCAAGAGCCTTTATTAAGCAAAAGGCATTCCAAAAGCAAATAATTGATTTGATAAGTGACTTTGTTGACAAGCTAGCAGGAGGAATAACATCAGAATTAATAGGAGGAGATGGCAAATGTACTGCAAATTAGGTTTGTAATATAAAGTATTTTTACAATAATGGGGGGTAATCATGGAAGAGGTATATAATCAAATACTTTTTAGTGAATTTTTATTTGGTATATTTGCGTTTGTGATAGGCCTTATTGTGGCATTGGTTTTATGGTTTTATGGTGATGACGTTATCAAGGTAAAGAGAAATGGTGTAGTTTTAAGAGAAATAAAACTGAAAAAATCTGCAATGTTTGTTTTTAAACGGTTATTACCATTGATAATATTATTAGCAGTTACAATAACTGGGATATATTCTACTTTAGATTATGTAAAGAAAGATTACCTTTATGGTGAAGGAACAATGACATATTACAGAAAAGCATCGAATACAGTACGTATTGAAATTGATAATAAGTACTACCGTCTGCCGAGAACTTATAGAAAAAATTTTTCATCAAAAAACATAGGAACAACGTACAAATTTGTATACGCAAAGAGAACGAAACTGATTTTATATATAGAAGTTGTAGATGATTCAACAGATACATTTTAGAAGGACTAAAATACACGCATTATTTGCTATTGGAGGAGCAGAAGAAATACAAATCTAAGCAGAAGTATCGAAAAGCCGGCTAAGGTATTTTGCTTTGGCTGGTTTTTGTGATTTATAATGAGTTAATTGATAAAAGTTTTCTAGTGTGCTTTTAGCCTGCTTGAAAGTATGAAGAGGGGATTGTATGTTGAGGGAGGTTACCTAGTGGAGGAAATATACAATAGATTACTTTTTAATGATATGATATTTAATTTAATTTTTGGTGGTCTAGCCATTGCGGCATTGATAGTTCTATGGTTTGGTGGTGACGTTATTAAAGTTAAGCAAAAAGGTGTGGTCGTGCGAGAAATAAAATTGAAAAAATGGACAAGGTTTATTTTAAGAAGGTTAGTACCCTTAATATTCTTGCCGGCTTTTGGAATAAGTATAATAAACTCCACTTTGGATTATGTGAAGAAAGACTATCTTTATGGAGAAGGGAAAATGACACGGTATGAAAAATTACGGTATGCAGAACATATTTATATTGACAGTAAATACTACAATTTGCCGAGGATTTACAGAAGATATTTTTCATCAAAGAACGTAGGAATGACCTACAAATTTGTATATGCAAAAAGAACGAAGTTAATTTTGTACATAGAGGCAGCGGATGATTCAACAGACTCATTTTAGAAGAACTAAAATACGTATATTTTTTGATAGTAGAAAAGCATGAGAAGAATGCGAAACATCCCTAATAAAAATGTACGTGGTTATAAGACGGGAAATATTATAAAATTATGTTAAGAAATTATGCATCTATATAGCATTCACAATCGATATAATAATTCTTAAGTTTACTCATGAATTAAACATGCTTTAAACGTTTTGTAAAGAGCTGCAGCGAATGGTTGGTAAAAAATAATCGATAAAAGAATAATAAAGTATATAAAAATTATAAAAAATAGTACTGGCATGTATAAGATATTTATGGTATTATAATGCTATAAATTATGGAATTAAAGTATATTAATTTTGTAAATTATTAACTACTCTTACGGGGAGATGTATATATTGGAGAATTGTGTTTTCTGCAAAATAATTAACAAGGAGTTGCCCTCAACGATTTATTATGAAGACGACAAGGTTATTGCAATAAAGGATATAAATCCTGCTGCTCCGGTACATGTGTTGATTATTCCTAAGGAGCATATTGTTAATGTTAAAGATATTAACGAATCCAATGCCCAAATATTGATAGACATTCATAAAGCCGCAAACAAAGTTGCAGAGGATTTGGGAATTTCGGAAGAAGGATATAGATTAATAACAAACTGCGGAGCTGCAGCGGGGCAAACGGTTTTCCACCTTCATTACCACCTGTTGGGTGGAGTCGATATGGGTCCTAAAATTCTCTGAGACAACAGGTCGTTATTGCAATAATATACCATATGTGATAATATAATCACATAAGATATTATTATTCATTTGGTATTTTTGATTGGAATATAGTGTATATTAAGTGTTGGGTTTTAAGCTTGGATCCAACATCACAATAATAAATAAAAAACCTAAAGAGTTTATAGGGGGGCAAAAATGAAAAAGTTCCATAACAAACAACTTCAAAACATCATCTGTAGTATTATCGCTATTGTTATGATTTTTGGTGTTATTGCAACAGTGGCATATGCAGAAGTGGGCGGACCGGATGCGTTTCAAAAGGTAGTATTACAGGTGATTAGCCTTTCAGAAAACCAAAGAAAAGACTTTGTTGATAATGTGCTCGCTGAACTTACACCAAGCAATTATG
>Ga0116167_1004407_pt1 | contig 10398 bp, 5 predicted proteins | sample AD_JPNMR3_MetaG_FD_89794 | JGI IMG/M metagenome (GOLD analysis project Ga0116167, IMG submission 89794) | Active sludge microbial communities of municipal wastewater-treating anaerobic digesters from Japan - AD_JPNMR3_MetaG | ecosystem: Engineered > Bioreactor > Anaerobic > Digestate | place... | reverse complement strand
TTGTCTCGCCCCCTGGGGCGAAAACCCCTGCCGCCCGCTCCCTGGCTTGCTCGATGGCCCGTTGAAACATGCCCGGGGCGTACGGTGGGGGAACCGTTACCGGCCTGGCCTCCCCAAGCCCCAACTGCTGAACCAGCTCGGGCAGGAGAGGCTGTCCATGATCATCCGTCCATAATTCCTCGGCCCGTCCGTTCTGTTGCCCCCGTAAGCGCACAAAGAGCCGGTCTTCCCACTGGCACCCGGCCAAATACACCCGGCCCCCATCCACCTGATACGCTGGAAAAAGCCGGGCCGTCAGTTCCGGGAGACTACTCGGCTGTTCTGGCGCGTAATGCACCACCCGATCCCCCACATCCACCGGTGTCTCCTTGCCAAGAAAATTATCCCCCTGCGCTTCCTAACCGCCCCAATCGCCCGTCCATATCTTTCTCATCCAAAATGTTGAGGAAGTTTTCTGTCTCGTCGATTTCCCCGGAGACGCCTCCGATACGTCCTTTGGCGCCCTCTGTTTTTCTCTTTCTGAATGCGGAATGCTTGCCAAGAAGAAACCCCGAAGGCAAACTCTCTCCTTATCATTTTATAGAAATCGCTTCGGTTTTCCAACCAGCCCGGGATGACCAGATAGGTCAAACCGTCTATAGTGAAGATACGGAGAATTGGAAAACTTTTCTGGAACGTAAGATGCCAAAAGGATATTCTACCGAGTGGACAGCAGTTTGACCAATTAGGCAAAGAGGACCGAAGGAATGGAGGCCATTTTACGAGGGTTGACCGAGGCGCAGCGGGAGGCCGTCTGTCATGTGGAAGGGCCGCTGTTGGTCTTGGCTGGGCCGGGCAGCGGCAAAACACGGGTGATCACCCATCGGATCGCCTATCTGTTGGCTCAGGGCATCCCGGCAAGCCAAATCCTGGCGCTCACCTTCACCAATAAGGCCGCCGAGGAAATGCGCAGCAGGGTCCAGGCCCTGGCGCCGGGAGAGCCGGTCTGGATCGGCACGTTCCATCGGTTTTGCGCCCGGCTTTTGCGCAGTTACGCTCCGCTGGTTGGGCTTCAGGAAAACTACACCATCTACGACGCCGAGGATAGCGCCCGGCTCCTTCGGCGGGTCTTGGCGGAACTGAAGATGGACCTTTTGCGCAGCACGCCGGAGACAGCGGCGACGGCCATCAGTTGGGCCAAGAATAATCTGATCCGGCCTGAAGAATATGTGTCTCAGCCTGGACATCCGCTGGGACGAGTGATCCCGGAGGTGTACCGGGCGTATCATGCGGCGCTTTTGGCGGCCAATGCGGCCGATTTCGACGATCTGCTTCTGCACACGGCCGTCCTGCTTCGGGAGAACCCGGAAATCCGCCAGGAGTTGGACGCTCGGTATCGTTTCATCCTGATCGACGAATATCAGGACACCAACCTGGCCCAATATGCGATTGCCCGCGCTTTGTCGATCGACCATCCCCACTTGGCCGTTACCGGCGACCCGGATCAGTCGATCTACGGCTGGCGGGGGGCGAACCTGAACAACATCCTGGAGTTCGAGCGAGATTTTCCCCAGGTGCGGGTGGTTCGCCTGGAGCAGAACTATCGGAGCACCCGGCGGATTCTGCGCGTGGCCGCCGAACTGATCTCCCATAACATCAAGCGGAAACAAAAAGACCTCTATACAGAAAATGGCCTGGGGCGGCCGGTTCGGCTTGTCTGTTATCCGACCCACCAGGACGAGGCCCGGGACATCGCCGAGCAGATTGCCCAGTCCGTTCGCTCAGGCCAACGCCGATACCGCGATTTTGCCGTCTTTTATCGGATCAACGCCCTGAGCCGAACTTTGGAGCTGGCCTTGCGGGCCGCCGGCGTTCCCTACCAACTGGTCCACGGCGTGGAATTCTTCCAGCGGAAAGAGATTCGGGACCTGCTGGCGTATCTTCGGCTGCTGAATAACCCCAGGGATGAGGAAGCATTTTTGCGGGCCATCCAGTCGCCGACCCGCGGCGTCGGCAAAACAACCCTGGATCGGCTCCAGCAATTCGCCCGCCAGGAGGGCGTCCCGCTGTTGGAGGCGGTCCGGCGAGCCGAGAAAATCCCCACGTTGGATCGCCGCGCACGAGCCAAATTGGCCGAGTTCGCCCAGCTCTGGGACCGCCTGGCCCAAGCGGCCCATCGACCGGTCGAGGAAATCCTGGGTCTGGTCCTTTCGGAGACCGGCTATCGAGATCAATTCGACGCCGATACGGAAGAGGCCCAGCAGCGACTGGCCAATATCGAAGAACTTCTCACCGCCTGCCGAGAGTTCGACGAACACTACACCGGCGGGAACCCCCTGGAAGATTTCCTGGAACAGGCCAGCCTGGTGAGCGATACCGACCCCTGGGAGGCGGAACAGGATACCGTTACCCTGATGCCCCTCCACGCCTCGAAGGGATTGGAATTCCCGGTGGTGTATCTGATTGCCGTGGAACAGGGACTGCTGCCCCATGAACGAAGCCGAGACAATCTGGACGAGCTGGAAGAAGAACGTCGGCTCATGTTCGTCGGCATGACCCGGGCGCAGGAACAGTTGCAGATCAGCTATGCCCGGTATCGAGATTTCCGCGGCCAGCGGAAAATGACCATTCCGAGCGAATTCTTGCTGGAATTGCCCAGGGCGGAGATGGAACTGGTCGATCTGGAAAGCGCCATGCGCATCGGGCCGGGGGAAGACCTCAGCCTGGAAACAGCGGAGGAGAGCACGCTAGGAGAAAGGACCACCGGAAAGAAGTTCCCTGGGAGTTCCTCTGAAAACAGGGTTGCCCACCTCAGCGGTCGGCCCAAACTGCGTACGGCGGCAGAATTGGCCGGGCAACCGCCGCCGCCGACCATTTCGCCGGACGAGTTTTCCCACGGAATGCTGGTCTTGCATCCGCAGTATGGGCTAGGACGGATCGTGGCCCTTAGCGGCAGCGGGCCGCAGCGTCGGGCAACCGTCGATTTTCTAGCCGGCGCCGGACGGAAAAAGTTCCTCCTTCATCAAAGCCCCCTTCGGCCCGTCCAACGCAACTCCAACGGCCCAAGCCAGTAACGAAAAATTTTGGAAGGGACTATTGTCATTCCCGCGAAAGCGGGGACCCAGGCTGGTGGGCGTCTGCTTCGGTAGGGTGGAGATACCAAAGAAACCACTTCACCGCAGCCTGGATCGTGAGCCTTCGCAGGGATGACAAAAAAGGACTCTCCGGAAGTGTTCCGGTCGTTTTTTCCTTACCGGCAGCGCCAGATGGCCGAGTCGGGGATGCCCAGCTCGGTCTGTCGGGCGGCGATCTCGGCTCGGAATCGGCGGGCGTCCAGGGGGTAGCCGGCGGTCGGCTGGATGCCGGGCGTTTGCTCGGCCCAAAATCGGTTCCACGCCTCCATAGCCAATTCCCGCAGATATTTGGAGAGCATGGAGGCCAGGGCCACCGGCATCATCGCTTCGCCGCCGCAAAGGAAGCGAAATTCCACCGGCCCGTTGGCGGTTTGAAGTTGGTAGATGCTTTCCTGTCGGCTTTGTTGGATCGGGTTTACCTGGGCGGGCTGGAAAAACGAGGCGGCAAAAGTTTCAGAAATCAAATGTTCATATCGGTCCCGACCGCCGTGCTTGTCGCAAAGTACCTGCACCGGTCCGGCCGGCAATTCCCCCAGAATCCTACGCACTAGCTCCAGACTCTCGCAGGAAAGCATGGTCGCCTTGTTGCCGTACTGGTGAACCAGCCGATTGAACCGCTCCGGAAACACCAGCACACTGCGAAGCCCCAAAAGGCGAATACCTTGCTCGGCCATCGCCCGGGCAACCCACGGGGCCAATTGGGCAATCTCCTCGGCCGACAGGCTTTCCGGAACCTGGGGCCAATACGCGGGATACCAAGCCAGGGCAGACTGCCGGCTTTCCGAATCCAAAGCCACGGCTTCCACCAGTTCGGCCCAATCGGTTGGCCGTTTGCCGGCCCCGGCCAGCATCGCAAGTACCGTGCGCTCCAGCCCGGCCCGACCCAACCGAGTATAGACCAACTTGGAATCGGCCAGCACCAAAGGCGGAAAATCTACAGGGCGTTGCGTGTCGGTGGGATGGGGCAAGGGGCGAGCGGATCGGACGGACCGGCTTACCTGGTTCGGTGGGGTTGCTCCTGGCGGGGAGGATCGGCTTGAGAGGGTACGGCCGGAAGACTTCGTGGTAATTGCCCGGCACAAACGCTGGTACATCTGGTCCGGGGCTAACCCGGTAGGCAATTCCCACAGGCTGGCCGAGATCACTAGCGGCCCAAGCCGCGGTCCATAACCTGCTTCATCCACGCCGAGGCAATACACCGTTGCCGCTCTCTAGGGGAGAACACAAAAGGAAATTGCAGTGCTCAGTAGGTTCCGTGTAGAACCATCCCTGAAAGATTTTATTGCCTGGGGGCGGTTTGCGGCAGAGGGGCAGGGGGCGGCGTTTCGATCGCCTGGCGGAAATGGGTTTCCAGCAGCAGCACGTCTTGGGCGGAGAGTTCTTGCCGACCGGCCAAGCCCTGGACCACCAGCGGAATGGGCACTTCCCGGCCTCGGGGAAGCCGAGTGGTGGCAAAGGCGTCCGGGGCAGGGATGCCCAGGGTGACTTTTTTGCCGTCCACACGCAGCGGCGTGGTGGCAACCAGGTTGGGCTGGATGAGCACGGCCGGGCTTCGGGCGGCGATATATCGGCCCTCTTGGCCCAGGTCGATTCGCCAGGCCAACGAGGCCAACCCGCCGTCTTCCGGCCGAACGAGCAAAAGATACCGGATCACAATCGGCCGATGGCCGTCCGGGTCGGCAAAATAGGTCGGTGCATCGACGATGGCCAACCGGGGTGAAAGAGCTACCTGCTGGACCTTTTTCAGGTGTTCTTCTGCCCGACCGAGAATGGCCAGTTTCAATACGCCCAGATCGGCGCCCAGTTCTTTTTGAGTGGCGGTGGTCAGGACGATATCGTCCTGGCCGACCTGCGCACCGACGCCCATAGCCACCTTGTCTAAACGCCAGGGACCTCGGCCGGTTGGATCTGCCGGGACCACGCGGGCGGCAAAGAGGGTGAAAAGAAATTCCGCCGTAGGTCGGCCGAACTCTGGGATGGCCTCCAGGTCGCCGCTGCTCAGGCGGTTTCGGGTCTTGAAGATCAGATGGGTCCAGCCCTCCGGAGGCCGATCCCGCACCTTTGTGCCGGGCGGTATCTGGTCGATGGTACGACGGGTGCAGTCGAGCATGGGGCTGACCTGACCAGCAGGGGCTACACAAGAAGCAGGTCCGAAGGGTACAAGCCAAGGACCAGAGGCCGACTGGCCGGTCTGCGCCAACGGCCCCCAAAGAACGCTCAGCGATAGGATGCCCGTTCCCAGAGCAGTCTGGACAATCCGGCCAATGCGCCAACGCCTGCGACAATAGAAAAGATGCATATCTGCCCTCTCGCCAAGGGGAAGAGATGTTGGGAGGACGCCCCTTCCTTTACGTTGTGGACAGAGGAAAGGTTGGACCCACAGAGAAAGAGATTGTATCCGCCTCTTCCTGCTTCCACAAAGCCGATTCCTTTCCTTCCACAGAGGGAGAGACAGCCCCGCCCTGGAAAGCCCATTTTCTCGCTCGTCCCTATCTATTGTTCCTCTTCCAGCGGTCAGGATTTTCCCTTTTTTTCCTCCAGGTTGATGTTGGTCGGTGGGCGTATCTAGGGTATAAAAACTGGGAATTCCGTTTGCCGAGAAAGGAACTTGTTTTTTCGGGAACGCCCCCTCTGATTGAGGGAAGGAAAGGTCTCCCTGATTTTTAGCAAAGGGAGTTCGCATGGAGGCGAAAGTCCACTTTTTCACGGTTTCTACCGAAGTTGTTGGGGGTTCGTTCTACTCTGGAGAAGGGGGAAGGAAAGATACTTCTGCAGAAAAGTCGCCTTCGGATCTGTCTGCGGGTGGCTTTCAGGGCCTGACAGGGGAGAGTTGGTCGGAATGGGAGGCATCCACTTCTACCTTTTGGGTAGAAAAGGGGGACAAAAGGTTTGTTTTCGAGGCAGACCGGGTTTCTGCGCAAGATGGGCAATTTAGGAAAGATGAGGGCGAATCGGAAGCCTATGGACCGAAAGAAAACATTCCTTATCAAGTAACGATTCTTTTGCCCGCTTACAACGAACAGGAAGCCATCGCTCATGTCCTCCAAGAGGTCGTCTGGGCCATGGCATCGACGAAAATCCACTATGAAATTTTGGTGGTCGATGACGGTTCCACGGACCAAACGGCCGAAATCGCCGAGGCGTTTGCCCGGCAGTGTCAGGACTGTCCGGTTCGGGTGGTCCGATTGCCAGAAAACCGAGGGGCAGGCGCCGCCCGAAAAGTAGGCATCCGCCATGCCCGGGGCGATGTCGTCGTCATGCTCGACGCCGACGGCTCCTACCCGGCCGATTGCATCCCCGAGTTGCTCCGCTACTTTCCCTCCTACGACCAGGTCAACGGAGCACGGAGCAGCGAACAGGGCCGATGGCCTTGGTTGCGTGGACCGGCCAAATGGCTGATCCGAAAATTGGCCTGCTATCTGACCGGCAAAAACATTCCGGATCTCAATACCGGCATGAAGGCTTTTAAGCGCGGGGCGATGTTGCCCTGGTTGTGGGTCGTGCCGGACGGATTTAGTTGCGTGACGACGATGACCCTGGCTTTTTTGACCAACGGCTATGCGGTGAAGTACGTGCCGATTGCGTATCGGCCGCGGATTGGCCGAAGCAAGTTCCACCCCATCCGGGACACGGCCGCCTACGTGAGTACGGTGCTTCGGATGGTGTTGTATTTTCGGCCGCTTCGAATTTTTTTACCGTTGGCGTTTTTGATCCTGGCGTTGGGGATCCTAATGAGCCTAGGGAGTTTTCTGGGCGTTGGCGCTGTGCAGCCGGTGGGCATGATGCTGCTTGCGGTCGGCTGGATGACAGGGATGGTGGGGCTGCTGGCGGAGGCGTGTGCGGCCCATCATCGTCGCTGAGGTCGCCTGGATGAAAGAGGCGTTTTGCCGATGCACCGCTTTTTTTCGGAAGAAGCCTCTGAGGACCTGCTGGAGCACGCACAGCCGGACTCGTCGGGGTGGATCGGTCGAGACCCTAAGCTCCGGCAGCGGTATTTGCGGCGGGCGCTAGGGCAGATACCGCGGCTTCTGACGGCGATGGACCGTAACCCGTTTCGGCGGACCTACGGTTGCATGGACCGGGAGTACTGGCATTACCGAACGGCGGCGTTTCCGTCAGGGATGTACCAAGAAGGCGTATTGGCCTTGGCGATGGTCTATAAGTATCCGTTGCCGGGTAATCCTTGGTACGCAGTGGAGCGGGTGCGGGAGTTGGCCGAGGCGGGCGTGCGGTTTGCCGCTCGGTCGAGTCATTCGGACGGCGCCTGCGACGATTACTATCCTTGGGAACGGGCCTTGGGGGCTGCGGTGTTTTCGCTGGCGGCTTGTGTACGGACCTGTGCGCTGTTGGGGCTGGACGATCCGGAGGTGATGGAGGGGCTTCGGCGTCGAGGACGCTGGATCGCCCGGCGCGGCGAAACTGGTCGGCTGACCAACCATCATGCCTTGGCCGCCCTGGGACTGGCCCATTTGGCCCGCCTGACGCAGCAGGAGGAATTCCTCCAGGCCGCCCGACAAAAACTCCAGACGGTGTTGGCCTGGCAACATCCGGAGGGCTGGTTCGACGAATACGGCGGGGCCGACCCCGGCTATCAGACCCTGACGATCGACTGTTTGGCCAAGTTGCGTCGTCTGGTGGAGGAGTCGCTTTCCGACGCCTGGCCGGATTGGCCCATCCAAAGGACGCAAATCACCCAGGCGTTGCTCCGGGCGGTGCGGTTTGCCCGATGGTTTCTGCAACCGGACTTCAGCTACGGCGGCCCGGTGGGGAGTCGGGGCACGCGACTGTTTTTCCCGCACGGAATGGAGCTTTTGGCCGAGGAATCGGCGGAAGCAGCGGACCTGGCCGACGGCTTCCTGCAAAGCCTGGGAGTTTCCGAGGGAGAATCTGAGCAAATCGGTGCGGATGGGTATGGAACCGGAGCAGACGCAGAGGGAACCTGTGCTCATCTGGACGACGATCGGATGGTGGTGCATTGGCCGGCGCAACTTTTGGATGCGTATCGAGATTGGTCGGCGAATCGGGCCGTAGCTCCAGCGGCGTCGGACGGGGCATTGGACACGACGGGCGCCCCGAAGGGAGGCCCCGGTTTAGCCTTCGCGGCGGGCCGAGCTTTAAGCGCGACGCACGTTCATACTTCGGAAGATGCGTTTTGGCCCGGAGCGGGACTTTTAGTGCGACGATCGGCCGACTCCTACACAGCAATATCGACCGCACGCGGCGGCGTGTTGGTGCATATTCTTCCTCGTGGGGCAACGGTCAGGCCGAAGACGGCTTGCGCCGCCCCATCGCCGGACCAACCGGTATCGGCTGAGAGTAGGGCCGGGACGGCGGGGGGCGGTGGGCCTGTGGGTGGGCCGCTGTGGCTGCGGATCATCGACGCCGGTCTGGTGGTGGAAACCGCGGACGGCCGATTGGCCGTCTCTTCGCTTCACGATCTTCAGCCCCAGAAGTGCCCGTCGGTTTCTATGGGAGAGGATGGTTCTGTCTGTGTGCTGGTGGAACGGGACCTTTGCTGGGTGCGATGGGAGACGGCTAGTGCGTTGAAACAAGCCCTTTTCTATCTCGGGATGTGGTTGGCGGGGCGGTTCTGGCGGAGCGGCGTGCGGCGGCTTTTGCAACATCGGCTGATCACCGGCCGACGCAAGGCGCCCCTCCGACTCAGCCGACGGATCGAATTGCCGCCGTGGGGCGTTTCCCCTTCGCAGTCGGCTTTTCCGCCCCGAGAGCCTTGTTCTTTTGCTCTGGGAACATCTGGGGACGCCTTAGCCGGGCTGTCCAAGGAAGAAAACGGTTCCTGGACCCTTCGAGTTACCGATACGATCCAGTTGCTCACCCGCCGGACCCAAGTTCGCCGCATGGCCTATGGACCGGAAGGAGACTGGATCTATACGGCCGTTGACGGCGCCTACCACCCCTCGGTGCTCGCGCCGTGGACCAACTTGGCCGACCAGATAGAAACCCTCAACCGCACCGGCCAAGTAGTAATCCATCGCCAGTGGTAGGCAAGTGCATCGTATCCCAAAAGAGCGCGGCCGAAGAGACCATGATCCGGGATTGGCCCCCAGAGACCGAAATCTTCCTAGGGACTGATCGGCGTCGGGCCGTCATTGCCTCTACTGCCAGTCGAGCAGCCGATAGATGCGATAGGCTGTTCCCTCCTGGTGCACTGGCGGACGGTGGGGACCTAGTTGTTCGGCCAGGCCGTCCCGACCTACCACCACCGCCCATCGGGCGCCGACGGTTTGGCATTGGCGGAGCCGATCGGCCAGTTGGGGGTCGTCTGGTCGAAAGGCCCAGCCAGGACGACGACAGTAGTATAAAAGGTCGATCGTCGATCCATGCATGGTAACCACCGGTTCTTCCGGCTCGGCAAGTTCTTGCACCGCGGAAGCGGCTTCGAGCACGGGCCGGTCTTCCGCCGGGGTAACGAAGGCGGGTTTGACGGCGTATCGGAAGGCGAACACTCCCACGGCCAACCAGCAGACTGCTTTTGCCAGTCGGCCCATCGAGGTTCCCTCGGCCAACCGCTGCCAACCTAGCCCCGCCAATACACACCACGCAGGCAACACGGCCGTCCAGTAATAATTCATCTCGAAAAATTTTCTCGGCATCGCCAGGAGCAAAATCAGTGGCGGGAGCAGCCAGATTCCATACCGCCGAAACCCTCCTTGCATCAGGCCCAATAGCATTAGGCTGAAACCGATCGGCGTAAGCACCGGCCCGGCCAAATCGTCCAACACCTGGCGGTAAAACTGGGCAGAGGCCAGCAGCGGGTCCGGCGGTCGATAGACGATCATGCTTTTTCGTAACGAGTCGAACACATGCCGGGCTAGGGGATTCTGAGGACCGGTGGTCTGCATGACGTGCAGGTACCAAGCCGCTGCCGGCGCAACGGCCGCGCCTAGCGCCAGCCAAGCCCCTATTTTTCGCCTCCGATTGGCTGGAGAGGTGGAAATCATCCAGCCGGCCGGGATCAACCAAACGGCCAAGTAGGGCTTGGTGACCATAAGGAGCGATAGATTGGCGGCGGTCAGGCCCCACCATATCCAACCGCCCCGGCAAAGATACTGATCCAAACAGGCCAACCCCACTACCGTAAAAAACACCAAAGAGGCGTCCAGCATAAAACTTTGGCCGTAGATAATCCCCACAGGACTTAATACGAGCATCAAGGCGGCGGCTCGTGCAGCCTGCGGCCCCCAGCGGGTCTGGGCCCAGAGGAAAAAGACGGCTGCCGCCGCCGTGTAGAAGGCCACAGAGCACACCCGTCCCCACAGGTCCA
>Ga0116167_1004397_pt1 | contig 10411 bp, 11 predicted proteins | sample AD_JPNMR3_MetaG_FD_89794 | JGI IMG/M metagenome (GOLD analysis project Ga0116167, IMG submission 89794) | Active sludge microbial communities of municipal wastewater-treating anaerobic digesters from Japan - AD_JPNMR3_MetaG | ecosystem: Engineered > Bioreactor > Anaerobic > Digestate | place... | reverse complement strand
TTCATATTGGATGCCTCCTGTTTTATTTGATTTGTGGTTACTCGCGGCAACTCACATTTCAAATTCTACAGCCTGGCATCTTCTTTTTCAAAGATCATTTTGTTTCATTACAGGAATGCTCATATTTATAAATTCTCTTTCAACATCGCTGAATTTATCAAGACTTTTTTCGAGGAAATCCCTATTCTCAATTCTTTCGAAGGTGGTATCCTCATCGCCGATAACTTCATGAAGCTCCAGCTCGTCATTGGCATACACATTCTGATTGAAGGACTGGACATTATAAGCGTTGTAGGATTCAATAATTTCAACAACAGTTTCTTCGCTGACATTTAAATATTTTGCAAGCTCATCTATCCTAGGAGGCCTCTGTAATTCCTGGGTCAAAAAATCCCTGGCCTGGTTAATTTTCTGATAAACCTCATATATTCTTCTGGGAACCCTGATAACGGAACCTTTGTCCCTGAAGTATCTCTTTATTTCGCCAATAATAGTAGGTGTTGCAAAGCTAATAAACTTAACGCCCTTGTCGGGTTCGAATCTTTCAACTGCTTTAATTAAAGCAATAGAAGCCACTTGATAAATATCTTCATAATCAATGCCTCTATTTAAAAATTTTTTTGCAAGTATTTCAGCAAGATAAAGATATTTACCGACAATCTTATTTCTTATTTCAACACTTTTTGTCTCTTTATATATTTTAAACAACTCATCGTTGTCATTGACAGCATTGTTATTGTTTACTGTATCGTCCATCATGACTATCTATTCCCCTCAAGTACTTTTGACATGGATATTATCCTGTTTGATTTATCACACAGTACCACACTGTCCATCAATGCAGTTATTATGCTTATTGCCAGACCGTCTTTTTCCTCGTCGAATATACACTTTATAGACGGATCATCGCAAACATAAACAACATTTAAGGCATTCTCGGTAATATCATATACAATAGTGTAATTATCCGCTGTTTTACTGCCTATGCTGACTATTTTACTGCAAACCTCAGATATGGCAACTTTTATGTCCTCTATGGTTTCAATGTCAAATCCAATTCGATTGCACACGCCTGAAGCAACCAATCTCGCAACACTGACATATTCTGCTTTAAACGGCAGAGTGAGCTCAATTTTGTCAGAAACAGAATTCATTTTTTCACCTCACTATTCAATAACAAAAACTTTATCCAACCCGGTTATAATAAACAGCTTTTTAATATTGTCCTTAAGGCTGGTTATGACAATCTTTTTCCCATACTGTTTGGTTTTCTTGAGAGCACCTACAAAAATACCTAGACCCGTGCTGTCAATATAGTTTAGCTCCTTACAATCTATTATCAAATCAGTTTGATTGTTGTCAACTATGCTGTAAAGCTTCTCTTTAAGCTCTTGAGAAGTATAAATATCCACCTCGCCAAACAAACTTAATTTAACTGAATCATCGAGTTTTTCCTCAACAAACTTCAAACCCTCTGACATAAAAAAATTCCTCCTTCCTTAATATCTGTAGCATCAATCGGCCTAATGTCCAACATATACTATAATATTATACACTCTATATTATATATATAGCAACTTTATAGCAACCTTGCAAAGAACACTTCGCCAAGGCACAGAAATAATAAATAAAATAACAGCTTACATTTAATGTAAACTGTTATTTCTAATATACTTATTTAAAGTATATATTATTCCAAATTAATATTACAAGATATATAAGATTACTTATTGATTTCTAAAATCTTAAACTTGATAACACCGTCAGGCACCATAACTTCAACAACACTTCCTTGCTTTTGCCCGATAAGAGCCTTCCCCACCGGAGACTCGTTGGAAATTTTGTATTGTGAGGGGTCAGCTTCAGTAGAACCAACTATATAATACTCAACTTCTTCGTCAAATTCCATATCCAAAACCTTAACTTTAGAACCTATACCCACAACATCAGTTTTTATATCATCCTCATCTATAACTTTGGCATTTTTCAGCATATTCTCCAACTGAAATATTCTTCCTTCAATATAAGCCTGTTCGTTCTTTGCCTCATCATACTCGGAATTTTCAGATATATCACCAAATGAAAGAGCTTGCTTAATTCTCTCAGCTACCTCTCTTCTCTTCACAGTCTTTAAGTTCTCCAGTTCTTGTTCCAACTTTTGCAATCCTTCATAGGTTAGAACAACTTCTTTATTTACCATTTGAAGCCTCTCCTTTACTTTGAATTTCGTGTTGATAATATATGCATTTCCTTCTTATTTATTCTAAAATTGATATTCTTGAAATACAATCCGCACCGAAATGGTATAACAGCACTTTAAGCTATGCCATGGAACCACGAACATAAAAAATTACTTCTATCAATAGTACAAACGAAATGGAACCAGTATAATTAGATTCGTCAATATTATAAATCACTGCACTTGCAATAAACTCATAAACACGATTTATTTTAATCAATTTTTATTCATTATAGACCACTGAACCAATGTTGTCAATAACCTGCCAGCAAAAAAAGTTTTTTATAATGCAAATTATACAAAAACTGGAACAAGGCTAAATCCGTCGCTTTCAAATTGCCTTTCAAGCTCTTCTATTACAGAATAATCGACATTATCGCAAGTTGTGCATGTTCCAATTTTGAGCTTGTTTAGTAAAATAATTTCCGCCAGCTCCAGTCTTTTATAAAATTTATAAATGTCCTTTCCCATCATTTCTTCAAATCTTTTCGGCAAAATAATATCAACATCATTAATTATTGTACCGGAAAACTTTATCTTATCAGTGTTGATACTTCCATAATTTATAACGGATGCATCGGATTTTATCTTCTTGGTAAGATTAAAATTGCATAAATCAGTAAGATTCACTACTACTTGTGCATCTTCCATACCGCTAATTACATTATCCGTTACCCTGACTGCCAATCCCGTCTCTTCAAAAATATCGTCAGCAATTTTTTCAATTAACTCCTTCTCGTGAGTTATTATCGTCAAAAACTTTGAAATAGTTGATAAAATCTTCATATATAAATACAAAATATTTTGTTCGTTTCCATGTAAAATTGCAACACCAAGTTCCCTTATATCTTTACCCTTTTTCTCCGAAATCATCTTTAAAATATTTACCAGTAATGCTTTATAAAGAAAATGCCCCAAGAAAGGATTTCTAATACACAGGCCAATATCCGGTACATCGGGCAGATTAGCAGGAAAAAAGCACCTTTCAATGGAATAATCCGAACACAGCTTCTTTATAATTTTTTTAAGCCTTCGCATTTTAAAACGGCTCGGTTTTTTAAGTTCGCTCACCCTATAGGGAAGTCTTATTATAAAAATATTAAGTTCGTCGTAAAGCTCTGCTTTTTTTACTGCATCATCGGAAAGCTTTGAACTTACAAGCCTTTTTATTATAGCTAATATATTTTTAAACAAATTCCTTTTATTATCATCCCTCTCGTCACAGAACAGTATCAAACCTATATTGCTCATTTGAATATCCCTTGCCTTTTTTATACAAGTTTTAATACCATCCTATTTGAGACAATGACCAAATATTCGTGATATTTCATATAATTAAGGAAATTTATATTGATTGTTTCGGTTTTGATTCAACCATTCTTGATAGCTTTCTATCTCCTTGAGATTTTTGTTCAACACATCCCAAATATCCTCGGATACAAAATAAATGCTCCACGCGCATGTACCCGCAAGCCTGTATTTGTGCACCAGGGATGACTTCAAATTAATCGAGTTGGCATCCTCAAGCCAAAGTTTATAATTTGCGTTGTCTTTGGTATATTCGGCATAAAACTGTCCGCTTTCCTCATCCCATTCAACCTTTGCATTGTTCTCGATAATAATGTTTTTTGCCTGCTTCATCGTAAGGGCACTGCTGGTCAACTTCTTTTTGCCGGATTCATCAGTTGTCTCTTTCCACAGCCGGGTATAAAAAGGAATTCCCAAGAGCAGCTTTTCCCTTGGCACTCCTTCCTGTTCAAGAACCCTTTTTACTATTTTCTCCTGCCAGCTCACCTGTGCTACCGAACCTGCTACAGGGCTTGTGCTCCAGTGCTGGTCGTAGGACATATACATTATATAGTCCACAGCCTCACTCAATGCCTTTTTATCGTAACATTTTATATCATTCACATCCACAGATACCACAAGACCCTGTTCTCTCAGCAGAGGAGAAATTTCTCTGACAAACTGTGTAAAAACGTCTCTATCCGAATTATGCAAATTTTCAAAGTCAATATTAATGCCGTCAAGCTTGTACAATGCCGCATAAGCCAGTATTTCCTTGATCAGGTTGTCCCTTGCATCGGTATTGTTTAAAAATTTGCTTGTCATTTCAGTGTCGGTAAAGTCATTACTTAAAAGGGCCCATACTTGATAACCTTTGCTATGGGCCCAATCAACATACTTTGAATATGCCCTGTTGATTAACTCTCCATTTGCATTTTTCACCTGAAACCACGTAGGGGAAATGACATCAAGCCCTTTCATTTCCCCTAAAGCCGAGTGTTCTTCCCTTCTTGAATATATCATATCCCACGCAAGATTTATCTTTCCCTTCGGAGGTGTCCACGCAGGCTGCAGAGCCTTTTGATTCGAAATCTCCTCCACAATCATTCTCTTTACAACCACAAAGCGTTTTTCGATATATCCGATGGCACCGTCCCAAGTTCTGACCTTGTACCACTTGTCATATTCTTCAAATATCCTAAGAGTATTTTTCGAAGTATCTCCGGAGGATAAATCAAATTTTCTGATAATTGGCTCACGTATGGAGCGTCCCTTTCTCACAACGGCTTCGGGATCAATCGGCTCGGCTATCTGCTTTATGCTGTTTTTATAGTCAATAACAACGACATTGCTTTCTTCGATGTACGATACCTCAATACCGTAGAATTCAGCCAAAAACTCTATAGGTATATATACTACATTATTTTCCACAGTAACGGGAATATTAAGGGTTATCGGTTCGTTATTTACAATTGCGTCAAGTTTGTCCGTCTTCATCCTTATTACTCTGTCCTTTGTGGTTATGGTGACCTTCCCCAAAGCCTCGTCCCAGAAAATATGAGGATCAAAATGCTCTTTAACAATGTCGAAAGGAAGAAGTATTTCACCTTCCAACAGCTTCGGGCCGTTCTTCGAAGCTATTTGCTCCCCCTCCACCATCAGGATCAATTCTCCTTCTGCAAACGCAGGAACCACATTGTCATTGGGCTTAAGATAAAGGTTATACCCCACCAGCAAGATAGACGCCAAAACAGCAAAAAAAAGCACAATCACTAAGCAACCTATAACTTTCTTTTTCATTTTGTTCCCCCGTAATCACAAAATAATTATTTATATAACATTATACAACAAAATTATCAATCGGACACTAAATAAAAAAAGGAAGTCTAGTTTAACCTCCTTTTTCATCGTCAATACTCGATTATTTATTTAGGCTATTCGAGCACCTTTCCGGGTATCATTATCTTAATGGATTTCAACATCTTTTCATTGGGCTCAAAAAAAACCAAAACTCTCTTCGATTCTTTACTATCCTCATCATCACTTCTTTTTTTTGCAACAAAACAATAAACGTCCTCCGAATCTAAAGAGCTTGCAGCCATTATCCTGTCTTCTATTTCTTCAAGGTAGCGGCTCAGCTTCTCGGAATCTGCTTTGGCGAAAATTTCAAGCTCTCTACAGTTTACATTTATGAGGTTTTTTCTTGCTTTCTTGTTGGTTATTTTGTCGATATCAATTTCTCCGTTGGTGAACGCATATTCAAATTCCACTTTCCTTGAAGAGATTATCAAATAAGTTAAATACGCAATTCCCACACACAAAAACAATGAAACTCCGTAAGGCCCTAAAAAAAATATTATTGCGCCTATCAAAACGACAGCTAAGGTTATTGTGCCCCTGATAATTAGAATATCGTTGCTGTCCATCTTTTTCTTTACTATTTTTTCCACAAATATATCCACTTTTATCCTCCCAGAGAATATAAAATAATAAAATTAGAGGTACTTTATAATTCTATCTTCGAATTCGTTATAAATCAATGGCTTGAACAAAATTTCATCTTCGCCTGCAAGGCTTATAAGTATATCTTCCTCCATAAGTTCTATGGGAAGAACAAGCTGAACATTCATATCGGAAAAATCCGTTTTTATGTTTTTTACCGTATCGATAACTTCATCATTCAATGTGTTTGTATCAATTATTACCAGCTTGGGTTTTTCCTCTGTAAGATAGTCAAAGTAGAACTTAAAATTATTTATTACGTCAAAATTCTCTGCTCCAAGCTTTACAAGGGATTCTCTGATATCATAGCTTTCATCGATATCGGAACTGAAAATAACAATTTTTGTATCAAACCTCATGTCGGAAGTTCTCTTGTATTCTCTAAGGGTACTCAAGGAACTTAGATACTTCTCTTCAAGCTTTGATATCTCGGCATTTAAAATACCTTTATCTTCCCCGCTTATGTCAATAAACTGTGCTCCATAGCCAAATTCACCATTTCCAAGCTCCGTAGCCCTTAATATCTTTGCAGATGCAATAACTTCTTTTGCGGAGTCGAAAATCAGTTTGATGTCAATTGTACTGTTAAAATCCAATTTCGTATCGGAAATAAACATTGCTCCGCCTTTGCTGATGTTTTTAATTGCAGCATCCTTCCATAAAGCTTCGCATTTTTGAGGTTGACTTCCGCTTTCCCTTTCTTTTATTTGGGATTTCATATCAACATCAAATCTTATATGTTTTCTTAAGTTGTAGTATTTTTTTGCTTCAGTATATTTTATCGTCACTGTCACCGGAGCATCGGTACTTTTGCTGTCAATATGACCGTTTACAATGTATTCATAGCCCTTTCGTTGAAATTTTATAACTGCTCTGCTGCCGGCATGGTCAATTAAAGCAGTTTTTGAAGCATCAACCAAAACATCGACTTGGTCTTCACTGGCATATAGTATCGGTAAGACCGTCCATACATCATCGTTTTCAAATCTTACACGCACAAGATTGGTATATTGCATGATACCGAATAATTCTTCTTTGCTTACGGAAATAACACTCATAATTAATCTCCTTTTTATAGAAAAAATGATTTGAGTGTAGAACATAGAATATGACTCGAACTGAATTGCCTATATTATATATTTTATAACTTTTGTGAAACAAGTTCAATATCTTGTAAATATTAACCAGTGTTTCGTGAATTTTGTAATGTATATGCCATAAAAAATATATTAATAAAGAGAGACCCTACTAAAGGATCTCTCTTTGTTATTGACATGGTTCAAATTAGTACATTCCGCCCATGCCGCCGCCCATTGCTGCAGCTCCGCCAGCCGGTTCTTTTTCTGGAATATCGGTAACAACACTTTCGGTAGTGAGTACCATCGAAGCAACAGATGCAGCGTTTTGAAGAGCTGATCTTGTTACTTTTGCCGGGTCAACTATTCCCGTTTCAATCATGTTAACGTATTTTTCATTAAATGCGTCAAATCCAACGCCAGCTTCGCTAGCTTTAACTTTTTCAACAATTACAGAACCTTCAAGACCTGCATTTTCAGCAATTTGTCTAACCGGCTCTTCCAAAGCTCTCAGAATTATCTGTACGCCGGTCTTTTCGTCTCCGGATACAGTTTCGAGAACTTTTGCAACTTTTGGAATAACATTTATCAAAGCTGTTCCTCCACCTGCTACTATTCCCTCTTCAACAGCAGCTTTTGTAGCAGCAAGAGCATCTTCGATTCTCAATTTCTTTTCCTTCATTTCTGTTTCAGTTGCAGCACCAACCTGAATTACAGCTACGCCGCCGGAAAGCTTTGCAAGCCTTTCTTGAAGTTTTTCTCTGTCAAAGTCGGATGTAGTCTCTTCGATTTGAGACTTGATTGATGCAATTCTCTTTTGAATTTCGCTTGGGTCACCTGCACCGTCAACGATAATTGTGTTTTCTTTCTGAACTTTAACCTGTCTTGCTCTACCGAGCTGTTCAACAGTAGTGTCTTTAAGTTCAAGACCGAGGTCTGATGTGATAACCTGGCCGCCGGTAAGGATTGCTATATCCTCGAGCATAGCTTTTCTTCTGTCACCAAAGCCAGGTGCCTTAACAGCAACACATGTAAATGTTCCTCTTAATTTATTTACAAGAAGTGTTGCAAGAGCTTCGCCTTCAACATCCTCAGCAATGATAACCAGTTTCTTGCCCTGCTGAACTACTTGTTCAAGCAATGGGAGAATGTCCTGTATGTTGCTTATCTTTTTGTCTGTGATGAGGATGTAAGGTTCGTCAAGAACAGCTTCCATCTTTTCAGTATCAGTAACCATGTATGGTGATACATAACCTCTGTCAAACTGCATACCTTCAACTATTTCGAGGTTTGTACCCATTGTCTTTGATTCTTCAACAGTGATAACACCGTCGTTTGTAACCTTTTCCATAGCATCGGCTATCAATTCACCAATAACTTCGTCATTGGCGGAAATTGAAGCAACTCTTGCTATGTCCTCTTTTCCTTTAACCTTCTGGCTGATTTCCTTAATACCTTCAACTGCTGCGTCAACTGCCTTTGCTATACCTCTCTTAAGAAGCATTGGGTTTGCACCTGCAGCAACGTTTTTGAGTCCTTCTCTGATTATAGCTTGTGCAAGAAGTGTTGCTGTAGTTGTACCGTCTCCGGCAACATCGTTGGTCTTTGTAGCAACTTCTTTTACAAGCTGTGCACCCATGTTTTCAAACGGATCTTCAAGCTCGATTTCTTTAGCAATGGTTACACCATCGTTTGTAATAATCGGCGAACCGAATTTCTTGTCAAGTACAACGTTTCTTCCCTTAGGTCCAAGGGTAACTTTTACTGTGTCCGCTAACTGATTAACGCCTCTTTCCATCGCTCTTCTAGCGTCTTCACCAAATTTTATTTGCTTTGCCATATCATTAACCTCCTTAGGAATACTTTTTCTAATTGAATTGAACCGGTGATCAGAAACTGCTATTATTCAACTACCGCCAAAATATCGTTTTGCTTGAGGATTGTATATTCTTGCCCGTCAAATTTTACTTCTGTTCCGGCGTATTTGCTTATAATAACCCTGTCTCCAACTTTTACTTCCATCTTAACTTCTTTTCCGTCTACCACTGTGCCGGGTCCTACTGCTACAACTTCAGCTATTTGAGGCTTTTCCTTTGCTGAACCCGGTAAAACAATACCGCTCTTTGTAGTCTCTTCAGTTTCTACCATTTTAACAACTACCCTGTCTGCTAATGGTCTAATATTCATATTAGTACCTCCTCTTTCGATTTTTTATTTAAACTTGATCTATGTATTCATTTATTAGCACTCACCTAAGGTGAGTGCTAATCACAAATATAATATTATTATATTACCCATTTTGTTATCAAACATACATTTTTCCTAAATTTTATCGTTTTACGGGGATAGGAGCCGATTGTCGATAAATACATTCCGAATTCATTAATTTACTCAATTTTTCGCCGGAAATAAACTTCATGTATCGGTATTTAACCCTTGTTTTACTTGAGCGGGCAAAAGTGCCTTAAACAAATTTTGGGAACCAATATTAATAAACTTGACGGGCCCAATCTCGGCAAAGGATTTTTTTACCCTCTTCATTCCCAAGCCGGACTTCATAAATCTCCTTTTGGGATCCAAAGTCACAAGCCTTTGATACAGCCACGGATTTCGCCTGTCGGGATTACTTTCTCTCGAGAAACTGTAGACGCTGTTGTTGGCAATAAGGGCCCCCGGATTGCTGACCTTAATATTCTTGTCTGTCACCGTTATTACAATCCCTTTTTTCACATCCAAATAATCCCTGTGGGCTAGGGCATTGGCAATTACCTCTTCTAAAGCATCAAAGGGATATCCTTCTACCTTTATTATACTTCTCATGTAGTCGGATACATCATCGAGCATTTTTAAAATGTTCCCGAAAAACATCCGGGTCTCTCCATTGTAAACGACTTTTATATAAACATGGGGAAGATACAAGGAAGGATTTTTCCCAAAAAGCAGCAATCCCCCTATGGTCGGACGGTATCCTTCTGCCTCGGACTTTTGCCCGATTATACCTAATGCCTCAAGAATAAGCTCACTGGGATTGTCGCTCACGACATTCAGTGTTTTAAAATAGTCTCTGATAAGCCCGAAGTCCAGCTCCTCCATGCCAACATTCTTTAATATCACCGTCTCATAGGTCATAAGACCGTTTTCCTGAAACAGATTTGCAATTTCGCCGCGTCTTGCTATATCTGTGGTTGTATAATGCCCCCCATTGTCAAGACAATTTTTCAGCTTTTCTAAGTTAGATTCTCCTTTCTTTAAATTTCTATATTTTACATTTATTTACTATGTCTGAGGATGTCAAGGGCGAGCGTAA
>Ga0116167_1004372_pt1 | contig 10446 bp, 8 predicted proteins | sample AD_JPNMR3_MetaG_FD_89794 | JGI IMG/M metagenome (GOLD analysis project Ga0116167, IMG submission 89794) | Active sludge microbial communities of municipal wastewater-treating anaerobic digesters from Japan - AD_JPNMR3_MetaG | ecosystem: Engineered > Bioreactor > Anaerobic > Digestate | place... | reverse complement strand
TATCTTCGCTGCTCATAACATAATACATCTTATTTTTAATAACAGCATCGACCGAAATCAACTGACCTTTTTCTGTCTTGATGTATCCAACGCTTCCGGTGTCAATCTCCCAGTACCTGTTTTCGTTTAAGTAAGCAATTATGACAATAGAAAATAAGCATAAATATATTATAGCAATAATCATGATAAAAATCTTTGTCAGTGCTTTTTTTTCTCTTTTTTCCTGTCCCGCTTTGCTTATCATCCATCTTCACCGTTACAATTTTATATTTCTTCCGCAAACCTTCTTTGAAGCCTGTCAAAAACTACATAACCAATAGCTAGCAAAAGTACTGCCAACATAAAAACATAAAGCAGTCCGAGCATATCAGGCTGTCTATTGAACATAAGAACATCTCTGTATGACTCTATAACAGAAAACATCGGGTTCATTTTAAATAATTTAAACACACTCGATGGAATGTATTCCGAAGGATAAATAACAGGTGACAAATATGTCCAGGCCATAAGTATGATTCCGATAATATGCTCAAGGTCTCTGAAGTAAACTGTCATACTTGATATGAATAAAGTCAGTGCAAGTACGAATATACCCTCCACAACAATTATTACAGGCAGAAATATATACCAGATGCTTACATGTGATCCAAAAGCAAATAGAGCGATAAATACAATGATAAATGTAAGCAACATATTGATTAAATTGGTCAATGTCACCGTAAGCGGTAATATAACCCGCGGAAAATATATTTTTTTGATAAGATTGCTGTTTACTGTTATGATTGTTGTACTTTGCTGCACAGAAGCCTGTAAAAAGTTCCAGGGTACCAGCCCTACAAATAAAAATATAGTATAGTTATAATTTGGGACCTTGACCTTCATTACTGTTGAGAAAACGATGGAGTATACAACTAATTGTAAAAGTGGGTTCAGAAAAGTCCAAAAAAAGCCCAGTACCGAGCCTTTGTATCTGGCACGCAGCTCTTTACGGACATTATTTTTTAGCATTTCTCTGTATTCGTATATTTTTTTGATATCCTTCAGCATTTTTTCCTCCAGTATTCAAGGATATCAGATAATGTCGTATTGATATCTATTTCAGGCTTCCAATTGATCTTTTTGTAAATTTTCGATATATCGGCACGCAATTCAGGTATATCGGCAGGTCTGAATTTACCTGGGTCTATCTCTGTTATAATTTTTTTATTACTCATTGAAATCAGTGTATCAAGTATCGTTTGCAGTGAATAACTCTTTCCTGAACCAATATTATATACTTCTCCTGCTTCACCATATCTCACAAGATCCCAGTAACCTCTGACAATATCTCTGACATCAGTAAAATCACGTTTAACAGAAAGGTTCCCCACTTTTATGACAGGCTCCTGCATACCCTTTTCAATTTTCGCTATCTGCTCCGCGAAGCCAGGTATAGCAAAAACCGGGGTCTGACCGGGGCCAATATGGTTGAATGCCCGCACCATTACAATTTCCATATTATACACACTTGCATACATACGGGCAGTCATTTCCTGTGAAACTTTTGAGACAGCATACGGGCTTCTGGGATCTATGCTGCAATCCTCTTTTATAGGTAAACTTTCAGGCTTGACGTTTCCATACTCTTCTGCTGAACCAATCAGTAAAATCCTCGGATTAATTTCGGATTTTCTTACAGCTTCAAGAATATTGATAGTACCGATGACGTTTATATCGAAGGTAAGGGCCGGTTCCTTCCACGAGTATGAAACAGAACTTATCGCCGCAAGTTGGATAATATAGTCAGGACGAATTTGACTTATTAGATCCGAAACTTCGTCCTTGTGGAGAATATCCAAATCTAATACGGTGATATTTGATCCTGACCTGTCCAGCTTCTCGGTCTTAAGTTTGGAAGCAAATATTTCAATATCCGTCTGCTGGCTGAGAAGATCGATCAGATGACCGCCTGAAAACCCTGCCGCACCAATAATGAGTACTTTCATTTATCCACGACCTTCTTTATCTTCTCCAGATCGGATTCGACCATCATTTGCACAAGCTGTTTAAAATTAATTTCAGGCTTCCAGCCAAGTTTCTCATATGCCTTGCTTGGATCGCCAAGAAGTAGATCAACTTCGGCAGGACGCACGAATCTGGGATCGACAACAACATAGTCTTCATAATTCAATCCGACATAACCAAACGCTTCCTCAAGAAGCTCGCGGATCGTATGTGTCTCCCCGGTAGCAATTACATAATCGTCAGGGCTATCCTGCTGCAACATCAACCACATTGCTTTTACATAATCGCCTGCAAATCCCCAGTCCCTCTTTGCATCCAGGTTTCCCATCCTGAGCTTGTTCATAAGCCCGTACTTGATTAAAGCTACAGCATTTGTTACCTTTCGTGTAACAAACTCCAGTCCTCTCCTTGGAGATTCGTGATTAAACAGGATACCTGAACAGGTATACATATTATAGCTCTCACGATAATTTACAGTTATCCAGTGCCCATAGAGCTTTGCTACCCCATATGGACTTCTCGGGTAAAAAGGTGTCCTCTCATTTTGAGGAACCGCCTGAACCTTTCCAAACATTTCACTTGTCGAAGCCTGATAAAATCTCGCATCAGGTTTGACAAGCCTGACAGCTTCAAGAAGATTTGCCACGCCCAAACCGTCAACTTCGCCTGTGAGTATCGGCTGCTCCCATGAAGTCTGAACGAAAGACTGGGCAGCAAGATTGTATACCTCATCCGGCATTGCCTTCTTCACTGCTGTTATCAGAGAAGGCATGTCCGCCATATCTGCATATATAAATTCAATTTCATTTTTTAAATGCTCACAATTTCCATAGTTAAGATCACTAGTACGCCTTTTTATACCGAACACCTTATAACCCTTGCTTAGGAGAAGCTCAGCCAGATAAGACCCGTCCTGGCCTGTAATTCCGGTTATCAGTGCTTTCTTCATAGCACTAACTCCTTTCGTTTGCTCATGATGCTGAATAATCAGATTTATTGTAGCTTAAAAGCAGAAGCATGTCAAACTCTGCACTATCTTTCCAGATCGCTATTTCATTATAAATCCTGATAAATATCAATGATAACTCTAGCAGAATCTGCCCAACTAAAATTGCCTGCACGAATGATTCCTTTATGTGACAATTCTTCTCTTGCACTGCTGTCTTCCATTAGTCTTACTATCTCATATGATAATTGCTCAATATTTGACGGATCCACAAGGACACCGGCCTCTCCTGTGACTTCCGGCAGAGATGATGTATTTGAGCAAATCACAGGCGTGCCGCATGCCATAGCCTCGAGCGGAGGTATTCCAAATCCCTCGTAAAGCGAAGGAAACACAAATAATTCGGCACATGAGTATAGCGCCGGTTTATCTTCCTCAGCAACATATCCGGTAAATATAACTCTATCGGTCAATGCAAGATCATCAACAAGGGTGAAAATATTCTCCGATTTCCATCCTCGGCTTCCGGCTATTACCAGATTTACTCCCCTTAACCTTTGCGATACTGAATGAAACGCCTTTATCAGCAAAGAGATATTTTTTCTTGGTTCAAGTGTACCAAGATACAGAATATAAGGGCCTTCTATCCCATACTTTCTCTGGATCAATCCTTTATTTTTCATAGGATAAAATACACTGGTGTCAACTGCATTATATGTAACATAAATTTTCTCCAGTGGCACATTCATCAGTTCAGCAATTTCCTTACGGCTGTTCTGTGAAACCGTTACAATAACATCAGCTTGCCTGCAACTGCGGGCAAGCTGTTTTCTGAAAATTTCATAGTTTACATCACTCATTGTCTCCGGATGGAGCATGAATACCATATCATGGACAGTAGTTATGGTTTTACCGCTTACCTTTTCAGGTAATATAAAGTTGAAAAAATGAGAAACGTCTGTCTTTTTATTAAAGTAAAACTCATATGGCAGTTTTCCAAATATTGAATGTTTCCTTACGTATAATCCGTATGGCAAAAGGAGACATGTCCTGACATCGATGTCTGTTCTGCCAAGAACCCTCACAATGTTTTCTGCAGAGTTATTTCTTCCTAAAAAATCAAACACATTGATACTGTAAGAGTTATTATGATCAAGCTCCAACACATTTTTCATAATATTCAGCGCGTAGCAGCCGATACCTGTTATGTTTGATTTTGCTATCGTTTGCCCCTCAAATGCGATCCTCATGCCTGCCCTCTGCTCCCTCGATTTGTCTTTCCAAACAAGTATAACATTTTTATCTCAGATAGCAATGTCTTTTGTAATTATATCTGGAATTCTGCACCTTTTACCGCAAATTGTCGAAACTACATATTTTATATGCTATAATTAGCATAAATACACTGTCGGGAGATGTTGGTATGAAAATTATAATACTTGCAGGCGGTACAGGCACTCGATTGTGGCCATTGAGTCGGACAAAATATCCCAAACAGTTCTTGAAACTAAATGGTATGGAACAGTCAATTTTCCAGCTTACGATCCATAGGTGCCTTCGTATGGTGCCCCTGGAGGATATCTATATAGTGACTAACAGCGATTATAAATACCTTATATCAGGACAAATAGAAGAAATGGGTTACAAATGCATCAATGAAAATATCCTTTTAGAGCCGCAGTCTAAAAACACTTTACCGGCTATTTTCAACGGTGTCAAAGCTATCCGGAAAAAATCTGAAGATATGGTAGCTGTGTTTTCGTCCGATCACCTAATTGGCAATGATGATGCTTTTATCGCTACTATACAGAAAGCCGGACAACTAACAGAAAAGTATCTCCTGACATTCGGTGCACGTCCTGTTTCACCCGAAACCGGATATGGATATATTAAACCGGGCAAACCCGTTGGAATAGGATACGAAGTGGACAGGTTTAAAGAAAAACCTGATTTCGAAACTGCAAAAAAGTATTTAGAGTCAGGCTACTTATGGAATTGCGGGATCTTTATGTTCAACAGCGCATTGTTTTATGATGAGGTAAAGAACCATTGTATTGACGTGTTTAATGCTTTTCAGTCGGAAGATACTGAAGAGTGTTTCAGGCTTACCCCTTCGATATCAATCGACTATGGTCTGATGGAGAAATCCAGGTCTGTAGCGGTTATTCCTCTGGACGTGCAATGGAATGACCTGGGAAGCTTTGCTACATTCTATGATCAGTATGAGGCACAAAAAGATGAGCGCGGCAATGTTCTTTTTAATGGAGAAGTGCTTATAGACAGCACTAACAATATGATTTATTCAGACGGAGATAAAGCAATCGTTGCAATAGGTGTAAATGATTTGGTCGTCGTCGATCAGAAGGACGCCCTGCTGATATGCCACAAGGATCATACACAGAAAGTCAGAGAAGCAGTATATGAATTAAAAAAGGCAAATGATACCCGTACAGACTATCATCTGACAGAGTATCGTCCATGGGGATCCTGCACTTTGCTGGAAGAAGGCAGGTTTTATAAGATAAGGCGTCTTTCTGTTCTTCCAGGAAAAAGGCTAAGTTACCAGATGCATTACCACAGAAGCGAGCACTGGATAGTAGTCAGCGGTACTGCAACTGTTGTGATCGATGGAAAGGAATCGCTGATAAGCAGTAACGAAAGCGTATTTGTAAAAAACGGATGCAAGCACAGCATAGCCAATAACGGCAAAATAGTTTTGCAAGTAATCGAAGTGCAGTCAGGATTATATTTGGAAGAAGATGATATAGTTCGATTTGATGCTGAGGGAATAACTGACGGAGGTTAAGGTTGAAAATACAGTTTGATATCCAGCTTCTGATAGATAATAGTCAAAAAACCGGAATATCAATTACAGCAGAAAACATAATAAGACGGATTTCAGAGCAGCATAAAAATAATAATTATGTTTTAAACTATTTTGCACCTTTTAATAGAACAGAGAAGAGACAAATTATCGAAAATCTTGTAAGCAATGGCTGTATACCAAACGAGTGCATCTGGTTTCATGCAAACGCATACAAACTTTTGTACAACTTTATTCCTGTTCCATACAGTCTTTTTTTTGGTGGCGATGCTGATATTACCCACTTTATGAACTATTATGTTCCTCCCGGAGTAAAAGGCAAAGTCATCACAATGGTATATGACATGGTATACAAGGTATATCCGGAAACAGTGAACCGCAAGACCCTGCATATGTTAAACTTAAGCATGGAAAAAGCTTGCAGGCGGGCTGATGTTATTATAACTGTTTCATATTTCAGCAAAAGCGAAATAATAAAATACCTTGGTGTGCCGCCTGAAAAAATAGTGGTTATGCCCTGTGGAGTTGATTTAAATAGATTCAATCCCAATTATGGCATCGATGAAATTACAGAAGTAAAAGTAAAATACGGTATTAAGGAAAATTACTTTCTATATTTGGGTACACTGGAGCCGCGTAAAAATATCGAAAGGCTCATTGAAGCATACAGTCTTCTGAAAAAGCGGATATCGAGCGCTCCAAAGCTTGTCATTTCCGGTAAAAGGGGCTGGCTTTACAAACCAATATTCGAAAAGGTCGGCAAGTTAAATATAGGTGATGATATAATTTTTACAGATTACGTTGTTGAGAATGATGTCCCATTGCTGCTGCAAGGTGCTACTGCTTTCATTTATCCGTCATTGTATGAGGGATTCGGATTGCCCCCTCTTGAAGCAATGGCATGCGGAACTCCAGTCATTGTATCAAACGCGGCATCCCTGCCGGAAGTAGTTGGAGATGCCGCTTTACTGGTAGATCCATATTCAGTTGAATCAATTTCGGAGGCTATGGAATGCTTGTGTTTGGATCCATCTCTGCGTGCAAATCTTAAGTCTAGAGGGTTGGAGCATGCTGCAGTATTCACGTGGGACAGATCAGTCGGTATAATCGCCGATGTATACGAACAGTTAGGTAGGCGTAGGCAAAAAAGATAAAACGACCCATTCATAATTGGAGGAAATATGTCATCCAATAAATTGAAAGTATTGCAAGTGAATAAATTGTACTCTCCGCATATCGGCGGTGTAGAAAAAGTAGTGCAGGATATAGCAGAAGGCCTGAAAGACAGGGTTGATATGAAAGTACTTGTTTGCAGCATTAAGGGCAAAGCTGCTGTTGATTGTATAAACGGTGTTGAGGTCATACGGGCAGGAAGCTTAGGCATATATAATTCAATGCCGCTGTCTCTCTCATTTTTTTCTAAGCTTCGTGAATTATCGGCAGACAGAGACATTTTACATTTTCACATGCCTTTTCCACTTGGCGATGCAGCTTACTTTTTATCAGGTTTTAAAGGTAAGGTTATTGTATGGTGGCATAGTGATATAGTTCGTCAAAAACTCCTGATAAAACTGTACAAGCCTCTGATGAACAAGTTTTTACAAAGAGCAGACCGTATAATAGTAGCAACAGAAGGCCATATAAACGGTTCGGCATATCTCAGGCCTTATCGTGACAAATGTGTAATTATTCCTTTCGGAGTTGATATAAATTCATTCAACCGCTCTGTTAGTGCAGAAAACCAACCAGTTATAAAGCAACCAAGGAAAATTCTTTTTATTGGTAGGTTAGTCTACTATAAAGGCGTTGACGTACTTCTTGATGCCTTCAGCAAGGTGCATGGAGCGCGGTTGGATATCGTAGGCGAAGGTCCGCTGAGACATCAACTGGAGAACAGGGCTAGTGAATTAGGTATATCAGAAAAAGTACGTTTTTTGAGCTTCCAAAGCGATGATAACATTAAGTCTCTACTTAATGATTGCGACATTTTTGTTTTACCGTCGGTTGCTAATAGTGAAGCATTTGGTATTGTTCAGATCGAGGCAATGGCTTGTTCCAAACCCGTAATAAATACAGCTCTGCCGACCGGAGTACCATATGTGAGTATTCACGGTCAAACCGGCCTTACAGTCCCTCCCGGGGACGCAAATGCACTTGCTGCAGCCATGCAAATGCTTATCGATAACGATTCCGTCAGGATACAGATGGGCCTCAAAGCAAGAGAACGTGCAATAAATCATTTTTCTTTGGACAAAATGCTGGACAGTATATACAAGCTATACGCAGATGTCATTGGGTAGATACCCAAAAATCTATTCTGCGGCCAGATATCATGCACAATCATTGCATTTCTTCAGTTTACTCTGTTTTAGCTTTTCCCCTATACTCCTTCTTCAGCTTCAAATTTATCCCTGTTCCAAGCCCCAATAACACCCAAAATACAGGCGCTACCGCAATGGTGCTGTCGTTAAACATACCGGCGGTCGCATAACCGCAGAACGCCGTAAAGCAGGCAAGGCCGACGACATGCATAAAGTTGTCAAAGTCAGACTTCCAGTATACCTTTATACTGGATATGACATACATCACAAAGAGCGCCAGCATTGCAGCCAATGATAATATACCTGTGTTCAGCGCTGTCTGCAAATACATATTGTGAGCTTTATCAACGAATATCGCGCCTGTCTGGTAAAGCCTGAGCTTGTTCAGGAAGTCGTACTGCGGGAAATAAAGCGCAAATGTATCCGGTCCTTTCCCTACAAATATGGTATTCTTAAGAAGCGGCAATGTCCTGGACCATATATAACCCCTGTTGGAGCCGAAGGCTTCCCTGCCCTTAAAGCCGATGGATTCAATCTCTCTGCCGCCTCTGTATATCATCCACCTGTTGGATGTGCTTCGTAAGCCATCATTGGTCAATATAATATTCATCAGTTGAAAATTATTGTAATAAATATATAGCGTGGCTTCCTCAGGCTTTATATTAATGAATATATTATCAAAACGGTCATCGGTAATCGTTACAGTATTGTCGCTATACTCCGACATTACTTCCTGCCCGTTATCATCATACAGACTCAGTATATCATCCCTGACCATGATACACAAAGTACCTTTTTCGGTCATTATCTCAGCTTTATCGTCGTCCATCCTGACATCTGTCAAACCTGTCAGCGCTTTATTCAGAGCAGCCATGGCATCACTGGTGTCCTCCTTGCCCTCAAGCGTCAACATACGGGTAATACGATTAACGACAGAACCATGTGTGGCAAAGTTGAACACGATCAATCCGGCACATGCCGCTCCAGCCACTGCCAATGCTATCCATTTATGTCTCCATATTTTTCTTCTGTACAGGACCACCAGAATCGCAAAAGCCAATGCTGTGCCAACCAGACCCGCGCGTGAATCACAGCCGATCCAGTTGATGATGGTCAATACAAGCAGAACAGCCAGGCCCAGTTTATGGACCGGTTTTTTTACCCATATGATGAGTACTGTAATAACAGGCATTACCAATGCCATGTAGCTTCCTACATAGTTAGGGTTATAAAGAGTCGAAAATATGGTCCGTTCATTAACCCGCAGAGTGAACCTGCCAGCTTCATTTGCGATAGACGCAGGCGTTATCAGTTTCTGATAAAACTCAGACTGAAAAATGTCAAGGCCGAAATATTGAAAAATGCCTATTACAGATATTATTGCAGTTGATGCAAGCAGGCAGCCAAACAATATCTGTATGGATTTTTCATGACTAAAAACATTCATCGAAAGGAACAGTATCACAGAATAAGCCAGCAAAACTATTGCGCCTTCATACCTTTCACGAATACCGAAGAATGCAACATGGCTATACTCCGACAAAATCGCGGACAATAATGTCAACACACTGTATGCGCCTATAGATAAATAATAGGGAATTTTGCTCCTTTCAAAAGGGTTGTTTTTATGTAAGAATAGGTAAAGAAAAATACCTGCAACAGTAAAAATTAAAAGAAAGACCATCTTGTAATAAACAAAAATATCATAATACTCACTGATGCCATCCCAGTATAGATTTCCGGGATCGTTGAATATTATTTTCTTAACGTAAATGATCAATGGAACCAGAGCAATAACCAGATAAAGCGGAAAAGCCATATATATTTCATTTTTCTGTTCAAGCTCGCTGATACGCCTGGATTTTTGCTTCCTATATTTTTGATTAGCCAAAAGAAGCCCCCCTTATCGCTGTGTTCATTCTACCATAATAGCTGCAGGTTTGGAAGTTAATAAAGAGAAAATAATCGAATGCCGGCGGATCATCGCAGAGTAAACAGAAGGTCAGTGTCGGAAACATATAAGTGAAGCGAAACGTAAAAAAGACAACCTCTGATGGTTGTCTTTTTTATGGTGACCCATAGGGGATTCGAACCCCTGTTACCGCCGTGAGAGGGCGGTGTCTTGACCGCTTGACCAATGGGCCGTCTGCGAATCGCAAGTGATATTATAACATGGTACCGCGCTGATTACAATAGTAAAAATTATATATCTCAAAGGAATGCAACATATCTCATTTGAAAAAGTAATTTCGACCCCAAATTCATAAACAGCGGAATTTAGTTTTGCAAATTAGCGGAAACGAGAAAGGTGGAAGTTACTTTTGCAAAGTGTTCCTGTTTCATTTTTCATG
>Ga0116167_1004371_pt1 | contig 10446 bp, 10 predicted proteins | sample AD_JPNMR3_MetaG_FD_89794 | JGI IMG/M metagenome (GOLD analysis project Ga0116167, IMG submission 89794) | Active sludge microbial communities of municipal wastewater-treating anaerobic digesters from Japan - AD_JPNMR3_MetaG | ecosystem: Engineered > Bioreactor > Anaerobic > Digestate | place... | reverse complement strand
CCAGAATCTGATACCAAAACGGAGCTATCTCCAGATTGAATTATGTTGCCACTACCACCCGAAAAAGGTTGTCCATTTAAATAAAAAGCGCTAGCATTAATACTTCCATTAACATCTAAATTATATAATGGATTTGTATTATTTATACCAATATTGCCATTAGAAATAAAAATTTCAGAGGTGGATCCCCATCCATCTGTATTATATTTTAATGTCTGCCCTGTAATTCCATTAGGCAAAAGCATCTGCCCAGTCAACGGTCTAGCTATAGCTACCCATTTAAAATCAGTAGTAGATTCAGAATTATAAGTATAAGCTGTATCACTATCTTCAACAAATAAAGTCCAATTTGACTCTGGGGCTATATATTCCCAATGATTATATTGCCATTCTGCTATTTTATTTAAATTATTATTACCAGAAATATTAATAAGATATCTATCCCCATCATTAGGATTAGATGGCAAAGATGAAGTAACAATTGCTTTTACCGGTTTTTGCCAAGTTAACCCATGCGCGACATTATCTACATATCTCTTGTTTACAGCATCTAATACGCCAGACGGATCGCTTAAATTTATTATTTTATTATTATTTAAATCTAAAGTCCCATTAGGTATCTTAACATTTCCATTGAAAGAAAATTCGGTATGAGTTAACGCTCCTGTTTTTAGTTCATTAATATCCTCGGCAGAAACCACACTACCTAATCCCTTATAAGAAACGGTTACTATGTATTCTTCGCCATTGCCAGTTAGACTCTGTATTGCTATATATCCTTTTATTAAATCAATATCATCATATGTAAAATTAGAAGCCCCTAAGCTAGAAATGTTTTCTGCATATGTATATAAATTTTGCCCATCGGAAACATTAATAAGATTAACTTCATTTACAAAAGGTCTTTCAGTTAATTTTAAATAATAAATCTTATTATCTTGGGTTTTTTTTACTACGAATTGATCAGTAACAGATACATAGTTATTATCTCTAGTAGGAGCTATAAACCTATTTTTAATAGTTATTAAATCAAATCCTTTGTATTTATAAATTTCATTAAAATTTAATCCCATGTTCGACTCCTTCTATATATAACAGAGACAATATCCCCATCTTCTATGATAGTTACTAAGGTTGGATTAAATATGATATCCGTTCCATCAACATAATAATCCCAAATTTCATCATTTATAGACATCCTTTTAGTTCTAACAGTAGCATTTAATATAACAATTTCAGAATTCAATACTGGGGGATATTGCAAAGTAACTTTATTTTGTAAGTCTGAAAGAGTAAAATTTTCTCTCATATAATATAACTCGTTCACATAATTTTTAAGATAATTTATTTCTTGCTCTAATACCTGTATCTTTGAAGATAAATTAGATATTTGCTCTATTAAAGGATCATTATTATTTAAGAAAAAAGTGCCATTTCTTATAGCTTCAAATAACTCATTCCACTGGTCCGCAGTAACGACCTGTCCTGGTCTAAATGGATAAAAATCACCTATAGCCATTATGTCTCCTCTATTATTAATATATTACTTTCTGATATATTAAAAGACTCATACTTATTTAAGTTTAAAGTTTCAATTAAAGCTATTTGATCATCGCTAACAGATTTTCTTATATAGGTAACCAAAAACCCATCACTTAAATTAATATAATCAACCCCATCAACATAAGAAACAGATATAATATCGCTTCTTTGTAATGTTGACCCTATTTTCTTACTATTAATCATGTTTATTAACGCATTTTTTATGTTAGATTCAATATTTAAAAAATAATATCCAGGAAGTTTTTTAACTTTCATTGTTATAAAAATATTTACTTCTTCTGATTTCCTTACCAGAGGATTAGTATTTATTATTTTTTTGTCTATACTATTTATATAATCATTTATTTCGCTTATTTGATTATAATACTCATATGTAACATATACTTTAGAAGTACTATAATTACCTATATCCGCAACGAATCCATTATTACTGCTATTATAATAAAAATCACCGTATTCTAAAATATTTTTTAATGTATAGTTTACTATCTGGTTATTATTAGCATCCATTATAGATATTATTCTTTTAACTGGCTTATATCCAAGAAATACTATATTGTTCCCATTATTATCTAATGTAACATTTAAATTCTCCGACATAACAGAAGTTTGATTAGTTTTAATAACTATATCAAATGCCCCTATAGCGCTAAGTCTTGACTTAAAAAATTCTGAATCATTCTTGGTTATTATTGATATATCATCAACATTAAAATTGGAAATAATATCATTTTTATATCCACTTATTGTCCCATAATTACCGCCAAGCCACGTTAACACTCTTGTTCTTAAAGAATCGTCCGTCTCTATATCTGCTCCGCCTGTTATATCAGATAAGTTCGCTACCCCATCAATACCTTGAGATAAAACAGTATTAATACCAAATGCGGATAAATTATAGCTACTCCCAACATCTACAGCCTCAACCTGCACATCAACATATCTATAGCCATAAAATGGGCTATTAATATTAGTTTCAATTAAAGAAGTTAAAGAAATAGTAGCATTAGATAATGTAACAAATTCCTTATTGTATCCATAAACAGATGTACCATACAATATATCAACACTAGATATACTTAGATTATCTATTTTCTTATAAAACCTGCATATTCCTCTAGCTTTTTTCCCCTGTAGCCTATAGAACCCATACGAAGAAGCAATATTATCCAAATCTGAGCCAGTCGCTGTTAAGATAGAATTTGAAGATAATTTAGTATCTATATTTTTATAAATATCTTCTATAACATAACATATTGGAGCGATTATAAAATCTCGTAAAACAGTTCCAACTCTGGTATCTATTGGTATAGCATTTTTCTGAGAATACTCTTTTATCTTGTCAATTATATTATTTATTATTTCATTAAATGTCATACATTAATCCCGATAAAACTTCCAATCTTTTCTCCGCTCTCCAATTCTATTGTCAATTTAAGCATATACGCCCTAGGGTCTCCAACATTAACATAGGATATATCATCTATATATCCTAGATATTCATTAGAATCGGGGTTATCATTATTATATTCATTATATTTATTAAGAGACTCTATCACATCAAAAACCAAATCATTTTGAATCATAACATCCATTTTGGTCCCTATATATTTATATAACGGAGAAGAAAGAGCCTGGTCTTCTGGATGTTGGCAATCACTTAATAATATTTTAGATACATTTTGTATAGTTTTCTGTTTCCCACTTGTTAATAATATCTTCCCATATTGATCAAATTGTATATCAGAATTTAACATAGTTATCTTGGTTTTATCGCTTATATTATTCAAAACTTCGTTATTGGGGATATCAGAAAGTATAAATAAGTCTAAAGCCATTTTAAACTCTCCAAATCCCTAATTATTTCATCAGCATATTTTATTAATTTTTTGTTATATATATATTTATAATTATTGCGGATTAATTCATTATTGAAATAGTAATTCTTTTCAAAGGTAACCTTTTGTAACATTTCTATTATTACCCCGATATCAACCTGAGTCAATCCATTACCAAGAGAACTTATATCTATCTTATCTGAATCATTAATTCCATTATATTCTTTATGTCTTATGCTATATGATTTGTTGTCTAAGATTTCAAATTCATCATTTTTAGCATTTTTGAATTTAGAAATCAATTGTTCAATGCAATTATTCCATTTATTAATTAAATCTTTTTTTTGAGAATCATTAAATCTATCTATTGTTTTTTTAAATTCTGATTTAATCCTATTAACATCTATCATAATAAAACTATATTTTTTTTAAATACTATAAGGAATCTTAATTTCCTTCCCATTAAGCTTTATCACCAAAAAACCAGCTATTGTAAGAGCTGGCACAGAAGGAAGCCCAGGAGCACCTAAAACTATAGGGGAAATCTCTTCTTTTGTGTTAATACTTATATTTTTAGCAGACATACTCAAATCAGACAATAATACTGACATAGAATTAGAAATCATTTTTATATTATCACTAACGTTATCTAATTGTATAGAATGCTTAATTGTTTTAAAATAAACCCCATCTTTATTAATATTTAAACTAGCAAACCTTTGCTTATTTTGATCATATCCTAATTCAAACCTAAAAGACATGTCGCTATTAAATTGCATATCAAACCCATAGACATTGTCATTTTGCATAAACATCATTTTCTTAGAATAAGTCCCATCAAAATTTATTCTTTCATTAGATACATTGGAAATAGAAAAAGAACTATAGTCATATTTATTTATCTCTATATTTAAAGAATCTCCAAATTTATTAACTGGGTCGCTACTAGTAGTATATATAGACACACTAGAATCCTCTGTTCTTATTTTAAAATTATAAGACCTATTTTCATATAAACCATCATCCCAAAAATAAGCTTTAGATCTATAATTATCACTACTAATAATTACACTATCATTTAAATATATCCTACCAAATTTGCCTATATAAGTATCTCCATATGAAGGAGTATGTACAGAGTTAGGATGTTGGTTTTCATTTATTCCATATTCATTTAATATTTCCTTATCTATAAAATCTATATAATTAAACAAAGTGTTAAAATAGAAATTTCGAGACATTTCATCATACGTAAAATAAGATATAAAATCCCCGGGTGATGGGCAATGAAAAAAATATTGATTTGGGGATAAGTTTAAATTATAGTTTCTTAAAACCTTAATATCAGAAAAAAGAGAATTATTATCAGAAATTATAGATTGAAAAACTCCGTCTCCTATTTTAAACATTTTCTTACCTCTTAGTTATGTCTTTTTTAATTTTATTCCCAGAATCTTTTTTCTCATTAGTTACATTTATTAACTGATTTATAAGATCTATTAACTCTATTCTTTCATTTTTAAAAATATTCCCATTTTTTATTTTATAAAACAAATCTTCTTTAAAAGAATCATATGATATTTCATTCGTAACTAGAATTTGCCTAAAATCAGTATCAATCTTATAAAACAAAGAAACATATTCATCCTTCATTGTAACATTATTCCTTTCTACAAAAAATACACCTTTTAAATATTCTTCTATTGTTGTTTCATAAGTTTTATTCAAAACGATTTTATTGTGATAAAAAGTGACATCTTTTGAATCATTGGCTTTTTCTGGATTACTAATTGTCTTATCTAAAACAACCTCATCCCCAACTGATAATATTATTTTTTTATTTAAAAAATCTTTATATAATTCCTTCAATTTTTTTATATTATTTTCTTTAAGGTCAATCCTAGTTAAAGCAGTAAAAAAGGGAGCAACATTTTTATTTACACTTATCTTAAACCCTTTGTATTCTTCTAAAACTTTCATAAATATTTTATCTGAATTAATAAAGATACTTAGTCCATTTTTATTTATAAACCCCTTAACCATAGAAATAAATTCTTTAGAAGCTGGGTTATTTGTAGATATTTGTTCAGAATTATAGATAAAATTTTTAGAATAGAAAAAGTTCATTATTTTATTTAGCATTTCAAACAACGCAGGATCAAAACAAAAAACAGACCCAGATAAAGAATATCCGATATTCTCGTCTACATTAATAGAAATACTAACATTTTTAGGATATATGAAGATATTATATTTAGACAAATATATAGTATCTCCAAACAAATGATATATTTTATTTGGGCTACATAGTTCAAACTCATAGTCTATTGGAAACAGAAAAGACAAATTAAAAGACGAACTATTTTCAGCTAATCCTATTTTGTATTTATATTTAGAAATAGCAGATAAGCTACCATAAGATCTATTATATGGAGAGACATATGTTTCATTATTATATATAAAATTATTTTTATATATAGATAAATGATCATAAAATACACCATTTATATATTCCGATAACTGGCCAATAAGATCTTCAACAAATGTGGTTACAAATATGTTAGAATTATAATTGTTATAATTACTAATTTCAACACCAGAAAGATAATTCAAAATACCAATTTTAGGATATATTGGTTGGTTTTTATTAAAATAATACTCTTCCCTTATAATTTTTGACTTCTCTTGTTTTATTTTTTCGTCCAATTGTTGGTTTTTATTAAAATAATACTTTTCCCTTATAATTAAAGTATTTCCAAAATCCTCAAAAAACTCCAACAGCAAATTATTACAAACATCACCTATTACATCGTATGGAGTTTTATAAATAGAATCAGTCATCGGGATTCCATTAGATAATAAATTTAAATATGGTTTGATATGAATATCCATATCTGTTTGTATTATATTAAATCCATTTTTAACATAATGCATACAGAACAAAACATAAAAAGAGGGAATTACCATATTTTGCTCTAGATATTTAGATGAAGTATTAAGAAAATTCTCAAAATTAAAGTTAAGTGTATCTGTGCAAAAAAGCTTATATTTTAATATATATCTAATTATTTCCATTACTGTTTTGTCTTGGAAAATATCACTCCAGACAGTTAAATTTTGTATATTAGCAAAAAATTCTTTTGAAGTTTTTATCTGATTTTCATTATTATTAAAATCAGTATATATTTTATTCAACAATGCTTCTGATACAACAAAACTAGAAGTCTTCAATAATTTCGTATAACTATACAATCTAATATTGCAAATAACATTAGAATCAACTGTCGCACTAATAGATATACTATCAACAAATCCATAAAATACTTCTTTATTATTTAATTTAATAATAAAGAAATCATTGATATATACATTATACCCATTTAATGTTATAAATTCATTATTAAAATTATCCTCTATTGGCAACACAACAGAGAAGTCAGCACTTAACATTTCTTGGTCGGAATTATTTATATTAACAGAACGCAAATGATTTGTTATATCTATAACTTTAAATATACTTTTAGGAACTTTAGAAAAATCCGTACTAGAAATTTCCTCTATAGTTTGAGGAGAATAATTAGCCTTTTTGTTAAATTCTAATACCTTTTGGGTATTGTTAATTATACCTTTAGTCTCATCTAATACCTTTTGGGTATTGTTAATTATACCTTTAGTCTCATCTAATACCTTTTGGGTATTGTTAATTATACCTTTAGTCTCATCTATTATTTTTTTAATCAAATCTTTGTCTTCTATTTCGTTTAAATAATCAGCAGATTTAGGGAACTCATTAAATAAATATCTGTCATTAGATAATTTTAACAAAAAGACTTCTACCATTTATCCTCTAGGCCTAAGAAAATATCTCTTTATTAAACTAGAAATACCACTAATAGCTAATTGCCCAAATCTCCCCAACCCATATTCCTCAATATTTTCTTTGCTTTGACCACTTAAAGATACTATAAATAATCCAAGCGATGACAAGTTATCTATTTGATAATTTATATAATCTTTTATATTTTCAATTTTCCTACTCAAAGTATCTAATTCTAAAGATGGATATGGGATATTCCCAATAAGCATCCTATATAAATCAAATGCTTCCATAGAAATAAAACTAAAATTATATGTTATAAGAAGAGGATCACTTGCATCTGCAGAAGCAGATATCTTAGTAATATATCCCTTGAATGTTTTAAATTTATACACTAAATGTATTTCCTTTTTTTGCCTAACATATTCTCTATTTATTATTTTTTCAACCAACATCGCTTCAGAGATACCTCTTAATCCATAAAAATGCCCAGAGAAAGATAATTCATCCCACTCATTAGGCCAATGAGAAACTATAGGACCACTGAAAGTCCTAGAAACAGATTGTCTAGCATTCCTTGAGAACTGCAATGAATTAGGATTAACAAAAAAATAATTAAAAATAGGCTTTTTAAAAATCCCTAATTTAGAAGATCCTAATAATTTATTGTTTTCATTTTCATAATCAAATTTAAAACCTAAAGGATAAAATAAAGACATTACTTACCACCCCCTTTAGATGAACTTAAAATATTATAATCTAAACTCGATTTAACCCCAACCCCAACAACTTTTAAAAGCGACCACTTACTAAGCAAAAGAATTATATAATTCTTAATATCTTCAACATAAGCAGCTATTTTTGCTAAAACAGAAACACTTTCCTTTATAGAATTTAAAGAACGTTGAGTTAAATTTTCTTTAGCAGCTTCTTCTATCAACCTATTCATTTCATCCTCTTTCCTCATTCTTAAAGCTTCCTCAAATTTTTGCCTAAATCCATCAATATTATATGCATACCTTTTAGCTACATCAGCTCCAAAATATTGAGATATAAAGTTAGAAATACCGGCAATTCCTAAAGGACTTTTAGATACATTCTTTTTTACCATATCAAATAACTTAGAAATAGTCCCAAAATAAGACTCAGGTTTCCCGCTAATCATTTCTGTATAAGCCCTCATCCCACCCATGGCAAGACTTAATCCTAATTGTTGAGATATCGGCATAGAATATAATCCTATTAAAGATCTTTGTATTAAGGACTTATCTAATTTCTTAGTAAAGTTTTCCATACTAGAGGAAATTTTTAACGATACTTCCCACATTTTTTCGCCAAAAGAATTGAATACGCTCTCAAATCCACCCATATTACCAAAAAATTCTTCAAATCCCATCATTTGAGTTCTGGATAATATATTAAGCCTTTTAAAATTTGACTCCAATCCATTAGCCCCAAAAGCTGAATATATTCTCATTGACTGTTCTGCAGCTTGCTCTATTGTATAATTAAAAACAGCGCTTTGCTTTACTATTTCTGTCATTTGTGAAGCTATATCAGAAAGGTTTTCATTAATATTTCTAGAAAACATATTGCTGTCTTTTAGAACCGTCGGAATCAATTCTACTATTTCTTTATATTTACCAGTCCCACTTAATTCCGTCGATAATCTTTTAGATACCCCCTCTTGTATCTCAGCACCAATATCTCCAACACTTCTTAACCCACCAATAAACTGCAAACTTCCAGACAAAGACTTAAACTTTCTAGCCAAATCTGTAACACCTACAATTATTTCTCCTATTGTTTTAAAAGCTGTTATAAATACCCCTGCACTAAGAGAAATTCTCGTAAATGTGCCAGATAACATATTTAAGGTTGACGATATCTTATCAAGACCTTCTAACCCTAACTTGGTAGCAGCAACTCCAAGTCCTTTCCCAAGAACACCACCTATACCCTCTTTTTCTTGTTTAGTAAAAAGATAAGATTCTAATTTAGCACCAATACTACTCTTCCCAAGAGTTTTACTTAAATCTCTAGCTAATCCAGCAAAATTATCATACAAATCTTCAAAGGATTTTTTAACTATTTTTTCATGCTTAGCTTTAGCATTTTTAGCTATAGTTTCTGCATCAAATAATTTAGCACCCCTACTTGTTGACAATAGAGATCTTATCTCATTTTCCATTCTTAATATTTGTTCTTTTTCATATCCAGTAGATTTATGTTGTAATTCTTTTAATCGAGCTATTTTATTGGTATAATTTTCTATAGCGAAAGCTTCATCTAACTCACTTAAAGAAACAATTAATTTCTCAGTATTATTTATTGCCTTTCCAAATAACCTCTTACCTTCTTTCCCTAATTCCCTGATATTCCCAGAAAAACGCTCACTAACAGAAAGTATATCAGCGAATTTTTCTAATTCTTGTTTAGCTTTTTTAATATTATTATCCATAAACTAAATTGTTTTTCACATCTTCTAGTGTTTTTTCCAAAAATGGGTCAAAGGATTCAGATATTGTTTCGCCTTTTTTGAGTTCTGAAGCAATACTAGGATTTATGAAAGCCCCCATTATCTTTATATATTCATAATTTTTTTCTGATTCTAAGATCTCTTTCTTTTTAATATACATATAATACCACAATATTTTATAATATTTCCATTTAATTATTTCGTCGGGGCTTAACTTAAAGCTAAAAGCAACCTCAAAAACTACATCTTCTGGCAAGTTTTTAAGCTCATCTATATTTGTTAATTTTTTTTTACAGATTCGGCTATCCCATCTTCTCTTTTATAAATATCATCAATCGCTTTTAGCAAAACAGAAACATTATTAATACTAAGTTTAGATATTAGAGTTCTTAAAAAATTAGCGTCATATACTTTTCCATCTATTTTTTTAATAGAATGTACAAGTAATTCTATAGGATCCTTACTCAAATCCCCAAGTTTTATATAATCTCCATAACTTAATGATTCTATAGTAAAAACATGTTCTCCTATTTTAACGTCCAATTTATCCAAATCATTAACTATATCCTTAAATAATTCAAGTTCCTTTTCCATTATTACCTCCTATTAAGAATACTTAACGCCAGACGCCCAAATAGAAACATCTTGTATAATAAGCCAATCTCCAGTTATCTCATAATCATATGGCATAGACTCAACCATACAACCATAATATGTTATTTCTTTAAAATTTTCTCCACTATCACTTG
>Ga0116167_1004360_pt1 | contig 10463 bp, 8 predicted proteins | sample AD_JPNMR3_MetaG_FD_89794 | JGI IMG/M metagenome (GOLD analysis project Ga0116167, IMG submission 89794) | Active sludge microbial communities of municipal wastewater-treating anaerobic digesters from Japan - AD_JPNMR3_MetaG | ecosystem: Engineered > Bioreactor > Anaerobic > Digestate | place... | reverse complement strand
TATTTTTTAAAAGCGTATAATGAAAATCCGGAAAATTATTCCATGTTGTATATACTGGGGCTTCTGAATCTGGAGAAAGGTGATATAAAACAGGCAATAAGTTATATTATACAATATCTTGAACGATATCCCAATGATCTGAAAGCAATATTGCATGCAGGCAGAATATACTATATCTATGAAGATATGAAAGCGTTGCCTGTTTTGCGGAAAGCCATTAATCACAGAAGCTCGGAAGGATTGCTGGCACGGATGATGTATAATGAACTGCTGCACAATGACGATGCAGCCAGAGAGCTGGCACAAAAGCTTAATAGAATGAACACGTCTCTTGATATGCCGTATATTGCACTGGCTCGCATTGCAATGAGAAAACATGATACTGCTACTGCTGCAGCAAACTTTTATACTGCGGGTGTAATGCTGTATCAGAAAAAAGATTATGAAGCTGCAACAATAATGTTCACGCTGGCTTTGACTAATGACCCATCAATATATGAGGCATATCTGTATTTAGGACAATTATATGAAGATACCAATCAACTGAACAGAGCTATCTATTACTATACCATTGCATATTCCATGAAAAAAGAAAATGACGTTTTATTAAGAATTGGCTATCTGTATGCACTTTTGAAGGATTATACAAAGGCTTTTGAATATATGAATGCAGCCCAAAACCAGGATAAAGAAAATCCTGATGCGTATTTTTTTAAAGGTCTGGTGTATATGCAAAAAAATAATTATCCTGATGCAGAAGATATGCTCAGAAAGGCAGTTGATTTAAAAAAGTCGGAAACCTATTATTTTTACCTGGCATCTGCTCTTGATAAACAGAAACGAGTACAGGATACTATCGCCGTATTACAGGAAGCCTGCAACAATGAACAGAAAAGTGCAAGGATTTGTAACTATTTAGGATACTTATATGCTGATAACAACATACGCTTGGATGAATCGTTAATGCTCATTAACAGGGCGCTGGAAAGTGAACCTACAAATGGAGCATATTTAGATTCACTGGGATGGGTATATTTCAAAATGGGGAAATATCATGATGCATTGCCTTTACTGTTAGAAGCAGCACAGGAATTAGAGCTTGAAGGCTATCCTGACGCAGTTGTGTATGAACATATTGGCGATGCCTACAATGCCCTGCAATTGCCGGACAAAGCACTGGAGTACTGGAACAAAGCATATAAACTTGATCCAAAACCGGAAGTGCAAAAAAAGATTGATACTCATAAAGGGAAGTAATAGTAATATGAATGTGAAAAGTAAAAATAACTGCTACATAGTAGTAATACTATCTCTGGTTGTTTTGTATGGGTGTACTTCTGTACCAGTAAAAGAAACAGAAAAAAAGGAAACAAGTGCAACACTGCTCTTAGAAGAAATAATAAAATTAAATGCTACATTGCCTCATACAGTGATTGCATCGTTGCGAATAGAAAATATATCTAAAGAAGGTTTCAAGTCATCAGCAAAACTGCTCTATAATGTGGATGCAAGGAAGGCAAAAATGTCAATTGTTGATTCAGTATTTGGAACTCAGCTGAGCGTGGTGGTGCGAGATAATGATACCCTTTATATTTATCAACCAATTGCAAACAATCTTTTAGTGTTTGACTATAATAAATTCCCTGTATATTCTTTTCTCCCATTTAATATTGATGTTGAACTAATAGACAATCTGTTGATTGGCAAGATACCGCTTTTAAAAAATTATTATAGTGTAAAGGCGCTTGAAGCTGATAGCGAACAATTTATATTACTGGAAAATGACACAATGCATCAGACTATATCTATGAAAGACAATGTCCCCAGTAAAATTTTGTTTGTGGTAAAGAGCACCAACAGCCGGTATGAAATATATTTTTTAAAACCTAAGATAGATAATAACATGTTTACCTGTAAAGCATTACGGTTTGTTGATGTTAATGGCAAAACAACATTTGAGGTAACCATGCAGCAGTACGTGATAAATGAAGCAGTGCCTGATACGGTTGCTGAGCTAAAGCTACCTAAAAATACAAAAATAACAGATTACCGATAGTAACTGGAAATAACCTTTTCATAAATAGCTGCCATCTGTAACGCAGCATTGTCCCAGTTAAAATGTGTTTGTACACGTTTAATTCCTTTATGCGATAGTTCCTGTAATAGCTTTTTATTTTGCAACAGATTATCGATGGCATTGGCCAGTGCTACCTCATCCCGTGCAGATACAACAATCCCTGCATCACCAACCACCTCCCTTAGTGCACCACCGTCGCTGGCAATAACAGGCGTGCCGCATGCCATAGCCTCGGCTGCAGGAAATCCAAATCCTTCATACACTGAAGGAACAATGGCGATGGTTGCTTCATTATAGTGATGTACCAGTTCATCAGTTGATGCGGCACCAACAAATTCTACTTTGTTGCGCATGCCAAGAGTATCAACAAGTTTCTGTGTGATACGACGGTGTGGAGCACCACCATCAATAACGGTTAGTGTGGCATCACTCTGTATCAGGGTTAAAGCCTTGAGCAAATATACAAATCCTTTCTTGCCATCTTCAACATTACCCACAAATAAAAGCTTATTGTGTTTTTTCTTTATATTTGGCAATTTCCTGAAAATTGAAGTATCAAGTCCATTGTATACCACTGACTGTTTGTGTGGCGGAACACCAAAATCTTTTGTTATTCTGTGTTTGGAATCCTCTGAAACAGTGATAATATGGTCAAGGCGTTTTGACACAATTTGCTGCATAAGGATGGGATAAAACATGACTCCTTTCATTCTGTTTTTGAATGATGAAGCACGTTCCAGAACATTTTCTAAGTCAATGGTTAATGGATGATGAATAGTGGCTACTACAGGAATGCCCAGTGCTTTCATGAAAAGCAGTCCATAGCCAATACACTGATTATCGTGGATGACATCAAAATGGAGTTTTTCATGGAGCTTTCGCACCATAAAAAATGCGCGGTAACTGAATCCGCTTATTTCAGGAAAGGCCCCAAGCCGTGAATGGATATATTCATAGGCATTAATGGGATGAAAAATATCAAATGGATTATCATACGTGATACATTCAACGCTTTTTTTAATATAGTACTGATTATTTTCAATATAGTGGATAGTAACATGATCCATATGGTGGGGATAGGGAGGACCAACGATAGCATGCACTTCATGCCCCTGCCGTGCAAGAGCTTCTGCTACATATTTAAGGTATATACCCTGACCACCGCAAAAAGGGTTGGCACGATAACACAAAAGGCATATCCTCATATACGAGGCGCTCCCACCTTATGATAAAGAGTACTGTGTGTCACAACTTTATCGGGATCAATTTCTTTTACAATCCGTGCAGGATTGCCAGCAACAACCACATTGGGTGGCACATCTTTGGTTACTACGGCACCTGCACCAACTACTGAGTTCTGGCCAATGCGCACTCCTTTACAGATAATGGCTGAATCGCCAATCCATACCCCTTTTTCAAGGATAATAGGTGCAGTCTTGCCCACAGGGTTGGTGCGGTCATGTATATCGTGCCAGTCAGCATCGGTAAGGTAGCAAAAGTTAGCTAACATGCAGTCATCGCCAATAACGATATGCGAGGCACTGCTTATTCGCACGCCGTTCATCACAAGTACGTTATTTCCTATATCAATACGCCCTTCATGACCCGCAAGTCGTACGGTAGTTAAGGCGGTTTTACTGCCATTGGCAGCTAAAAAAACCACATTTTTGCCAAGGTGTATGTTGGGTCCATAAATATCAATGTTCCACAATCCCCACACAATGGGGTTACCTGCAATGGAGGCAAACTTTTTCTTATACGATAGTTCCCAGTATAAGCGGGTTTTTACATTAAACATCAAGCGTTTAAATGTTGATACTTTGAGATAGTTATCCATAACACACCTTTGCTGTATTGATAAAAGGCACACTATTCAAATTTGATTCACCGTCAAGAGATTTTTTTACAACCTGCTGCTTACCCCTACATCAGCCCACAGGTGATTTTTTAATGTGCTTGCTTTGCCATTGCCATCAAAATCATATTCAAGGTAAAAATCTTTTGAAAGGCTGCGTGCATAATTGAGTGCGGAAAAGAATGTCACCCCGTTATGTTCATACGAGGTAACAAACGTCAATCCTGCATCGCTCCATCCTTTTTTATCTAAATACGCATTGTTGTAGTATGCTACCCATGCACCTGTTTTTACGGTAAATGTATCAGCATGTACTATCTCTTTAAAAAGCGTAAGCTTTGCGTATACATCCTCATTTACCGGTGTTTCTGCATTGGTTTCCTCAACAAAATAATCGTAGTACAGCTCCAGTACGGGGATAACAAAATATGAAGCGCTCACAATAGCATAGGCTTCAATGAAAGATGGATCAACGGTTGCTCCCGCTGCATCATAGAAAGGATAGTGGGTGTATTTTACTCCAATGGTGCTGCTTATTGCACCTGCTCCCCGTGCATATTCTATACCGTAATCAAACTCATGATATGTTTTAGCCGCCTTGATATCGGCTGATTCAGTAGCCGTTCCATAATCCTTATTCAATCCGGCAGTGACATAGAGCGTAACACCACTGAACTCAGCGCCAATCTTTGGCCATAGAACACCGGCACCCTTGCCATTGATTTCAACACCCCTCCACCAGTAGGTACTGTTATAGGTCAGGCCAATGGGGAAATAAAGGTTTTTTCCCTCAGAATAACTTTTACCTGTAACAAAAAAGAAGCTTGTTACACAAAACATAAAGAGAATGAATATTCTTTTAATTGTACTCATAATGAACTCCTTTTAAAATTATTAGATTTATACTACGCACATATATGTGCGTTTTTTTTTATTTAATGATTTTGTGATAGTGGCAATACTTAAATTGTTTTGTAAGAAGTTAGATATTGATATTTAACATAGTAGAAATATACTCGTAACCTTTATGTAATAAAGATTGTAAAATAATACAATAGTTGGGGGTACTGCAAACAGTTGTAATTCAGACTACTATAAAAATGGGAGTTATTCACCACTTTATAAAAATGCCATGATAGTATATAATTTCTGTTTATTATCATGGCATAAAATTAGGAATTATATTTCAAAAAATTTATAGAATAATAATCATCAAACTTATTTATTGTGCTATATCATTTAAAAAATCAGTAATAGCTTTTTCTGCTTTACCCCAATCTGATTTCACATATTTTGAAAGCAGAACATGATCACCATCTTCAACTGCTATCTTTCTGCTCAAAGGGTTGGGCTTGCCGTTGTTGAATATATCGTAAGCTTCAAGCATAGCTTCAACCTGAGCAGACCCGTCTTTATGCTCATTATCTTTGTAGTAATACAAAAGCAGTACAGGGCAGGAAACTTTACGGTACACATCATCCCGTGCTATTAAATCGCTCATGTCCAGTAATGAATGCAGTGATGCCCAGTAATTTTTTGCATACCAGTACATAGTCCAGTTGTCATTGGGGTCATCGTATGGATCATGGCGTTCGCGATATTTTGCAAAAAGAAGCACGGTTTTAAAGAATGGACGAAAGAGTAATGCATTACCTACAGGATTTGCAAAACGGTAGAAAGGCGAAACCAGTATAACCGCATCGGGTATATCAGGGTGCTCTGCTGCAATATAGGTTGCAATAGTTCCACCCATGCTTGTCCCAATGATTACCAGTTTTTCACCCAGTAGTTTTGTCATGTGTGCAGCTTCAATTGCGGTATCTAAGAGCTGGTAATATTCAGTGCTTTTATGGTCATCCATAGTTGTACCGTGGCCGGGCAGCCGCAGGTAATACGTATTATATTTTAATTTTTTGGCGATAGTATCTATAACATATTCACCCTCACCACGCGAAGCACCATATCCATGGATATAGAGCATTGCTATTTTTGTTTTATCTGCAAATTTCAAAAGCTTTTCTTCATTATGAGGGCGAGCCCCTTTTTCTTTGCTTTCTTTAAGCTTCATCTGGTAGTATTCATCGAATGTTGCAGGCAATTTTTTAGGTGTATACGTGTAGGTAATGTGCGATTGATAGGCATCAATTGCTATTAAGGCAATGATGATAGCAACAAAAACGATAAGAACTTTTTTCATAAGAAGATTCCCCCTTAGATTATACACGTGTTGTTAAAGTCATTCTTAAAACAGTATGACTTGGATTTAATTTACGTGATTACAAAAAGATTTTTTGTACCCATTGCATAGGTACTCAGATATGAATAACATAGCCATTTTACTCGATATCGTTATAATTATACAGGGTACTATCGCCCCTGTAAAGCATTTTTTTATTGTAATTTACTGGTATGATATACAAAAGGTATTGTATACTGTGTATATGTATTTTGTGTATTTTGTGCCTCATTGTTTTGATTTTAATAGAGATAGTTAATAAAGTAATAATTTCAATATTGGCTTTTGCAATGAAAGAACATAAAGATATAATCAAACGCTTTTTTGGGAGTAATGTTGCTTTGCACTGTATTCGTGAAGCAATCCGCTATGCTGCCATTGTACGCATTGCTACCGCATACTTTGAGCCGTCAGGATACAACCTATTACGAGGAGTGTTAAAAGATAAAGAAATAAGGCTTCTGATTGGGCGCAATGAAGATACGCAGGAAAAGATTGAAACTATCATTGATAAATTTATTGAAGATTTAGCATCAGCAAGCATTGAAGATAAAACAGCGTTTATTCAGGAATTGTGTGAGGCGCTTGGTGCTGGCTACTTTACGGTAAACGTAAGCAATCAACCAGCAACATTCACAACACTAGCGCCAAAATTTTTGTATCAACATGCCAAGCTCTATATTGCTGACACGCATAGTGCAGTGGTAACATCCGCAAACCTTACCTACAGCGGTTTGGTGCAAAGCAGGGAAGCAGGGATTGTTGTTACCAATGAGGATGATGTGCTTTTCTTTGTAGAAAAGTTTGATGAATATTTTAGTCAGGCTCAACCTTTAGCCCAGGAGCTTTTAGAAAAATTACAGGAATTGCTTGCTCTCTATCCGCCATACTATATTTACATGCGCTCATTGCTACTTTTGTATGATATGCCTGAGGATGAGTTGCCTGACAAATTACCACCACTTGCGGGATATCAAAAACCAATTGTATCGCGGCTACTAAGAATAATTGAAGAGCACAGCGGTGCCTGGCTTATTGCTTCAACAGGCCTTGGCAAAACGGTTATGGCGGCGCATATTGCAGCATATCTTTGCATGAGTAAACGTATAAATGCTGCATTGGTACTATGTCCAGCGGGGCTCAAGCGTATGTGGCACAGGATACTGCGTGCTGCACGAGTGTCAAGCGAGGAGTTTTCATATTATATTCTATCGCTTGATGATTTCAAAAAATCAATTGATGTGGCACACCTGTTAAGTGAGTTAGCACACATTGATGAAAATACGCTGATAATCCTTGATGAAAGCCATCATCTTAGAAACATTGGTTCAGCAGATAACATTCGCCTTTCACATCAGCGTATCATGGATGCTGTGCATGAGCGCAAAGCAAAAATACTTTTAATGACAGCAACACCATACAGCACGGGTGTTGATGATATCAATTCACAGTTAGTTCTGTTGCCACACAAAGAAGTAGATGGTTTGTTTGGTAAATGTGTTCAACCATGGTGCATAGAAAGCCCATCGGAGCTATCAGAGCTACTGCCCGTTGTTGTATTAACTGCACCAACAGTTGTTAAATACTATAGCTCTATAGATGAGGCAGGAAATCGATTTGTGCTCTTCTTAAATAATGAAAAGCGCTATTTCCCCCATAAGCTGCATTTCCAGAATATTGAATATACCAATCAGGGCGATAGTATCCTCCATCAGTTATTACAAAGCAAGCTTCTGTATAGAAAAGTAAATGATACCAGTAACACGCTCTTTCATGATACTGCAGGTGTACGCGATCCATTGTGGGAAGCTCAGATTGTTCACCAGGCGTGTTCATCGTTAAAACAATTAGATGAGTTGCTTGACAAGCTTTCGCGTGAAGATGGCTTTGATAAAATACGATTTCATAATCAAGAAAGATTGAGCTCATTTGCTGTTGATAGTAGAGTGCGCCTACAACCATTGCTGTATGAACGTGATGAAAAGATACAAAAATTAGCTAACCTGATTGAGCGGTTTAACCATGAAAAGGTTGTGGTATTTTGCCATTATCGAGAAACAGCACGCTACATAAAAGATGCATTGCAACGAATACTGCCTCACGTTGTTGTTGAATCTACGGTTGATGCTGATACCAATAAAATTGAATCCATTATACAGCGGTTTGCACCAATAGCAAACAAAGCGGATTATGTAGATGACGAAAACAATGCCAATGGAAAAGAAATACAGGTGCTTGTGGCAACAGGTGCAATGTCCGAAGGCTTCAATTTTCAGGATGCGCGGATTCTGGTTAACTTTGATTTGCCATGGACGGTACTCACGCTTGCCCAACGCATGGGGCGAATTTTGCGTCCATGGTTTGAACCACGTGATGTATATGTGTTTAATTTTATTCCATCAACAATGGGCAGTGACATTGTGTATCACGCATCGCGATGGAAAAACCGCCTGTTAACGCGCAATAAAGAGATAAGCTCATTTGCAGATATACCTGTACTTGTTGCCGATGGCGGAAAAGATTTTGAAATGATCAATCTGGCAAAATCAATAGCATTGTTTGGTGATCACGATCTCAATTTAGACGAAGTATTGGAATTTATTGAAACTGCTGACAACCTCCATACGTCAGGCTTTATTGATGATATAGCACAGCTTGATGAGTCTGTTAAACGTGAAGTTTTACGCCTGCCTTCAGGAATACGCAGTATAAAAAAATCAAACCTGAAAGAACCTATTGTGATATACATTCTTTTTAAATGTAAAAATAGATATTATCCTGTTCTTTTTGATGGCAAAGAAAAGATACTCTATGATAGTGAACACATGGATGAAATTATGCACATTATACGTTCGCTCAAAGATGAAGAGCCATTCTACAATGCAGAAATAGTTCAATCAATTGATTCTGTTTTGGTAAAAGCTAAAAATGAATGGGTTGTAAAACATCAATTCCATCCATATGAAGTTATGATTGATTGCTACTGTGTGTTGCTTTCTTAAAATGTAATTGCTGTTTTTATTGCTTTATGGGCATTTTTGTTGCTATTAACCTCAATCATTTCCTTATACTGGTCAATACTGAATGTGTGGGTAACCATTGTTTCAATATCGGGCATCTTCTTCATCAATTCCAATGCTTTAGCAAAGATATGTTTTGTTTTGCTGCCTTCCCTTATAAAGCCATAGCCATAAACACCTTTGACGGTTAACAGCTTAAGCCATAGGGGAGTTGGATCGTATGAAAGCTTGCTTGTTATGCCAACAAGGCTTACTACACCACCAGCCCGTGCAATGTTGATTGCAAGTGAAAATGTTTTTGATGAACCAACTGTATCAAATACCCTGTCAAATCCACCCTGCAGTATCTTTGGCCCAAACATGGGGGTATATACTTTCCCACTGGTAAATGTAGCTGCATGCTCTAACAAATCACCCTGTACGATAGCATTGGCACCCAAGCTTAGAGCTTTTTGCCTGTGAAATTCAGATGGTTCAATTACTGCTATTGTTGCTTTGCAGTTTAACGCACGCAATGCACGAACGAGCATAAGCCCAATAACACCACAGCCAATAATGCACACCGTATCGGAATGTTGTGGCATGTTATCATAGATTGCCTGTAATGCTACACTTAATGGCTCAGTGAGCACTGCTGCCTTATCGCTTATGCTACCAGGAATTGCAAAAAGCTGTGCACGGTGTGCCGGCAGGTATTCTGCAAAGCCACCATTGACATCCTTGCAAATACCGGTAAACATTCCTGGTGAAATAGTACCATTGGCAAAATTTTCACAGTTAGCAGGGCGCCCTTTTTTACAGGAAGCGCATAGCGGTAATTGTCGCACAGCACATGAAAGCATGGGATTTATAACAACACGCTGTCCTTTTTTAAAACCGGTATTGCCCGGCTCTTCAATGGTGCCGCAAACCTCGTGCCCAATCACACAGGGAAATGAGGTAAACGGAGAAGCCATGGGCGAGTCATGAAGCAAAATGAGATTGAAGTCGCTTCCGCAAAAGCCACAATACGTTGTTTTTACAATTGCCCAGTTGTTGTTAATAGGTTCTGGCTCTGGTATTTCAACCAGTTTGAGAGTGCCAATGGGGCTTTTGTAAAATACAGATTTTGTACATGCTCCCAGCGCTTTGAGCGCTACCCATTGTGGTATGGTTACATTAAACTGTAGTGCTTTCATAACAGTACTGTAATGATTAATATAGTATTTATATATATCATTTGTAATACTTTATTCCTAATGAATTCTTAATTTGCACCAAATATTCTTCAATATC
>Ga0116167_1004359_pt1 | contig 10464 bp, 10 predicted proteins | sample AD_JPNMR3_MetaG_FD_89794 | JGI IMG/M metagenome (GOLD analysis project Ga0116167, IMG submission 89794) | Active sludge microbial communities of municipal wastewater-treating anaerobic digesters from Japan - AD_JPNMR3_MetaG | ecosystem: Engineered > Bioreactor > Anaerobic > Digestate | place... | reverse complement strand
CATGAGCCCGGCAACGATGCGCCACTCGCCCCGCGCCCCTGATGGGGTTCATCGGATCCCGGTACCTGCCGGTTCAGGCGCGGAAACCGCTTCCCCGGATGCGGACGCTGGCGCCGGCGGCGCGTTGCTCCTTGGATGGTGACCGATGGCGTTGATACCGTTCGGGAGCGGCTGGTACACTGAACTTTCGGTCGACGTGGCATGGAGCGGACCGGTTTGGATCAACCAGGCAACATGGGGAGCAGTCATGAGAACCGTTGATATCATCGTGCTGATGATTTACTTCCTCGGGATGGCCTCGCTGGGTCCCATCCTCGCCCGACGCAACAAGAACACGGAAAACTACTTTGTGGGGGGACGTTCCTATCCCGGTTGGCTGCTCGGCCTGTCCATGTTCGCCACCTCCATCAGTTCCATCACCTTTGTCGCCTACCCGGGTGACGCCTACAAGACCGCCTGGCTGCGTTTTCTGCCGTGCCTCATGCTGCCCCTGGGCATCTGGATCGCCTCGCTGGTCTTTCTGCCCTTCTACCGCCGGGCCCGCGTCACGTCCGCCTTCGAGTACCTCGAGGCGAGATTCGGCCCGGGCGTCCGGGGATACGCCGCGGTCACGTTCATCCTGGGGCAGGTGACCCGCGTGGGCATGATCCTCTACCTGGTTGCCCTTCTGGTGCACGAAATGACCGGCCTCGATCCTTACCTCTGCATCCTGGTGGGAGGCGTGGTCACCTCTTTCTACACCATCACCGGCGGCATTGAAGCCGTTATCTGGACCGATTTCATCCAGTCCTTCCTGCTCTGGCTGGGCGGTTTCATGATCTTTTACCTGGTCATCCGCGGGGTGGACGGCGGACTGCCAGCCATCCTGTCCACGGCCTGGCAGGACGGCAAGTTCATGCTCGGTGACCTCAACCCGAAAACCGGCCGACTGGAACCCGCCCCCTGGGGATTTTCCCTGGCCCAGAAAACGGTCTTCATGATGATCCTGGTCGGCCTCAACAACTGGCTGGTCGAGTACAGCAGCAACCAGAACGTCATCCAGAAATACGTCGCCGCCAAAAACCCGAAAGAAGCCACGCGGGCCATCTGGATCTGTTGCCTGTGCAGCGTGCCCACCTGGGCTTTCTTCATGCTTCTGGGCACCTCGCTCTACGTTTTCTTCAAGTTGCATCCCGACCCCGCGGCCGCGGCGATGCTGACCGGCGAGGGCGGCCGGAAAGCCGATTCCATCATTCCCCATTTCGTGGTGAACTACATGCCGCCGGGCATTTCCGGGCTGGTGATCGCCGGGGTACTTTCGGCGGCCATGTCTTCGCTGTCCTCCAGTATCAACGCCATGTCGGCCGTCTCCATCGTGGACCTTTACAAGCGCCACATTGCTCCCGGCCGCGACGACACCCACTACATGAAATCCGCCCGGTGGGTAGCCTTTGCCGCGTCCGTCACCATGATTGCCTTCGCGTCCCTGCTCATGTGGGCCGACAGCAAGACCCTTCAGGACACGGCCATGAAGCTGAACGCCATTTTCACCGGTGGTCTGCTGGGACTCTACCTGTTCGGTTTCATGAGCCTGCGGGGCTCTTCCCGGGCGGCCACGGTGGGCATCGTCCTCGCCGTGGCGTTCAGCGCGTGGCTGGCCATGGTCGAACTTAAGTGGATTTCCTCCCCGGTGCCCTTCGACACCTACTATGGCGGGGTCGCGGGCAATGTCCTGATGTTCGTGGCGGGCTGGCTCGTGGCTACCCTCTGGGAACGGCGACGGGAATTAAACCTCGATGGACTGACGGTCTGGACCCAGGGAAAGGATGAGCCGGATGCGTGAGCCGACCCCGCCGCCGGGCGACCAGGACGACGCCCTTCCCATCAGCGCCGAACGCAGGTATTCCATCGGCGAAGTGGCGGAACTGACCGGCCTGCCTGTCCATACCCTGCGGTCCTGGGAGCGGCAGTTTCCCGGCATCCGCGTGCGCCGCACCCATTCCGGGCGCCGGTACTATCTCAAGGAGGACATCGAACTCTTCCGGCGAATCCGGACCATGCTGACCTACGAGGGACTCAGCCGGAAAGGGGTTCGCCAGATTCTCGCCGAGGAACGCGCGGGGATGCGACCCCCAAGGCTGCGCCAGGAAGCCCAGGCCCTGGCGGACGCCATTGCCGAGGAGGCCCGGGCCCTGCTGGACCTTCTCGGGAGTGCGCCACCCGCCGAACAGGCCGGAGCGGATGAGGGCGGCGCAACCTCCGGGCCCGGTTTGTCGCCTGCCGGCCCCGTTTCGGGGATTGATAACATTGAACCGCTGTTTCCGGGCGGGCGGTAAAGAACCGGCGCGTTCCCGTCAGGCCATGTCGGAGAAGACGGGGAACTCCGGGAGCGTGATATCGGGATGTACCGGTTCGATCTCGATGCGTCGCCTGTTATCGCCCGCATGGTAGATGCGCACATCGACCCGGAGGGGAGGGAGCCAATCCATCGCGCGGTCAGCCCATTCGATGACGCAAAGTCCCGTTTCGGGTTCAAGGGATTCTTCCCAACCCAGGTCAGTCAGGGCATGTGGGCCGGGCAGGCGGTACAGGTCAAGGTGGATCAATTGGCGGGGAGGGGTGCCGTACCGGTTTTCCAGGGTGAACGTGGGGCTGTGGATCGCCTTCGCGCCAAAGATAGAAGCCATACCCCGGGTCAGGCAGGTTTTTCCGGCTGCAAGGTCGCCGAAGAGGGCAACGACGCATCCATCCGGAAGCACGTGTGCCAGCCAGGCGCCGAGTTGTTCGGTCTGTTCCGGGCTGTTGGTCTCGATGATTCTGGCGTGTTCACCCGGCGAACGGGGTATTTCAGACGTGGAGGCGTTCATACAGTCGAAGGTATTCCCTGGCCGAATTTTCCCAGGAAAACCGCTGGCTCATTCCCGTTCGCGCGACAGCGGCCCGGGTGGCTGGATCGTCGTACAGGGACCGGGCCCGGGCGGCGGCCCGCGTAATCGCGCCCGGTGTTTTGGGCACGAAAGAGATGCCGGTTGCTTTTTTCGAGCGGATGCTTCGTTCAGTGGCGTGCGCCACCGTATCGGCAAGGCCACCGGTGCGCCGGACGATTGGGATACTGCCGTAAGCGAGGGCATACATCTGGGTCAGCCCGCAAGGTTCGTAGCGGGATGGCATCAGGAAGAAGTCGCTGCCGGCGAACACGAGATGAGACAGTCCGGCGTTGTATCCCAGGTACACGCCGACCTGGCCCGGGAAACGGGGGATGGCGTCTTCCAGTCGGCGTTCCAGGGCGTGATCCCCCGAGCCCAGGATGGCCAGTTGAAATCCCATTTGCACCAGGTTGGGCAGGGCGTCGAGCATCAGGTCGATGCCCTTCTGCCAGTACAGCCGGGATACCACGCCGACCAGGGGAACATCCGTCTTTTCGGGCAGGCGCATGGCCTGCTGAAGGGCCTGCTTGCAGGCGGCTTTTCCCGCCGGATCGTCCGCGGTATAGCGGGCGGGGATATGAGGGTCGGTTTCGGGGTTCCAGACGGTGTAATCCACGCCGTTCAGGATGCCGTAGAGGTCCTTCGATCGTCCCGCCAGCAGGCCATGCAGTCCGCAGCCGTATTCAAGGGTCTGGATTTCCAGCGCGTACCGCGGACTCACCGTGTTGAGGGCGTCGGCGAACTGGATGGCCCCTTTCATCAGGTTGAAATCGCCCTCGTATTCCAGCGTGCCGTTTTCGAACAGGGCGCGGTCCAGGCCGGTCATGTCAAATCGATCCACGGAGTACCTGCCCTGAAACGCGATATTGTGAATGGTGAACAGGGACCGGACCTCGCGCCAGTAGGGATCGTCGCGCAACCGGGTTTTCAGCAGGATGGGGATGATGGCGGTGTGCCAGTCATGACACTGGATGATGTCAGGTTTCCAGCCGACCTGGGGCATGCCTTGCAGCACGGCGTGGCAGAAAAAGGCGAAACGCTCCGGGTTGTCGTAATACTCGTGGGCGCTCGAACCGTAAAGGGCTTCGCGTCCGTAGTAGGCTTCGTGTTCGACCAGGTAGAGCGGCACGCCGGAGTCGGGGCAGATGGTTTCCCGAATGGCACCGGTCTGCCGGGCGTCGCGGATGGGCACAGAGACCGCACCGACATAGGGTCCCCGCAGATCATGGGGAATCTGCCGGAAGGCGGGCATGATGATCCGGACATCCATGCCCTGTTTCCGCAACGCCTTGGGCAGGGCCGCCATGACATCCGCCAGCCCACCCGAACTGACCAGCGGGGCTACTTCCGTGCCAACCATCAGCACCCGGAAATTACGCGCCATAAAGGTTCTCCCCTGGGTTACCAGTACCTGAAACGTGGCAACACCATGATACCCGATTCAGGACTGCCAGCGAACCCTGGCGATCCAGGTCGCGCCGGTGGCTCCGCGGCGGCGGGCGTCATCCGACCACACGCCTTCGCTGACGGTCACCCAGGATTCTTCGGGCGTAACCGGGGTTGCGCCGAAGTTGCCCAGTGTCGCGCCTCTTTCGGGCACCAGTACCTGTTCGGTGTCCCGCATCACGACCAGCCGATCCGGGTCCACCTCGGCCAGGAAGAGGGGGGCGCGGTGCCGTGGTACGTGGTCATTGCCCGCGCCTCGACGGGTGTACGCGAGGAACAGGCGGTCACCGTGGGTTAGCCAGTGCTGCTGGGTGTTGTAGGACCCCAGTTCAGTGCCGTCGTCGAACAACCATGGCCGGATGGGTTCAAAGCGCAGACCGTCTTCACTGGTGGTGACGTATCCCCGGTTATCGTTCCGAAGGGTCAGGAAAAACCGGTCGCGGCAACGCGCCAGGGAAGGCTCACAGAGTCCCCGTCCCCCGGTTACCGTCATGGCATTGCCCAGGTCCTGAAAGGTGATGGAAGATCCATCAAAGGCGCAACGCGCGACAGCCACCGAATAATCCTGCTGTTTCCGGGACTTGAAATACAGGGGGATGAGCAAGGAGCCGTCGTCCAGTATTAGCCACTGGGAGCAGGCGCACCGGGAAGTATGGAATCGTGGTTCATCGGGCAGGCGCAGGATGGCCCGTTCGGACCATGCGTCGTGTTCCGGGTCAAACACGGCGTAAACGGTCGGGCTGGCAATGGGGAGATCCTTGATCTGGCTTCCGTCCGGCGCATAATAGACCCCGGCTCCCATGGCCAGCACCTTCCGGGTCCTGAAATGGTATCCCGGGGTGAAATCCGCGACGGATTCGGTGGAGTTTCCTGGTCCTTCGCGCCAGGCCAGTGATGGGATTTCCATGGGGCCGCGCCAGGTTTCTCCCAGGTCCTCGGAGGTCATGTACCACAAGCCGGAATAGTAGTCGGATACCCGAAGGTGTTTCTGTATGGTCATGAGGATGCGTGGAGGCTTAGCCGGATCGGGGCCAGGTATCGCGCAGGCGCGGGGATGAAACCACAGGAATTGACCGTCGTCGTGTTCCAGAATGATTTTCGCGGCAATCAATGGCTGGGATGGTCGGGCTTCAGACGCCCAGGCCCGGAGAACCGGGGCGGACAGCCACCAGGTTCCCGCGCAAACTTTCAGCAAAGTTCTCCTGGAAACCAGGGATTCTTCAGGCATCCGATTCATGGTTCGTGGTCTCATCCGTGTCCTTCTTCGTTTTCGCGTGGCGCGCGACGGCGTCAAGCACGCCGTTGATAAAACGCGCGGTTTCCTCCTGGGCAAACCACTTGGCCAGCGTGATGGCCTGGTCGATGGCGATGGGTGGATCCACGAGTTTCAGGCAGAGCATTTCGCAGGCGGCGACCTGCAGGATGGCCCATTCCAGGCGTCCGACCCGCTCGCGGGTCCATCCGATGAGGTGGCTTTCGATAAGCGGGTCGATCATGGGCGCGTGCCTGGAAACGCCTTCCAGCAGTTTTCGGGCGTAGCGCATGGCATTGGACCGGGTAGAGGGGGTGCAGGAAATGACGGCGTATTCCCGCGGGACCTGCTCGTCGTCAAAACGATACCGCAGCAGGCCCAGCCCGCCCATGCGCACGACGCCGTCGAGCACGGTTAGCGGGTCGTTGCCAGTGCACGCCGCGCCGTACAGGCTCTGCACCGCCAGCGCGCGTCCGAGTGTCCGGGCACCGAATTTCATGCTTCTTCCAGGGCGTCGAGCAGGCTGACCATTTCGAGTGCGCCCATGGCGGCGTCGGCGCCCTTGTTTCCCGCCTTGGTGCCGGCGCGTTCGACCGCCTGTTCAATGGAGTCGGTGGTCAGGATGCCGAACATGACGGGCACGCCGGTCTCGAGCATGACCATGCCCACGCCCTTGGCGGCCTCGGCGGCGACATACTCGAAGTGGGGCGTGGCGCCGCGGATGACGCATCCCAGGGCGATGACCGCGTCGTACCGTCCGGATTGCGCCATTTTCTTGGCGACCAGGGGGATCTCGAAAGCGCCAGGCACCCAGGCCACCGTGACGGCGTCGTCCGGCACGCCGTGGCGGGACAAGGCGTCGAGCGCTCCCGCGAGGAGCTTGGCGGTGATGAATTCGTTGAACCGGGACACGACAACGCCGAAACGGCGGCGGCCGTTATCCACGTAATGACCTTCAAGGATTCTGGGCATGTTCCATTCCTCCCGTGCTGGGTGTTTCCGTGGTATGGTTGGCGGCACCATCCCGTGGTGAAACGTCCGCCGGATCGAGCAGATGTCCAAAGCGTTTCCGCTTGGTTTCCAGGTAACGCCGATTGTGCTCGTTGGGTTCCACGATGAGCGGAACCCGTTCGGTGACTTTCAGGCCGTATCCCTCGATACCGGCCCTCTTGACGGGGTTATTCGTCAGCAGGCGCATGCTTTTTATACCCAGATCATACAGGATCTGGGCGCCAATGCCGTATTCCCTGGGATCCGGGTCAAAGCCAAGGTGGACATTGGCATCATAGGTGTCCAAGCCTTTTTCCTGCAGTTCGTAGGCCCTGAGTTTACTGAAGAGCCCGATGCCTCTTCCTTCCTGGCGCAGGTAGAGGAGGACGCCGCAGCCTTCGCGCGCGATCAGTTCCATGGCCGCGCGCAGTTGCCTGCCACAGTCACACCGCAAGGATCCGAGGATATCCCCGGTGAAGCATTCCGAGTGAACCCGCACCAGCACGTTTTCCTTGCCGGCCACGTCCCCCATGACGAGGGCGATATGCTGGAAATCGTCTATATCATTCTCGTAAGCGTGCAAGGTAAAGTGCCCATATTCGGTGGGCAGGTTCACGGTGGCGACTTTGCGGACCAGTTTCTCGACCCGCCGGCGGTAGGCGATGATGTCGGCAATGGCGCATATTTTCAAGCCGAATTCTTCGGCGAATTCTTCCAGGTCGGGCATGCGCGCCATGGTACCGTCATCTTTCAGGATTTCACAGATGACAGCGGCAGGGGTGAGCCCGGCCAATTTCATCAGGTCAATGGAACCTTCGGTCTGGCCCGCGCGGACCAGGACGCCGCCTTTTCGAGCGCACAGCGGAAACACGTGGCCGGGACGCACGAGGTCTTCCGCTTTCGTGGCGGGATCGGCGGCAAGGCGTATGGAATGGGCACGATCATAGGCGCTGATACCGGTCGTGATGCCTTCCCTGGCCTCAAAGGAAACATGAAAGGCCGTGCCAAAGCGGGACGTGTTGCTGGCAGTCATGGGCGGAAGATCCAGTTCCTTGAGCCGTTCTTCTTCCATGGGCATGCACACGAGGCCGCGGCCATACCTGACCATGAAATTGATATCTTCAGGGGTACAGAACTGGGCAGCCATGGTGAGGTCGCCCTCGTTCTCCCGGTCCTCGTCGTCGACCAGGATGATCATGCGTCCGCGCCGCAACTCTTCCAGGATTTCGGGAATGGGAGTCAGCATAAGACTACCTCCGGCCTCAGGCGAAGCCGTTCCGTAGCAGGGTTTCCAGGGAAAGTCCCCCGGCCGCGTCCGGCGTCCGGGTGGAGAGAAAATGATGCACATGCTTGCCGAGCACATCCGCCTCGATGTTGACGAACTCGCCGGGCCGCCGCATGCCGAGCACGGTTTTGCGCAGGGTAACCGGAATAACGGCCACGGAGAAGCGTTCCCGCTCGGGATCGACGATGGTCAGGCTGATGCCGTCGATCGCGACGGATCCTTTCGGGATGAGGTATCGAGCGATTTCCGCGGGAGCCCGGAAGCGCCAGAGGGAGAATTCGCCCTGGTCCGTGATGGACTCCACCTGGCCCACGCCATCCACGTGACCCAACACGAAATGTCCACCTATGCGGTCCATGGGACGCAATGCCCGCTCGAGATTGACGGCGTCGCCGGGTTTCAGTCGGCCCAGGGTGGTACGGGAAAAGGTTTCCGGGGAAACCTGCACCGCGAAGCCGTGGGGATTGAATCCCGCCACGGTCAGGCAGACCCCGTTTACGGCCACGCTATCCCCTTCATGGAGGTCTTGGGAGACGATTTCCGCGTGGATGTGCAACTCAGCCCCGGACCTTCGGGCGATCACGCCGATTTCCTCGATGATGCCGGTAAACATCAGGACGGTTCTCCCTGGACCACGTAGGCCTCGGCCAGCCAGTCTTCGCCGACGGGCGTGAACGTGAGATCCCGCAGGCGCACCGCGTCGTCGATGGTGGCCACGCCTTCTCCTTCCACGGCGGTTACCGCGTCCCGCCCGCCAATGACGCGGGGCGCAATGAAGAAACACACCTTGTCCACCACGTTTGCCTCGAACGCGGACGCGAGGGTCTGACCACCTCCCTCGATGAGGACGGAGGTGATGCCCCGGTCTCCCAGGGCGGTCATCAGCGCGCCCATGTCGACGCCGCCCCGGCCACGGGGAAGTCGCAGTACAAGGTCCGCGTCGGGGTATTGCCTGGATTCGTCTTTCACGGTGGCCACCCAGGTGGGAGCCAGCGCCCGCAGTTCGGGGGTGAACACCTTCAGGGACGGGCCAAGGTAGTCATCCCCGTCCAGGATAACCCGGACAGGCTGGCGGGGTGGAGGCACGGGCGTGCGCGCGGTCAAGGATGGATCATCCAGCATGACCGTGCGACTGCCCACGAGGATGGCGTCGAGTTCCGCGCGCATCTCGTGGGTGCGCGCGCGGGCCGCTTCACTCGTGACCCACCGGGAATGACCGGTACGGGTGGCGATTTTGCCATCCAGGGACATGGCGCACTTGGCGACCACGAAGGGACGGCCCGTGGTGATGAACTTCACGAAGATTTCGTTCAGTTTACGGGCTTCCGTTTCGAGGAGACCGCACTCCACGGAAATGCCGGCCCGGAGCAGGCGCTCAATGCCGCGCCCGGAAACCAGCGGATTGGGATCGCGCATGGCGCAGACCACGCGGGCCGGCTTCCGTTCGGCGAGGAAATCGGCGCAAGGGGGCGTCTTGCCATAATGCGCGCATGGCTCAAGCGTGACGTAAACCGTGGCGCCGTGGATATCCCCTTCCGGGCAGGCCTGGACGGCATTAACCTCGGCATGCGGAAGGCCAGCCCGTTCGTGCCAGCCTTCCCCGATAATGCGACCATCCCGGACGACCACGCAACCGACCATGGGATTGGGGCTGACTCGTCCCCGGCCCCGCTGGGCCAGTTCCAGGGCCCTGCGCATGTACGCGTGGTCGCTGTCGGTAAAAACCATAATTAAAAATCCCCGGACCGACTCCGGGGCACACCCGCCTCTCACGGCAACCCGACCAGGCCAGATCGCTGTGAAGCGTCGGGCACGCGATCTTCTCCCATCCGGACTGTAACCGTCGGCTCCGGAATCACGCCGGATCTGCGCTTTTCACGCTCGCGGGCTTTACCGCCGGTCGGGGATTTCACCCTGCCCCGAAGATCGGTCAATAATCACATTATAGGTTACCGGACACGCGTGTTGTCAAAGCAGGCCACATGGGTAAGGCGACGCATCCCGAATGATGGACGTTGCGTCCAGGAGAGGTGGAGCAGATTCAGATTTTTCGCTTCGCTCGAAATGACAATATTTGTGACGAGGCTGCGGAATAAGCATAACGCCACGCTTGAGATGACAAGGCCGCGCCCAGAATGACGATGCCGCGACTAAATGGGTAGTATGTCGAACGAGAGATTTTCCTTCTGATCCGAAGAAAGGCACTTTGAAAATAAAGAGTAAACCTGAAAAGTCGTCCGCGCGACCGTGTGATGTCATTTCGGGGAATCAACGGGGATAAATAATAAAAAAGATTGTATATGCACACCGTAAACTAAAACATAAATACTTGCTGAGGATGCCTTTTCCCCGCAAAAAGCATTCCTTCAATTAGAACGCGCGGTTTAAAGTCTGGAGGTAGTCTGCAAGTAGAGGAAACGGACAGCTAAGGTTGCTAATTGTCTAAAGTCCGGGTAGTCGCGGATAATGCGCGCGACGCGCCGTGGTGTAAAGTAGAAGCGCCTGTTTGCTTCTTTCAGTTTTCGCTGGAGTTCTTCGTCACTGACCTGAGAAAGGTTGGCGGTCAGTTTGAAAAGGTAGTCCTT
>Ga0116167_1004347_pt1 | contig 10478 bp, 17 predicted proteins | sample AD_JPNMR3_MetaG_FD_89794 | JGI IMG/M metagenome (GOLD analysis project Ga0116167, IMG submission 89794) | Active sludge microbial communities of municipal wastewater-treating anaerobic digesters from Japan - AD_JPNMR3_MetaG | ecosystem: Engineered > Bioreactor > Anaerobic > Digestate | place... | reverse complement strand
TCCCTCTCAAAGGGGGAACTTTTTTAAGCAGGGAATTATTTTGGAAGCATTACGTACAATCTGTCACAAGGTTCGATCCCATATACCGATTGTAGTGATGGGTTGTACTGGTTGTAAAGGGGATATTTTCCGAAAGTGAAAATGTCCCTAGTGCCGAGAATCAACTTTTAACGGGGACGAGTTATAAAAAAGGGAGTTTTCACTCCCCATCGGCTTCACCATCGTTAGGCTGATGGCGAAGCCACAAGTCCACTATCTCATCCAGCATTCGTTCATCAACATGCGATGCTAGTGAGATGATTGCCTCCCACATCTTGTGATGTGGGGGCAACAGGATTCGCTTTCTACCCATTGCGATGCCTCCTCGGACGCCGACATTTGAAAATGACGACGTCCACGAGCCCATCGGATTCGATGACCAACTCCAAATAGGAGCGGACATCGACCACCAGGGATGTGCCAGTTGTGGTGATGGCGGTATGGCTCTCGCCATCATACATGTGTACGATGGCGATTTTGCCGTGACCGCCTACGATTACGTTGTGCCATCCCGTAGATGGGATGTAAACGTAACCGTTGCCGTTGCATTGAAAGCATGCAATTTGAGCCATAATTTTCACCTCCTTTTCAAGATCGGTATGAACCGACCGTTTTCGAACCGCACGGGACTGTCGTACCATGCCACAACCGCATTCAGTAGTGAATGAATGTGCGACTCAATCCACCGCTCGAAATCTGTGGTGGATTCAAACTGGACGTGGGCAGTAATCTCATCCTTGGTCAGAATCAAGGTCGGGGATTCCCCCCACTGTAATCTAACCTTCCACATTTTCTCACCTCCTTTCTGAACTGGAATCAACTTGTTTTACGTGTGTGTAAAATGGAAATGGGGGGTGGTAGTCCCCCCCATTTCATTTCCGCCTCATTGCGGCTAACACTGTAGCCGCATCGAGGCCTAGATTGGCGGCTGTCTTAGCCGCCAACCGTTCAATGGGGTCTCCCTCTGAGGGGAGGGAGTACACCCATACGCCGCCCGCCTGCGGGAGGCGACTTTTGATTTGATTAATCGCCACCCGCAGAAAATCGGGCACCATCTGGCTCGCAACCGTGACTACCCACGATATCCCAGTTTTCGTGTCAGAAACGGCAAACTTGAGGTCTGCAGTTTCTGACTGCATGGTGATCGCATAGCGACTCATGCCCTACTCACCTCCTTTCTACTAGATCCGCAGGGAGGGGGGTGGAAGGGGGATTTTATGCGTATTTGGCGCTGACTTTCATCCCCCCAATTTATCCCACTAAACCAATCCCATCAGAAGCCATCACCACCAGGGGGCTACCCTCTATTCCCAGAACAAACAAGTTGACAAAGTAGCCGACGGCGAGTATAATCGACACAACGACGGAAAGGTACCAAGATGGCGTTTCTGAGTTACGCACAAATCGTAAAGCGATTGCAGAACGAGCCGACGTACATTGGCAAGAGTATCATCTTCAACGCCGTCGACCCGTCAATCAACAACGCCTACAACCGACTGAGCGGCACGCCGACGCTATCGTTTGACTTCACGGGCTCGTCATGTATCGAAGGAACGATTAGATATTTTCGACTAACCCCCATCGGAAACGCCAAGGTCATCGTCTATGTGCCCAACACTCCAACTGAGTATGCGTTAATCTATCCGTCAACCTGTACAGTTAAATTTGGCTATCCGTCGGCACCGTCGATAAGTTTCGGCGTCGAGATGTCCAACCGCACATCCTTGAGCCTTGCCGCCGACGTCAACCGACTTGAGTATCGCTGTGGACGGGGCGCTAGCCAGCAGCACACTGTCCTCCTCACTAGCGTCTCGTCCATCAATAAAATACAACACACCGACAACAACTACATTGAACAACTCGTTACGAGTACGACGTCCACCCTCAATGTCTTCAGCCCCCAGGGACGGGTTCAATTAAACGGCAAAGGCGGCAACGGTACAATCGTTTATTCGTCGACGACCAACGGCATGTTTGAACACTACGTCGGACAGAATTTCAGTTTCTGTGCCGTCCATGGCATGGGTGGCTACGGCGCCGCATTTGCACTTGGCAATGGGATTAGACGAATCTACTTCCAATCCACAGATTGGACTTCTCTAACGACGTCCTTTTACGACTCAAGTGGCAATTGGGTATCGTCACCGCTAACAGTCTATGGCACTGGCTCGACGACACAAAAGGTATCCGTGACGGGCTTGTTGGAAGTGTCGAGAGCGGCGTCGACGTCGGCAAGCGACTACGGCTTATCAATAACAGCAACACCGTGTAGAGGTTTAAATGTGACGTGCGAAGGCACAAGCGTCGATGCAGCCAAAATCGGAGCACGCATCTATACTCGTTGCTCGACGCCGAACTCGATGGTCTATGGTTTATGGACACTTACCTACACAGGTGGTGTACATACGAGTAATATCATCGGCTATATGAACGCCCTCATCATCAACGACTCCTCCACCCCCTGGAGTATGAAGGGCATCCACATCCAGTTAAACCGAACAAGTTCCTATAAGGTGTCTAATTTGAGGGGTATTGAAATCGACGACCTCCGACCAGCATCAGTCTATAGAGCGGAGTCCATTAGAGCCAAAGGCGGCGATTCGTATCTGTATGGTAAACTTGACGTTTGGGACGGCGACTTACAAGTGTGGGGTGGTATAGACTACCATCCATATACCGCTTCAATCCAAAGTGGTGGTACAGTTGCGGAATACGACGCCACCTTCCCTCGTCGCCAAGGATTCCTCTGGGCAACGAGTTCTAAAACATACACCGACGCCCCAGGATGTTTGGTATTAATGCCTGCGATCCTAGAAGAACAATACCTAAACCCCGACTACCGCTATCTCTACGGCTTCGTCTATTTGCACAACGATTACACCCTTCGCCTCGCTAAACGTTACCACTACGGCGCCAATTACCTGCCAGTTGATCCCATTACCGATGGCAGCAATCCAATCGTCGGTCTCAACTACTTCGGTGACGGTCGGGATGGCGACGTTACCATTTACTCCAACACGTTCATGACCCGTGACATCTATGCCAACAACCTTACCGTCACTGCTGGTAGCATCCTCGACACGGCTGGCTATCGTATCTTCGTACGTAAAAAATTAACTGTCGACGGCACCATACGATGCAACGGCGCACCAGGAGTCGGATCAATGCCAGGATTTGGCATCTCCAGTGGCTTTGGCTTGCTACTTGGCGGAAATGGTGGAAGTGGAGGGGCTGGTAGTGGTGAAGGTGGTATTAGCGTCGTCGGGCTAGGTGGTAACGGCGGCAATGGTGGAGGTGCAGGTGGCGGTGGCGGTGGAAAGGTTACCACGTCAAATATGATTCCAATCTCAGACATCGCCTCTCTATTGAACCTTCGTGAACTAGCCACAACATCCATGACTCGCTACACTGGTGGAGCAGGTGGCGGAGGTGGAAGTGGCTTTATAGATGCATGGGACGAACACCCTGGCGGTGGTGGCGGACAAGGTGGTGGTCCAGTCATTATAGCCGCACAATTTATAACTGGATCAGGTTCAATTGAGGCTAAAGGTGGAGACGGAGCACCTGCTCCAGAAACCAACACCTACGGCGGTGGTGGAGGAGGTGGAGGCGTAATAGTCATCGTCTATTGCCACAAAGGCTATGACTACGCCTTAACACTTAACGTAAGCGGTGGACAAGGCTACAACGGCGGTCAAAATGGTCAACCAGGTCAAATAATTTGGTGGAAGGTAAACTAATGGGTAAATTTAACGACACTCACATGATTTGCAACTTCGCTGCCGTCAACTTCAACACCTTCATGGATATGATTGAAGGCATCCTAACAGACGATCAGGCGAAACAACTTGAAGACAACATCATTCAATCCATCGGCATCGACACCAAATACCAAGCCGTAATGCAAATCCAACGCATTGCAGCCAATGCAGGTATTAGTGGACACATCATTGTATCAAAGGAGTTACATGATGCCATTAACAGACGAAAGTAAGTCTAGATTGCTTAATGAAGCACTTTCCACTATTGGACTTCCTGCACGGGTTCCAGATCGTTTAGCGGCATTTGAATACGCCATTAACGCCCTCATGGAGTGGCTATCAGACAAGGTGACAGCAGATGAGTCAAGTAGATAGATGGCAACCAACCAAACTGAACGCCGTTCATCGTGAGATGATACGGTTACACATTTTGGGTCTAACGAACACAGACATTGCCAAACGTCTCCACGTCACAAAAGAATACGTTTACGTCGTATTAAGCAGTGACTTAGCCAAGCGTCACATCGAGAAAATCCAGAACGATTACGACGCCGCAATAACCGAAGCCTCTGAAGACCTGCGAGAACTAGCAACCGAAGCCACTAAACACTTACGTGCAATCATGTATGGCGAAATCGACGTCGATTACAAACACAAAACTACCGTCGCTCTCCAAGTCCTAGATCGTGTAGGCTTAGGTAAAATAACCAAAATCCATAGCATTAACGAGAACCTTTCCCGTGAAGAAATCGAATCCATAAAAGCCCGTGCCCGTATGCGTGCTGCTGATATAGTGGAGGTAAAGAATGACGACAAACCAACCAATAATGTCGATGCGACAACTAATAGTCCTACTGACAACAATGATTCTGTCCAGTAGCGTAACCGCAGGTACGGTAACCTATTTTGGACCTAATACTATGTTAGACCAACGCATTGCCATCTGTGAGACCAAAATCAATTACCTGGAAATAAACCAAACAGTTGTATTGGACAAACTCGACGCCCTCATTAAATCGGTTGAACGTTTAACAGTTTTAATGGACAACTTAAAGGAGACGATTGGTGGAAGACATAATTAAAAAAGTTTGGTCGCTTTGCCAAGATTGTGCCATCACAATCTTCAACACCAAGCCCCCGACAATCGACTACGCCTATTCCGTAGCCCGTCTACTCTTCATGACAGCCGCTCATGAGAGCCATTTCCAATACCGTCGTCAAATGGGCTTCTCACCAGATTCAGATAGAGGGGCGTTTTCACTCTTCCAAGTTGAATGGGACACTGCCAAAGACCTTTTAACCAGGCTCTTTATCAAACCATCTTACCTCCGTTACAGGTGTGAAGACTACATCCAACGTCATCAACTACCACTCATCGACATAATGAACGTCAAATCCACCACCATTTTGCCCCTACTCCAGACCCCAGAAGGAGATGCATTAGGCTGCCTGCTCGCACGACTAAAGTACCTTGCCCAACCTTCCCCTATTCCTTCCACTTCATACGAGCAGGCAGTCTATGCAAAACGATACTACAACACTCCATTGGGCAAAGCCACCGCAATGGATTATTTAAAAGCCTATGAAAAATACTGGAGGATTCTTTATGGGATTAATACGGGATCTATTCAGAGGTTACAGACGTTACAATCACTTGAAACGGGAGATGCAAATAATGAAACCATTGTTCCAAAGTAAAACTACACAAAACGTCGCCATCGGCACAGCAGGTGGCATAGCCGTACCCTACATCATCATCTCCACAATTCGATCCTTTAACCCTCAACTCCTTCCATGGTCAGAAGGAGATGACCAAGCCATATCCAACTTCCTAACCCTAATCCTTACTCCACTTATCTCACGGTTCGTCGCCATTTGGCGTAAAAAGGATACAGCACAATGAAAAAACTAATAGCCCTTTTCATTGCCCTACTTTTCTTTTATGGCTGCGTAACCGTCAAATCTCCCGACGGCATCGTAACCACAACTCCCGACGCCAACGCTACAATAGCCATCCTACAAGCCTCAATCGAAACCGCCCAAATAGCCCTAGAATCCTACATCAATTTCGCCAAAGAACAAAACAAACTCCAAGAATCTGCCACCCAACGTGAAATCCTGCGCCAGCAGGTTCGTATTGAACAACTTCAACAACTCTTAACCACCATAAGGAGCACAACCAATGCCAAAGGGAACGAAAGTTGAAAAAGTCTACACTGCGCTAAAAAAGAAGGGCAAGGACGAGGGTTCAGCGGCTCGCATTGCCCAAGCATTAACAGGCTTATCCTTAAAGACAGGTAAACCTCCTAAAAAGAAGAAGTCCTCGAAAAAGGGACTTTTTCCAAAACGGAAAGTATCCCTAAATGATCAGACTTGATGAACATACCAGAAGCATACTAGCGGAATGTTATGCTAGTTTAGAGCAGTTTTGCTATGTAATGCATCCCGAGACCTTTACGATGAAGTTTAGTCCCATTCATAAAAAGGTGTTGGAGGTGCTAGAGGACGAGGAGCATTGCAAGAAGTTGATCATTGCGCCTCGTGGCATTGGCAAAACGTCGCTGGTATGTGCGTGGATTGAGCGAATGATTTTGTACAGGGAATGCAAGGTTGTGTTGTATATTAGCCATAGTGAACAACTGGCTGTTATGCAAACGGAAAACATCAAGTTCAATTTGACAAGTCCAACTGTTCGTGCCGTTTTCGGAGACGTGACGGTGTCGGATAATGATAACGACATCGACCAGACGTTCTCCAAGAAATCGTGGGTTGCATTCGGCTCTACGATTGTAATACCACGAGGCTGTTTACAACAGGTACGTGGTATTAGGTGGAGACAGTGGCGACCCGATGTGATTGTATTTGACGACTTGGAAGACAAGCAGGAAGTGCAATCGGAGACCAACAGAGAAGGCATTCGTCGTTGGTTTTATTCAGACCCCCTATATGCGGATAGTTTGGTCGGTAATGAGGAACAACCAACACGTTTTGTGTATATCGATACGTTAAAGCATCCCGATGCATTGCCACTCTATCTCGAGAAGGGCGGATGGCATACAACGTACTTGTCAATTTGTGATGAAAACCTGCATTCCCTTGCACCTGAGTTTATTACAGATGAAGAGTTGGCTGAAGAACGGGCAGCGGCGGCGGCAACGGGGACACTAGAGGAATGGTATCTTGAAAGGCTTAACAGCACTAATGTTGAGGAGACGAAGCGATTTAGACGGGAGTATTTCAAATACTACACGGATGAGGATATCAACAACTGCCACGACCTTGAGTGTGCGATATTGGTTGATCCTGCCAGGGTGATTAAGAATACGACGGACTATACGGCAATCGTTGGGGTTGGAGTTAGTGCCAAGAACAGGCGCATTTATGTAATGGACATCGTTAGCGATAGGATGTATCCAGATCAGATGTACGATGAGATTTTTTCGATGGCGAGACGGCTGGGGGCTAGTGTAATTGGTGTCGAAGACGCTGGTCTGGGATCGTTTGTGACATATCCACTTGAAAATGAAATGCGTAGACGAGGCATCAACTGTCAGTTGGTGGTATTGCATACGGGTTTGAGGAAGAAAGAGGACAGGATAGGAGCACTACTGCCGTTCTATCGTATGGGTATTGTATATCATAACCCATCTATATGTCAACAACTAGAGCAACAACTCTTATCCTTTCCTCGTGGGAGGTACGATGATATCGCTGATGCTTTTGCATATTTACCGAAAATACTACATGAAGGGGAACGCTTTTTTATCGGCGATAGCGAACCTACTATTAGCCGAAGAAGCGTGGATGCGAAGAAATTAATGCCAGCCCTAACCACTTCGTGGGAGGTAATTTAATGCCAGAGTATGATTATGTATATCCGAATGATTTGGACCTTCGTCCTACGTCCAAATTACACGAAAAACTCGTCACAGAGATAATGGGACGTGCTGTATACAGTAGCAGTGTCATGTCTGCTAGATACGACAGTTGGCGTAAAATAGACCACAACTTGACGGCATATGTGCCATTGAGCGAGGAAGAACGCATTACCAAAGCCAACGACCCCCGCAAACCTGTATCCATTGTCGTGCCGATGAGTTTTGTAGTATTGGACACGATTATTACCTATTTGTCAAAAGCATTCCTAGAGGACATCTTCTTTCCTTGTGAAGGTATTGGACCAGAGGACACGATTGGAGCCATCAAACTCCAGCACGTGTTACAACAACAAGCCATAAGGGGAAAGTTGGAACTGGCTCTTCATACACAATGGAGGGACATGTTAGCATACGGCATGGGATTCGTCGTACCAGTTTGGACAGTTCGTACTGGTCCAGTTAAACCGACAGTGGCTAATGCCTTTGACGAACTCCTGGCGTCGATTGAGGGCTTCCAACCCAACATTTTGTGGGAAGGACACGAGTTCGAAAACATCGATCCATATTGCGTGTTGCCTGATGTAAATTGTCCTATTAATAAATTACACAAAATGGAATACTTCGGTTGGTTCAGTACGACTAATGAAATGGATTTACTAAAGGCTGAACACGCTGGTGGTGAGGGGTATTTTAACTGCAAATACCTCAAGGACTATCGTGGTAAGTCCAAACTGAACCTAAATCAACACGGTCGTGGCGACAAGTATGGTATGTATACTGATTACGACAACAAATACACGACGACCGTCGACGTCATCACAATGATGGTCAAACTCATCCCAAGTGAGTGGGAACTCGGCGACAGCGACTTGCCCGAGATTTGGAATTTTGAACTGGCTAACGATAGGGTTATTATTAAAGCCTCCAAACTTGACTATGACCATCAATGTTTCCCTGTTTGCGTCGCCGCACCAGATTTCGATGGATACTCCGTTTCCCCTCAAGGCAGGTTAGAGATAATCTACAATCTCCAAGAATATGCTGACTGGTTGCTCAGCAGCCATATCGTCAACACCCGCAAATGCATTAACAATATGTTGGTCGTCGATCCCAACCGTATCAACATCGACGACTTGATGACGCCAACCGCAGGTAAAATCATCCGTACAACTTACAGTAGTTGGACGGCTGGTGGACTCGACGGAGCGATTAAACAACTTGAGGTCACTGATGTAACCCGTAACCATATGAACGACCTTCAAATCGTAATGGACCTCATCCAGCGTGCAAGCGCCGCCGTCGATAGCCTACAAGGATTTATGCGTCCAACTGGCGAACGTCGTACAGCCACTGAGACACGAGACACTCGTATGAGTGCGCTCTCCCGTTTAGCACGCATTGCACGTGTATGTAGTGTTATGGGCATGCGCAACTTAGGCGAATTGATGGCATCTCAAACCCAACAATATATGTCCCAGCCGACGTGGGTCAAACTAATTGGCAGTTGGGACCAAGTACTCATGAGGGAATACGGTGACCAGTTGCAGATAACCGACAGACGTCTTTACGTCGAACCTCGTGACCTTCAAATTGGCTACGACGTCGCCGTCAAAGACTCCTTTTTGGGCGGCAGCGAATACGGTGATTTGTGGATACAATTAATGCAAATCGTAGGCTCAATGCCACCACTTGCACAACGTGTGGACCTCGTCAGGATGTTTCTACACGCCGCTCGTTTACTCGGCGCACGCAACATCCAAGACTTCGTCCAACAGGCACAAGTCGTACCACCAATTGACAATGTTCAGGTAGCACCTGATCAAATGATACAAGAAGAACTAGCGAAAGGTAACATGATGCCCTATGGACAACAAGAACCCCCTAATGCTTACAGCCCGACAATGGCAGGAGTTTAGTGAGACCCCCATTTGGAGGGCAATCCAACAGTACTTAAGCGCTACGCTTGAGGTTATGCACGTCGCACTCGAGGACGCACAAAACCGCAATCTCGAGGAACTGTGCATCCTTAAGGGTAGATGCTTACAATTAAGAGAACTGTACACTTTACCCACAGTAATGGCTAAGGAACTGGAACTAAAGGAGAAAGCACATGACTATTGACGAACACGTACAAGACACCCCCGAACAAGAAGACCTTCCTGATGAGTTTTATAACCCTGACGACGAGGAGGAACAGCAGTCGGAAGAAGTTGATGACGAACAGGAAGAGCCTGAAAAAGATGAGGATTTGTCTAAACTAAAAGCCGAAATCGCTCGTCTCAATCAACTTGTTCGTGACATGAAGGAGGCACAATCATCTATCAACGCTCAAGTAGATGATAGCCCATTCCTAACCCCAGACGAATTTAACAACCTCACCTACGAGGAGTTTAACAAGGTTTTACATAACGTCTATATTCGTGCAATCACCACTGCACGTGAGTTACTATCCAAGGAACTTCCCCAAGTCATTGAAAAAAGAATCACCCACAACCAAAGTGCCGAAAAGAGGGCACAGGAGTTCTACAACGTCAATAAAGACCTCGCAAAGCATAAAGGCTATTGTGCCTACGTGGCACGAGTATTGGCTGCACAACATCCAGAATGGAGTGAAGCCAAGTTATTGAATGAAGTCGCACGAACAGCAAGAAAGGAATTAGGTCTAACTTCGTCCAGTGGTCGTATGCTTGGACCGCAGAACGTTCGTCGTCCTGCTCGTGGACGTCCAAACGAGGCTGAACAGGATTTGTTAGACTTATTAGGAGGTTAATATGGATACCAACACCTTAGCCGCCCAAGG
>Ga0116167_1004342_pt1 | contig 10493 bp, 8 predicted proteins | sample AD_JPNMR3_MetaG_FD_89794 | JGI IMG/M metagenome (GOLD analysis project Ga0116167, IMG submission 89794) | Active sludge microbial communities of municipal wastewater-treating anaerobic digesters from Japan - AD_JPNMR3_MetaG | ecosystem: Engineered > Bioreactor > Anaerobic > Digestate | place... | reverse complement strand
CGCAGACCAGCGACGGCGCCGGCGCGCTGATCCTGGCCAGCGAGCGCGCCGTCAAACAGTACGAGCTGAAACCGCTGGCGCGCTTCGTCAGCTTTGCGGCGCGCGGCGTCGACCCGAAGATCATGGGCATCGGCCCGATCGAGGCCATCCCCGCGGCGCTGAAGCTGGCCGGTTTGCCGCAGGACGCGCTCGACTGGATCGAGCTCAACGAGGCCTTCGCCGCGCAGTCGCTGGCGGTGCTCGACACGCTGAAGCTGGACCCCGCCAAGGTCAACCCAATGGGCGGCGCGATCGCGCTGGGCCACCCGCTGGGCGCCACCGGCGCCATCCGCGCCGCCACCGTGGTGCATGCGCTGCGCCGCCACAACCTGAAGTACGGCATGGTCACGATGTGCGTGGGCATGGGGCAGGGCGCGGCGGGCATCCTGGAGAGGGTCTGAGGCCATGGGCATCAGAGCCGCCACCCTGAACGGCGTCGCGACCATCGAGATCGCGCGGCCCGAAAAGAAGAACGCGCTGACCATGGCCATGTACCAGGCCCTGGCCGGCGCCATCGACGCGGCCCAGGCCGATGCCGCGGTGCGCGCGCTGCTGATCACCGGCCAGCCCGGCATCTTCACCTCGGGCAACGACCTCGAGGACTTCATGCAGCGCCCACCCGGCTCGGGCAGCGATGCCGACGCCTCGCCGGTGCGCCAGTTCATGCGCGCCTTGCTGGAATGCGACAAGCCGGTGGTGGCGGCAGTCACCGGCGCGGCCATCGGCATCGGCACGACGATGCTGCTGCACTGCGACCTGGTCTACGTCAGCGACGAAGCGCGGCTGGCGATGCCCTTCGTCGGCCTGGGCCTGGTGCCCGAGTTCGCCTCCAGCCTGCTGCTGCCGCAGCGCATCGGCGCCGCGCGCGCGGCCGAGAAGCTGCTGCTGGGCGACCCCTTCAGCGGCGCCGACGCGGTCGATCTGGGGCTGGCCAACGCGGTGCTGCCGGCGGCCGAAGTGCTGCCGCACGCGCGCCGCGTCGCCGAGCGCTTCAACGCGCTGCCGCCGGGCGCGGTGCGCGAATCGAAGCGGCTGCTGCGCGCGCCGCAGCAGCAGGCCATCGTCGACACCATCCGCTGCGAAGGTGAACTGTTCGCCGCAAGGCTGCGCAGCCCCGAGGCGAAGGAGGCTTTCCAGGCCTTCTTCCAAAAGCGCAGGCCGGACTTCACGAAGTTCTGAACGGCGGCCCTCGGCGCGCTGCCACGGCTGGCCCGGTGTCGCTCGCGCTGAAGCTGCTGCTGGCGCCGCTGCTGCTGGTGCAGGCGCTGGGCACGCGGCGGCGCGCGCCGCCGCTGCCCGAGGCCGCGGGTGCGCGCGAAGGCCGCCTCGGGCAGGGCGGGGATGCGCTGCACGTGCTGATTGCCGGCGATTCGTCGGCCGCCGGGGTCGGCGTGGCGCATCAGGATCAGGCGCTGGCCGGCCAGCTTGCCCGCGCTTTGCATGCGCGCAGCGCACGGCCCGTGCAGTGGACGCTGCGCGCGCGCAGCGGGCTGACCACGCGTCAGGTGCACGCGCTGCTGCGCGCCGAAGCCTTGCCGCGCGCCGACGTGGCGGTGGTGGTCAGCGGCGTCAACGACGTCACTGCGCTGGTGTCGCCGCGGCGCGCGGTGGCGCAGCGTGCGGCGCTGGCCGACTGGCTGCGCGCCGAAGCCGGCGTGGCGCAGGTGCTGTTCCTGCCGCTGCCGCCGGTGCACCGCTTCGCGCTGCTGCCGCAGCCGCTGCGCGGCGTGCTGGGGCGCGACGCGCTGGCGCACAACCGGGCTTTGCGCGCCTGGGCGGCGGCGTGCCGCGGCGTCGCCTGCGTGGACGTCGACTTCTCGCTGCCGCCCGAGGCCATGGCCAGCGACGGCTTCCACCCCGGCGAGCCGGTGTACCGGGCCTGCGGCGAGGCCATCGCCGCCCACATCGCCGCTCACAGCGCCACCCATAGCGCCACCCATAGCGCCACCCATAGCGCTGGACTGGCGGGCTGCTGGCTCGACGGCAGCCCGGGTCCGCGAGCCCAGCAGTAGGGCCCGCAGCGGGGCGCCGCTGCACGCCGAGTGCCGCAGCGGCGCCCAAGCCGGAGCGGCGTGCTTGCCGCGCGGCGATCGCCGTCGGGCATGGGCCGTCGGGCGATGGGCAGCAGATCGGGAATGCCCGAAACGGCTAAAGTTGTCGGCCCCGGTGCCGCAGACTGCCGCGGCGCAGGCCGGCAATCTGCCACGCGCGATGCGACGCTGCGGCACCGCGGTCTCAATTGCCGCCCCAGCGCGCCGATAGCCGGCTCTGGCCGCCACCCGTATGCACCTCCCAGCCGCAACCGCCGCCGACCCTGCCGCGCAGACCGATCCGTCGGTGGCCGAGCGGGTCGAGTTCGACCGCGTCGCCACGGTCTACGCGCAGACGCCGCAACCCCTGATGGCCGCCGCGTTGTATGCCGTGATGGTGGGCGCGGCGATGTGGGGCCAGGCGCCGCGCGCCACGGTGCTGGCCTGGGTGCTGGTGCGTCTGGCCGTGAGCTTCGTGCGCATGCACGAGACCCGGCTGTTCAACCGCGACCCGCAGCGCCTGCGACGCATCGCCTACTGGCGAGTCCGCTATCTCAGCCTGATGGTGCTGGAGGGCGCGAGCTGGAGCGCGATGGGCATCGCCTTCATGCCCTACGCCGATGGCCTGACCGCAACCTGGATGCTGGCCAGCGTCATCGGCATCGCCGCGCTGAGCGTATTCACGCTGACCAGCCACTTTCCGTCGGCGGCACTGAACCTGGTCACGAACCTGGTGCCGATGGCGGGCTACCTCGGCTATGCCGCAGGTGCCGACGGCTGGTTCATCGCCGGCGGCCTGGCGGTCTACATGGGCGTGCTGCTCAACGAGGCCTGGCAAAGCGACCGGCGCTGGGCCGAATTGGCGCGCATGCGCTATGAGACCGCCGAGCTGGCCGCGCAGCGCGAGCTGGCGCGCCGCGCCGCCGAGGAATCCAGCCAGGCCAAGAGCGCGTTCCTGGCCAACATGAGCCACGAGATCCGCACCCCGCTGAACGGCATGATCGGGCTGACCGAACTGCTGCTGCGTGACGAGCTGTCGGCGCGGCAGCGCCACTTCCTCGAGCTCTCGCGCAGCTCGTCGGCCCATCTGCTGCGCCTGGTCGACGAGGTGCTGGACCTCTCCAAGATCAGGGCCGGCGGCATGACCCTCGAGCAGCGCAGCTTTTCGCTGCACGAGCTCGTCGACGAATTGCTGCCGGTGTTCTCGGCGCGCGCTGCCGACAAGGGCCTGCAGTTGCACAGCCAGATCAGCCCCAGCCTGCCGGCGCTGCTGCTGGGCGACGCCATGCGGCTGCGCCAGGTGCTGTCCAACCTGGTCGGCAACGCCGTGAAGTTCACCGCTGCCGGCCACGTGCTGCTGCGTGCGCAGGCCGTGCACGCTGCGGCCGGGGCCGCCGGCATGCGCGTGCGCTTCGAGGTCTGCGACACCGGCCCTGGCATTCCCGAGAACAAGCGCGAGCTGGTGTTCCAGGCCTTCGCGCAGGCCGACACCTCGACCGCGCGCCAGCACGGCGGCAGCGGCCTGGGCCTGACGATCAGCGCCAACCTGCTGGAGCTGATGGGCTCGAAGCTGCAGCTGGACAGCGCGCCGGGCCAGGGATGCTGCTTCCACTTCCAGATCGACTTCGCACAAGCCCAGCCCGCGCCCGGCCAGGGCGCCGCGGCGCTGCGCGACTGGCCGGGCCAACGGGCGCTGTGGATCGACCCGCAGCCGATCACCCGGCAGTGGTATGCCGCGGTGCTGCGACAGTGGCAGATCGACACCGACGAGGCCGACGGTCTCGAACAGGGGCTGGCCCGGTTGTGCGCCGCCGCCGGCGCTTACGACGCCATCTTCGTTTGCGCGTCCCTGCTGGGCGCCGCGCAGGCCACCCGGTGGAGCCGGCTGGTCGAGGAGGCCGGCGCCGCGCGGCTGTGGGTGCTGAGCTCGCCGCACCACGGCGTGCCCGCGGCGGCTGCACCCGCGGCGGCGCCGCTGCGCCTGCTGATGGCGCCCGTCTCGCTGCGCAAGCTCAATGCGGTTTTCGCTGCCGAGCCCGGCGCTGCGCTCGAGGCTGCGCCCATCGAAAGCCTGGCGGCCGCGAACCACACCGTGCTGCTGGTCGAGGACAACGACGTCAACGCGCTCATCGCCACAGAGGTGCTGCGCCGCGCCGGTTGCTGCGTGGTGCGCGCCGCCGCTGGCGAAGAAGCCCTCGCGGCCTTCGTGGCCCAGGGCTTCGACCTGGTCTTGATGGACCTGCAGATGCCCGGCATGGACGGCTTCGAGGTGACGCGCCGCATCCGCGCCTGGGAGCAGGCCCAAAGCCGGCCCGAGCCCACACCGATCGTCGCGCTGACGGCCAATGCGCTGCCCAGCGACACGGCCGCCTGCCTGGCCTGCGGCATGAACGACTACCTGACCAAGCCGGTCCGGCCGGAGCAGTTGCTGCGGCTGCTGCGCACCACGCCGGCCGCGGCCGCCAAGCTTGCCGACGCCCGGCCCGGCGCGCCGGCGAAGCCGGCTGCAGCGGCAGCTTCAGCCGTGCACTAGTAGCAGACCTGTCCCTTGAAGCTCATGTCGATCGCGCCGGGCGTACCGTAGGGGGCCGGCAGCGGTGCCGTGTACATGGCGCCCGTCACTTCGATCTGCCCACCGGTGACGCCGGCGAACAAGCCCAGCGCGCGAGCGCCAGGCAAGGGGGTCGAGATCTCCTTGAACGTGCGCAACTGCGTCGGTGCCTGCGGCTCAAAGAACGACCCCGTCGTGTGCATGACGATCATCGAGTGCACCGGCACGGCGCCGATGTTGCCGAAGGCGTCGTAGGCACGCTGCTTGCTCGAATCCGAGCAGGAGATGGTGTGGATGAAGTCGATGTCCAAGGGCCCCGCGGTCGGCTGGCCGCTCGGCTGGCCGCTCAAGGCGCAGGTCAGCCTGGTGTTCTTGTCGTAGGTCATTTCCACCACGCCCAAGGTGCCGGCCGCGGCGGTGAAGTTGTTGGTGATCGTCCCCGACACCGGCACGCAGGTACCGGGTGCGGCGGCCGTGCTGCCGGGTCGGGCTGCGGTGGTACCGGCCGCGGCAAGCGCCAGCGCGCTCAGTGCGAGCGCGCGCGGCGCGAAACCTTTCTGCATTCGTTGGCTCCTGGCTGTTGCGAGGGGCCGGATCCTAGTGTCGCTCGCGGCTCGCGTGCGAAGGCAAGCGGCCGAATCCGTGATGCAGGTCCCGCCGGATGCGTTGCTGCATGCGTCACGCCTTTCGCTGCCGGGCAACGACCCCGGCACCGCCCGCCGGCGCGACGGCCTGCCGCGCGCGGCGCCAGCGCGGCCGACGGCGCGCGGCAGGCCGCATCGGCCTTCAGGCCGTTGGCGATACGGAGCACCTGCACCTCGCGTGATGCCCCATCGGACCCGAGCACATGGCCGACGAAGGTTTCCACCCCGGCGAGCCGGTGCAGCGCCTGTGCGGCGCGGCCCTGCCGGCGAACACTGCCGCCACAATGGGACGGTCCCGGCACCGGCCCGCCTGATCCACTGCAGTGCAACGAGAAGGAGAAGTCCCATGCCACGCGAACTGAAGCCCCTCTTCGAAGGCGGCCGCTATTTCGAGGCGCCGCGCTGGCGCGATGGCCGCTGGTGGGTTTCCGACTTCTATCGCCACGCCGTGTTCACCGTGACGCCCGACGGGCGCAGCGACAAGGTGCTGGACGTGGCGCATCAGCCCAGCGGTCTGGGCTGGCTGCCCGACGGCTCGCTGCTGGTGGTGTCCATGAAGAACCGCCAGCTGCTGCGGCGCTCGCCGGCGGGCAAGGTCAGCTTGCACGCCGACCTGTCCACGCTGTGCCGCGGCCATTGCAACGACATGGTGGTGGATGCGCGCGGCACCGCCTGGGTCGGCAGTTTCGGCTTCGATCTCATGGCCGGGGCCGATGCGCAGCCCAGCGTGCTGATGCGGGTCGATGCGGATGGCCGCGCGCAAGTGGCGGCCGACAGCCTGTTCTTTCCCAACGGCGCGGTGCTGAGCCCCGACGGACGCACCCTGATCGTCGGCGAGACCCTGGGCAACCGCTGCACGGCATGGACCGTCGGCGACGACGGCCGCCTGCACGATCGTCGCGTCTGGGCGCAGTTCGGGCCCGAGCCGCAGTTGGGGCCGGTGCCGCAGGTGCTGCCGCAGTTGAAGCTGGCGCCGGACGGCTGCGCGCTCGACGCCGAAGGCCAGATCTGGGCCGCCGACGCCATCGGCGCTCGCTGCGTGCGCATTGCGGCGGGCGGCCAGATCACCGACGAGATCGCCGCGCCGGCGGGCATGGGTGTGTTCGCCTGCATGCTCGGCGGCGACGACGGCAAGACGCTGCTGCTGTGCGCCGCGCCCGACTTCTACGAGCACAACCGGGCCCAGGCCGACGAGGCGGTGCTGTACACCGCGCGGGTCGACGTGCCGCACGCCGGGCTGCCCTGAGATTGGCTTGCCGGCAGCCTTGCGGCTGCCGGCATCGTTCGCCCCCGGCGCGCCAGGCTGGCGCTACTTCGGCAGCTCGCCCGGCGCGATGCCCAGCGCCTTGGCCACGCCGGCGCCGTAGGCCGCATCGGCCTTCAGGCAGTTGGCGATGTGGCGCAACTGCACCTCGCGCGACGCGCCGCCGACCTCGGCCGCGGTGTTGTCGAACAAGGTCTGCTGCTGCGCCGGCGTCATCAGCCGGAACAGCGCGCCCGGCTGCGAGTAGTAGTCGGTGTCGTCGCGGTGGTTCCAGTGGTCGGCGGCGCCTTCGATGCTCAACGGCGGCTCGCTGAAATCGGGCTGCTCTTGCCACAGGCCCAGGCTGTTCGGCTCGTAGCCCTTGGTGCTGCCGAAGTTGCCGTCCACGCGCATGCTGCCGTCGCGGTGGTAGTGGTTCACCGGGCAGCGCGGCGCGTTCACCGGGATCTGGTAGTGGTTGACGCCCAGCCGATAGCGCTGCGCGTCGCCGTACGAGAACAGCCGTGCCTGCAGCATCTTGTCGGGCGAGAAGCCGATGCCCGGCACCACGCTGGCCGGGTTGAAGGCCGACTGCTCGACCTCGGCGAAGAAGTTCTCGGGGTTGCGGTTCAACTCCATCACGCCGACGTCGATCAGCGGGTAGTCCTTGTGCGGCCAGACCTTGGTCAGGTCGAAGGGGTTGTAGGGCAGCTTGGAGGCGTCCTTCTCGGGCATGACCTGCACCTTCAGCGTCCACTTCGGAAACTCGCCGCGCTCGATGGCGTCGAACAGGTCGCGCTGGTGGCTCTCGCGGTCCTTGCCGATGATGGCGCTGGCCTCGGCGTTGCTCAGGTTCTTGATGCCCTGCTGGCACTTCAGGTGGAACTTGACCCAGAAGCGCTCGTTCGCGGCGTTGATGAAGCTGAAGGTGTGCGAGCCGAAGCCGTGCATGGTGCGGTAGCTGGCCGGGATGCCGCGCTCGGACATGACGATGGTGATCTGGTGCAGCGCCTCGGGCAGCGAGGTCCAGAAGTCCCAGTTGTTCTGCGCGCTGCGCAAATTGGTGCGCGGGTCGCGCTTCACGGCGTGGTTCAGGTCTGGGAACTTCAACGGGTCGCGCAGGAAGAACACCGGCGTGTTGTTGCCCACCAGGTCCCAGTTGCCCTCCTCCGTATAGAACTTGACGGCGAAGCCGCGGATGTCGCGCTCGGCGTCGGCGGCGCCGCGCTCGCCGGCCACCGTGGTGAAGCGCGCGAACAACTCGGTCTTCTTGCCCACCTGCGAAAAGATCTTTGCCCGCGTGTACTTCGTGATGTCGTGCGTGACGGTGAAGCTGCCATAGGCGCCGCTGCCCTTGGCGTGCATGCGCCGCTCGGGGATCACCTCGCGGTCGAAGTGCGCCAGCTTTTCCAGCAGCCACACGTCCTGCAGCAGCGCCGGCCCGCGCGGGCCGGCAGTCTGCGTATTCTGGTTGTCGACGACGGGGCAGCCGAAGGCGGTGGTGAGCTTGTGCGCTTGCTTCATGGGGTTCTCCACGGTGTCGAAGATCGGGTCGCGGTCATTGTGCCGACCAACCCAGCAGCGGGATACGGCGCCGTCGCTATCGCCGCGATAGCCGCAGCGCAGACCTACTGCACCGCCAGCGGCCGCGGCTTGCCCTCGCCGTCGATGGCGACGTAGGTCAGGTTGGCCTCGGTCACCTTCACCACCTGCGGCGCGGCCGGGTTGCGCTCGGCGTGCACCTGCACATGCACGGTGATCGAGGTGCGGCCCAGGCGTTCGACCCGGGCATAAAAGCTCAGCAGGTCGCCCACCGACACCGCCTGCTTGAAGACGAACTGGTTCACCGCCACGGTGGCGATGCGGCCCTTGGCGATGCGGCTGCACAGCACCGAGCCGGCCATGTCTACCTGCGCCATGATCCAGCCGCCGAAGATGTCGCCGTTGCTGTTGACGTCGGCCGGCAGCGGGATCACGCGCAGCACCAGCGCGCTGCCGTCGGGCAAACTGGCGGCGCTGTCGAAGCGGCCCGGGTCGGTCGTGAGTTCGTTGCTCATGGTTCGTGGTGCCGGCTGCAGCGTTGTCGATCGGGTCATTTTTCCACGCCAGTTCATGCGCCGCTCTGCCCTTGCCGTTCCCCTGCCGAGCGAGCCCGCCGCCGCGCCGCGCGCGCGCTCGGACGCGGCCACGCTGCGCAAGCTGCTGCCTTACCTGTGGCGCTACCGCGGCCGCGTCGCGCTGGCGCTGGCTTTCATGATCGCCGCCAAGGCCGCCAACGTCGGCGTGCCGGTGCTGCTGAAGAACCTGATCGACGGCCTGGCCATCAAGCCCGGCGACGCCGCGGCGCTGCTGGTGGTGCCTGTCGGGCTGCTCGTGGCCTATGCGGGCTTGAGGCTGTCGACCACGCTGTTCACCGAACTGCGCGAGCTGGTCTTCGCCAAGGCCACCGAGGGTACCGCGCGCAGCATCTCGCTCGAGGTGTTCCGCCACCTGCACGCGCTGAGCCTGCGCTTCCACCTCGAGCGCCAGACCGGCGGCATGACGCGCGACATCGAGCGCGGCACGCGCGCGGTGCATTCGCTGGTGTCGTATTCGCTGTACAGCATCGTGCCCACGATCGTCGAGATGGCGATGGTGCTGACGCTGCTGGCGGTCAAGTTCGACGCCGTGTTCGCCTGGATCACGGCGGGCGCGCTGGTGGTCTACATCGCCCTGACCGTGAGCATCACCGAATGGCGCACGCAGTTTCGCCGCCAGATGAACGAGATCGACGCCACCGCGCACAGCCGCGCGGTCGATTCGCTGCTGAACTACGAGACCGTCAAGTACTTCAACAACGAGGACTTCGAGGCGCAGCGCTACGACGCCAGCCTCGAGCGGCTGCGCCGCGCCGCATTGAAGAGCCAGAGCACGCTGTCGCTGTTGAACACCACGCAGCAGCTGGTGATCGCGGTGGCGCTGGTGGCGATGCTGTGGCGCGCGACGCAAGGCGTGGTCGACGGCCGGCTCAGCCTGGGCGACCTGGTGATGATCAACGCCTTCATGATCCAGCTGTACATCCCGCTGAACTTCCTGGGCGTGCTGTACCGCGAGATCAAGCAAAGCCTGACCGACCTGGACAAGATGTTCGGCCTGCTCGAGCAGCACCGCGAGGTGGCCGATGCGCCCGATGCGCTGCCGCTGCAGGTGAGCCACGGCGCAGTGCGCTTCGACGAGGTCAGCTTTGCCTACGACCGGGCCGAAGGCGGGGCCCGGTCATCGCGGCCGATCCTGCACGGCGTCAGCTTCGAGATCCCCGCCGGCAAGACGGTGGCGGTGGTCGGTGCCTCGGGTGCCGGCAAGTCGACGCTGGCGCGGCTGCTGTACCGCTTCTACGACGTCGGCGGCGGCGCCATCACCATCGACGGCCAGGACATCCGCAGCGTGACGCAGGCCAGCCTGCGCCGCGCCATCGGCATCGTGCCGCAGGACACCGTGCTGTTCAACGACACGGTGCAATACAACATCGCCTACGGCCGCCCCGGCGCCACGCGCGAGCAGGTCGAGGCGGCGGCGCGCGCCGCGCACATCCACGCCTTCATCGCCGCCACGCCCAAGGGCTACGACACCATGGTCGGCGAGCGTGGCCTGAAGCTGTCGGGCGGCGAGAAGCAGCGCGTGGCGATCGCGCGCACGCTGCTGAAGAACCCGCCGATCCTGATCTTCGATGAGGCGACTTCGGCGCTGGACTCGGCCAACGAACGTGCGATCCAGGCCGAGCTGAAGAGCGCCGCCGCCGGCAAGACCGCGCTGGTGATCGCGCACCGCCTGAGCACCGTGGTCGACGCGCACCAGATCATCGTGCTCGACCAGGGCCGCGTCGTCGAGCGCGGCACGCATGGCGAGTTGCTGGCGCTGGACGGGGCTTATGCGCGCATGTGGCGCTTGCAGTTGGCGGGGCAGGGGGTGGCTGCAAGGCCCGGGGTGGGCTGATCTGGCCTTGCATG
>Ga0116167_1004340_pt1 | contig 10496 bp, 7 predicted proteins | sample AD_JPNMR3_MetaG_FD_89794 | JGI IMG/M metagenome (GOLD analysis project Ga0116167, IMG submission 89794) | Active sludge microbial communities of municipal wastewater-treating anaerobic digesters from Japan - AD_JPNMR3_MetaG | ecosystem: Engineered > Bioreactor > Anaerobic > Digestate | place... | reverse complement strand
GACCCTCGAGGTGCTCGCCGACGGCGTCTACGCCCTCACCGCCGAGGGCGATCCCAACGTCGGGGCGATCGAGGGGGAGGACTTCCTCATCGGCTTCGAGGCGCGGGCCACGCCGGCCGCGGCCCGCGACTGGATCGCCCAGCTGCGCACGCACACGGACAAGCCGTTCCGCTATCTCGTCCTCTCGCACTACCACGCGGTCCGCGTGCTCGGCGCCGAGGCCTTCGACGCGCAGGAGATCATCGCCCACGAGCGCACCCGCTTCCTCGTCGAGGAACGGGGTATGCAGGACTGGGCCAGCGAGTATGGCCGGATGCCGAGGCTGTTCAAGGAGCCCGAAGGCATCAAGGGGCTCACCCGGCCGACGCTCACGTTCAATGACCGGATGACCATCCCGCTCGGCGGCGACCGCGGCGAGCTGGTGCTGCAATACCTCGGGCGCGGTCACACCGAGGGCGACATCGTCGCCTGGTTGCCCCAGCACCGGATCATGTTCGCCGGCGACCTCGTCGAGGCCAAGGCCGCCCTCTACACCGGCGACGCCTTCCACCAGGAGTGGTCGAGCACGACCCTCGACGCGGTGAAGGCGATGGGTGCCGACCAACTCGTCGGCGGCCGGGGCGAGATCCCCAAGGGCAAGGAGGCCGTCGACGCCGCCATCGAGCAGTCTCGCGGCTTCCTCACGGCGATCATCGACAACGTCCGGGCCACCCAGGCCGCGGGCGGCTCGCTCAAGGACGCCTTCGAGGCCTGCCACGTCGCGCTGTCGCCGACCTACGGCCACTGGCCGATCTTCGAGCACACGCTGCCCTTCGACGTGGCACGTACCTGGGAGGAACTGCAGGGGGTCGAGCGGCCGACGATCTGGACCGCCGAGCGCGATCGCGAGATCTGGGCGCAGCTGCAGGGCTGACCCGCCCAGAGCCATGTCTGCGAACCGATCCGTGAGGTGTGCCCATGAGTGACCAGCCGATGCCCGAGGGCACACCCAGCGACGCGGCGCCCGGGGGGCGCGTGCTCGTCATCGGGGCAGGACCGGTGGGGCAGACCGCCGCGCTGTGCCTGGCCCGGTGGGGGATCCCCGTGCTCGTCCTGGACGCCCGGCCGGCACGCGACCCGGTCGGGAGCAAGGCACTGTGCCAGCAGCGCGACGTCCTGGACGTGTGGGATGCCTGCGGCGCCGGGGCGGTCGCCCGCGAGGGCCTGGTCTGGCAGGACGCGCGCACCTTCTACCGGGACAAGGAGCTGTTCTTCTACCGGATCCCCGATCCTGGTCGCTCCTCGCTGCCGCCCTTCGTCAACATCTCGCAGGCGCGCACCGAGGAGATCCTCGACGAGGCCATCGCGGGCAATCCGCTCATCGAGGTCCGCTGGGGACACGAGGTCGTGGCGATAACCGGCGGCACCGGCGGCACGGGCGGCACCGGCGGCACCGGCGGGCAGGGCGGCGACGAACCCGCGCGCGTGCGCTGCCGCACCGCCGACGGGGAGACCGAGATCGAGGGCGAGTATGCCGTCGTCGCCGCCGGTTCCCGGGGCGGGGCCCTGCGCGAGGCGCTGGGGGTGGCCTTCCCCGGGCGCACCTTCGAGGATTCGTTCCTCATCTGCGACATCGAGGCCAAGCTCAAGGGCTGGGAGAACGAACGGCGCTTCTACTTCGACCCCGAGTGGAATCCGGGCCGTCAGGTGCTCATCCACCCGTGCCCCGGCGGGATCTTCCGGATCGACTGGCAGGTCGACACCGACTTCGACCTCGCGAAGGAGCGCAAGAAAGGCACCCTGGACAAGCGGATCCGCAAGGTCATCGGCCGGAAGCGCAAGTACCGCATCGACTGGGCCTCGGTCTACCGGTTCCACGCGCGGATGGCCGATCACTTCCAGGTGGGCCGGTTCTTCCTCGCCGGCGATGTCGCCCACCTCGTCGCGCCGTTCGGCGCGCGAGGGCTCAACAGTGGCGTGCCCGACGCCGAGAACGCCGCGTGGAAGATCGCCTTCGCGCTCAAGGGCTGGGCCGGCCCCGGGCTCCTGGGCAGCTACGAGTGGGAACGTCAGGCGGCCGCGCGCGAGAACCTCGCCGTGACCTCGGCGACCATGGACTTCCTCGTGCCCCAGACCAAGGCGGCGGCCAAGCATCGGGTGCGGGTGCTGTCCCGGGCACGCAAGGACCCGGGCAACGCCGCCCTCGTCGACTCCGGCCGGTTGGCCGAGGCCTTCTGGTACGTCGACAGCCCCCTCACGACGGCCGACCCGCACCGGTTCTGGCCGGGTCGCCCGCCTCGCGGAGCCTCGCCGACGCCGGTGCCGGGCGTGATCCTCCCCGACGCCGACACACCCGGCGCCGCACACGGAGCCACGCGCGTGCGGGGCCTGTGCCGCGACGGGCTGCTCGTCCTCGTCGGCGAGGCCGTCGACGTCCACGAGGTGGAAGGCGTCCTCTCCGATGTCGTCCCACGAGGTATGCCGTTGCGCGTGTTGCGCTTCGGCGAGCTCGGCGACGGCGGGGTGGTCGCCCACGCGCTCGATGCCCGCGCCGACGAACTGTGGCTCGTGCGTCCCGACGCCCACACGGCTGCCTGCGCCCACACCCCCGAGGCGCTCGCCGTCGCGGTCCGCCGGGTGCTCGGGCACTGAGGCCCCCCCGTTCGGCGACGGACCGGGCGGTCGTGTGATGTGATGCCGGGATGACCTCCGGCATCCGACTCGAGCATCTCGACCCCGCCGTCCGGCCGCAGGACGACCTCTTCCGCTACACGAACGGCACGTGGGTCGCGACGACCGAGATCCCCGAGGACCGGGGGCGCTATGGCAGCTTCGACCTGCTGCGCGAGGCTGCCGAGCACGACCTGCGGGCCATCCTGGACGAGCTCGCGGCCGGCGAGCCGGACCTCGCGACTCCCGCGGGCCGGTGTGCCGCGCTCTACCGGTCCTTCCTCGACGAGGCCGCGGTCGAGGCGCGCGGCCTCGGACCGGTCGCCGCGCTGCTCGACGAGGTCGCGGCGGTCGTGGACGTGCCCGCCCTCGTCGCTCTCCAGGGCAGGCTCAGCCGGATCGGCGTCGCCGGGGCGGTGCGCGCCGTCGTGAGCACCGACGACCGTGCCTCGGACCGCTACATCGTCTACCTCGACCAGGCAGGGCTCGGGCTGCCCGACGAGTCCTACTACCGTGAGGAGGCGCACGCGGCCATCCGCGCGGCATACCTCCCGCATGTCGCGGCGATGCTCGCGCTCGGCGGCTGGCCCGACCCGCACGGCGCGGCCGAGCGGGTGATGGCGCTGGAGACTCGCCTGGCCGCGCACCACCTCGACAACGTCGCCGACCGCGACGCGGTCGCGACCTACCACCTGCTCGACGCCGCCGAGCTCGCCGCCCTCACCCCGCGCTGGGACTGGCCCGCGTATGCCGCCGGCCTCGGCGCGTCCTCCGACGCCCTCGCGCAGGCAGTCGTGCGGCAGCCGGACTACCTGCGCGGCCTGGACGACGCCCTCGGCGAGGTGCCGATCGGCCAGTGGCGCGACTGGCTCGCCTGGCAGGTGCTGCGCGCGCGGGCGGCATACCTGCCGGAGGCGTTCGTGCAGGAGAGCTTCGCCTTCTACGGGCGCACCCTCGCGGGCACACCGGCGCTGCGCGAGCGGTGGAAGCGCGGCGTCGACCTCGTCGACCGGCTCCTCGGCGAGGCGCTCGGCGAGCTTTACGTCGCCCGGCACTTCCCGCCGCGGGCAAAGGAGCGGATGGAGACCCTCGTCGCCCACCTCGTCGAGGCCTTCCGACGGTCCTTCGCGAGCCGCGCGTGGATGGGTGCCGAGACGAAGGCGGCGGCCGCCGCCAAGCTCGAGGCCTTCACGCCGAAGATCGGCTATCCGCAGACCTGGCGCGACTATTCGGCGCTCGTGGTCGGCGACGACCTGCTCGCCAACGTCGCTGCCGCCCAGGCCTTCGAGACCGACCGCAACCTCGCCAAGCTCGGCGGTCCGGTCGACCGGTCCGAATGGTTCATGACCCCGCAGACCGTCAACGCCTACTACAACCCGGGGATGAACGAGATCGTCTTCCCCGCGGCGATCCTGCAACCGCCGTTCTTCGACGTCGACGCCGACGACGCCGTCAACTACGGGGGTATCGGCGGGGTGATCGGGCACGAGATCGGGCACGGCTTCGACGACCAGGGCAGCCGTTACGACGCGGCCGGCAACCTGCGCGACTGGTGGACCGAGGACGACCGGGCGGCCTTCGACGCCCTCTCCGCCCGGCTCATCGCCCAGTTCGACGCGCTCACCCTCGCGGGCGTCCCCGACCGGCACGTCAACGGCGCGCTCACGGTGGGGGAGAACCTCGGCGACCTGGCCGGGCTGGGAGTCGGCCACGCGGCATACCGGCTCGCGTGCGGCGACAGCGAGCCGCCGGTGCTCGACGGCTACACCGGCGACCAGCGCTTCTTCCTGGGCTGGGCCCAGGTGTGGATGGGCAAGGCGCGCCCCGAGACGGCGGCGATGCTCCTGGCCGTAGACCCGCACGCGCCGCAGGAATGCCGGGCCAACGTCGTGCGCAACGTCGACGCCTTCCACGCGGCCTTCGGGGTCGGCGAGGGCGACGGGATGTGGCTCGAACCGGCGCAGCGGGTGGAGGTCTTCTGATGCGCGCCGGCGGCGCGCCGGTGCTGCGGGTGCGCGACGGCCAGGCGGCGATCGCGTGGTGGGCACGGCTGGGCTTCGCCGTCGAGTTCGAGCACCGCTTCGAGCCGGGTATGCCGCTCTATGTCGGCCTGCGTCGCGACGACGCCATCGTCCACCTCTCCGAGCACGCCGGCGACGCCCGGGGGCCCTCGCTCGTCTATCTCTACCTGCCCGACATCGACCGGATCGCGGCCGAGTTTGGCCTCGAGGTGAGCGAGGCGCCGTGGGCCCGCGAGATCCATCTCACCGACCCCGACGGCAACCGGGTGCGCTGCGGCTGGGTGCCACCGCCTGCCGGTATGCCGCCGCGGGTGCGGGTCTCGACCTTGTCGCTCTCGGCCGCGGACGTGCCCGCCCTGTCCGGCTTCTATGGTTCCTTGCTCGGCTATGCCGTGCACGACGAGGATCCCGGCTGGCACTACCTGCTCGCCTCGGACGGGTCGGTCGCGCTGGCGATCCAGGGCGAGCCGACCCACGTGCCGCCGGTATGGCCGCAGACCGCGGACGGCCAGCAGATGCAGGCACACCTGGAGATCCGGGTCGAGGGCGAGCTGGACGCGGCGGTCGAGCGTGCCGTCGCGCTCGGGGCGAGGCTCGCGGCATACCAGCCGCAGGACGACGTGCGCGTCCTGCTCGACCCGGCCGGTCACCCCTTCTGTCTCTGGGTGGCGACCTGACGGCCCAGGGGGCTGACAACAGCTCTAGCTGCGCCTAACGACCTCATAGAGGTGGTTCTCGAACTCCGCCATTTGCCCTTCGATGCCCTGCGCAACTACCGCATCGTCGATCACCAGGCCAAGCTCGACGTTGTGCTGCTCGGCCGAGGTGGAGAAGTTGGCGCTGGTCACCACAAGGAAGCGATGGTCGACCGAGACGAATTTCGCGTGGCTTCGCACCAGTGAACCGTTGCGGCGCCGCGTCCGTAGAAGGGTCGCACCCGCCATGGCAGCGGCCATCTCGGAAGTCGTCGGCGCACCTGCCACGGGATGACGGTCCGCAGCCCCGGTGTCCAGATACACCCGCACGGACAACTCTGGCCGCCGCGCGGCACCTGCGAGCACCTCCCACAGAACAGAGGACCGCTGGAAGTTGAACGTCGAGCACACGACTGATTCACGGGCACGTTCGACTGCATGGTGCAGTAACGCCGTGAGTTGCCCTCGCTGGACGAGGTTGTCAGGCGCCGTCCACACCGTCCCGACCGCACCGCGCACGTCATCAGCGCCCTCCACTGCCCGAAGCACCGAAAACCCAACGCCCACCCTGCCAGCGACTTGCGATTTTCGCAAGTCGCTGGCAGGGTGGTGACCATGACCACACCGGCGGATCGGGTGCGCGAACTCGTCGTGCGCAGCGGCATGAGCCAAGGGGACTACGCGCTGTCTATCGGGCTCGACCCAACAAAGCTGTCCAAATCGCTGTCGGGAGCTCGACGCTTCTCGTCGCTCGACCTTGCCCGGATCGCCGAGCGCTCCCAGGTGACCGTCGACTGGCTGCTCACCGGGGCCGAGACGCCGCTGGCCACGGCGGCTCGGGCCTCGCGGGGCAGCTCCACCGAGCTCGCGCTCGCCGAGGCAGGTCGCATCGTCGAGCTGAGGGAGTCCGCGGCTCGACTGGGCTATCACCAGCCGTGGGCTCCCGTGCCGTCGCGGTCCGAGGCCCGCCGAGCAGTCTCGACCGGAGTCGCTCTGGCAGGTGAGGCGCTTGCCCGGCTCTCGGCGATGGATCTTGATCCCGTGGTTCTGGATCTGGCGATTGTGGTCGAGAAGGCATTCGGGGTGGACGTCGCCATCACGTCACTCGGCGACGGCTTTGACGGTCTCGCCGTCGCGACCGATGGAGTCAAGCTCATCCTCGCCGCGCTCACCCCTGTCGCCTTTCGGCTGCGGTTCACCATCGCTCACGAATTGGGTCACCTGCTTGCCGGTGACGATCAGGGGGTGCATCTCGACCAGGACGTCTACGCGCGCGGAGACAACTCGGAGCGCAGGGCGAATGCGTTCGCCGCCGTCTTCCTCATGCCCGAGCCGATCCTGCGCGCCCGGGTCGTGCGCGGGTTCGACCAGGCTGGCTTCGCGGCACTGGCCGTCAGCCTGATGGTCTCGCCCTCGGCACTTGCCTTCCGGCTGCGTGAGCTGCGCCTCATCGATTCAGGGGCCGCGGCTGCGTGGCAGGGGATGTCGGCTGCGCAGGCTGCCCGGCTCGCCGGCGCGGCCGAGGCGATGGCCGCAGCGACGGCATACTCCACCGAACCGCGTCGCCCCGGTCTGCTGGCCCGTGACCTGTTTGCCGCCTATCTCGACGAACGGACGACGCTGCGGCCCTATGCCAACCTGCTGGGAGTCGACACGGTGACGCTGCGAGCCGAGCTCGAGCGCAGCCGCGAGGTGTCCGGCTGACATGAGCGCCGCGGTCTTCCCCGACAACACGGTCCTGTGCAATTTCGCGGCCGTGCAGCGGTTGGACCTTCTCGAGGGGGCGCTCAGAGGCCGGGGCCGATGGACTGAGGCCGTCGCCGACGAAGTGACACGCTCAGCGGCATTCCTGCCCGACCTGGCCACGATCTCGATCCGTGGGTGGCTCGGCGAGGCGATCGAGATCGATGACGAGATCGCCATCGCACGAATCGAGCATCTTCGTGTCGACGTCTTCGGTGGGACCGTCAGCGCCCCGCTCAAGCATCTGGGGGAAGCCCAAACGTGCTACCTGCTCAAGGAAGATCCGGGCTGGGCTGGCGCCTGGTGGGTCAGCGATGATCGTGACGCCCTCGAGTTTGCCCGCCGACAAGGCATCACCACGCGGGAGACAGTCGACCTGGTGGCCGGGCTGGTGGCCGATCGGGAACTGACCGCGAGACAAGCCATGGAGCTCCTTCGTGCGATGGTTGCCGCTGGCCGGGTTCTGCGTTTGCCGGCGAGCGTCGGTGAGCTTCAGCGCTGAAGGCATGCCGGCGCCGGGACAAACGTGTGGCTTGACGGCCCGGTGGACGCGGACGCGGTCGGCGGTGCTGACAGTCACCTGGGTGACGATCCGGGGACCGTGACCAAGTTCGGCGAGCGCTGGCGAAGTCGAGCGGTCCGCCGCCGAGGAGCGTGGTGTCGGCGCTCTCGTCGATCGCGCAGGAGCGTCCGCCGGCGGCGACCACCATTCACCCTCCCGCAGGCCCGACCCACGAGCGCCGCCACTCAACGGCAGTGGCGGCGGTATTCGACAGTGCCCTGAGGGCGGGCAGGGCGTCGCCGCGGGCCGCATGTGAGGATGGAGCCATGTTCGAGCAGGTCTGGCAGTGGGTCGTTCTTGTTGCCGTCATCGCCCTCGTGGGGGTCGGTGCGGTCGTCGGCTTGGTGCGCGGGCGCGCCGGGCGCACGGCGACCCTGCCACCGCCGGCGAGGACTCCCGGCTCGACCGGCACCGGGCTGCCGTCGGGCGGCGCCGGGGGAGGCGACGGCGGCGGGGTCGCGACCCTGCCCGGCGGGCCGGTCACGACGACACCCGGGGAGGCCGCCGCCGACACGGGGACCCTGCCCGCGGAGCCCGAGGCACCGGCATACGAGAAGCCGGAGAGCGCACGCGGGCGACTCGCGCGGCTGCGCGCCCGACTGGCCCGGAGCAACACCGCGCTCGGCAAGGGGCTGCTCGCGCTGCTGTCCCGCGGGCACCTCGACGACGCCGCGTGGGAGGACGTCGAGGACACCCTGCTGCTCGCCGACCTCGGGCCCGAGGCGACCGGCGAGCTCGTCGCCTCGCTCAAGACCCAGGTGAAGGTCGAGGGGAGCACCGACGAGGCGCAGGTCCGCAGCTGGCTACGGGAGGACCTGCTGCGCCTGGTCGACCCGGGCATGGACCGGCGGATCGCCTCGAGCCGGGTGCAGGGGCGGCCTGCGGTCGTCCTCGTCGTCGGCGTCAACGGCACCGGCAAGACGACGACCGTCGGCAAGCTCGCGCGCGTCCTCGTCGCCGAGGACCGCGACGTCGTGCTCGGGGCGGCCGACACCTTCCGGGCCGCGGCCGCCGACCAGCTGCAGACGTGGGGATCCCGGGTCGGGGTCGAGACCGTGCGGGGCCCGGAGGGCGGCGACCCGGCGTCCGTGGCCTTCGACGCGGTCAAGGCCGCGGCCGAGCTCGAGGCCGACGTCGTGCTCATCGACACCGCCGGCCGGCTGCACAACAAGACCAACCTCATGGACGAGCTCGGCAAGGTCAAGCGGGTGATCGAGAAGCTCAGCCCGATCGACGAGGTGCTGCTCGTCCTGGACGCGACGACCGGTCAGAACGGTCTCGAGCAGGCCCGGGTCTTCGGCCAGGCCGTCGACGTCACCGGCATCGTGCTCACCAAGCTCGACGGCACCGCCAAGGGCGGGATCGTCGTCGCGGTCCAGCGCAAGCTCGGCGTGCCGGTCAAGCTCGTCGGGCTGGGCGAGGGCCCCGACGACCTGGCGCCCTTCGACCCGGCGGCCTTCGTCGACGCGCTCCTGGACTGACCCGGCATACCGGCATACCGGCCGCGCGCGCCCGAGCGGCGGAAACGCGATCCTTACCTGCGGGCGGGCCCGATAACACGCCCGTAACACGCTCAGGCCTTCCCGGAAACGCCGTCCGGTCATCGTGTGGAGTCATGAGCACACTCCAGATGCCATTGGCAGACGCCACCATCGACTACGCGGCGACGACCTTCGTCATCCTGTGTGCGTCGCTGGTGCTCCTCATGACGGTGCCCGCCCTCGCCCTCTTCTACGGGGGCATGACCCGGGCCAAGTCCGTCCTCAACATGATGATGATGTCGTTCGGGGCTGCGGGGCTCGTCGGCGTCATCTACGTCCTCTACGGCTACTCGATGTCCTTCGGGACCGAGAACATCGCCGGGATCATCGCCAACCCGTTCGAGAAGTTCGGGCTCGCCGGCACCGACGGCCTGGTCAATCCGTTCGGCTACGACGGCTACGGCGACATCCCCGAACTCGCCCTCGTTGCCTTCCAGATGACCTTCGCGATCATCACCGTCGCCCTCATCAGCGGCGCGATCGCCGACCGGGTGAAGTTCGGCACCTGGATGGTCTTCGCCGCGCTGTGGGTGACCCTCGCCTACTTCCCGATGGCCCACATGGTGTGGGGCGGCGGCCTGCTGTCCGCGGCGGACGGCGGGCTCTCGGCCAAGCTCTTCGGAGCGACCGACGGCAAGGCCGACGTCGTGCCGATCGACTTCGCCGGTGGCACGGTCGTGCACATCAACGCCGGTATGGCGGGCCTGGTCCTCGCCCTCATCGTCGGCGTGCGTCTGGGCTTCGGCAAGGTCGCGATGCGGCCGCACAACGTGCCGCTCACGATGATCGGGGCAGGCATGCTCTGGGTCGGCTGGTTCGGCTTCAACGCCGGCTCCGAGCTCGCCGCCGACGGCACGGCCGCCCTCGTCTGGGTCAACACGACTGCCGCGACCGCCGCCGCGATGCTCGGCTGGCTCATCGTCGAGAAGCTGCGCGACGGGCACGCCACCTCGGTCGGCGCCGCCTCCGGCGTCGTCGCCGGGCTGGTCGCCATCACCCCGGCGTGTGGAGCACTCTCCCCGCTGGGATCGATCATCCTCGGCATCTTCGCCGGTGCCTTCTGCGCCCTCGCGGTCGGTCTCAAGTACCGCTTCGGTTACGACGACTCGCTCGACGTCGTCGGCGTCCACTTGGTCGCCGGCCTCTGGGGCACGGTCGGGGCGGGCCTGCTCTCCACGACCACGGGCCTGTTCTACGGCGGCGGTTTCCAGCAGACCCTCCTGCAGATCGTCGTCGCCCTCGTCACGATGGTCGTCTCGGGCGTCGTCACCCTCGTCCTCGGTCT
>Ga0116167_1004328_pt1 | contig 10517 bp, 10 predicted proteins | sample AD_JPNMR3_MetaG_FD_89794 | JGI IMG/M metagenome (GOLD analysis project Ga0116167, IMG submission 89794) | Active sludge microbial communities of municipal wastewater-treating anaerobic digesters from Japan - AD_JPNMR3_MetaG | ecosystem: Engineered > Bioreactor > Anaerobic > Digestate | place... | reverse complement strand
TGATATATAATATTACTCATAAGAGACTCCTCCTTGGTATTTTGTTTGTTTTTTGTTGATCAATATTTTACCAAAAAAGAGGGGTCTCTTGTTTTTTTAACCTAAAACAATTTTACACTAAGGTGCCATGCAATATTTCCGGCCGCAGGAAACCGGCATCGGCCCGCAGCCGGCCCGTGCTGCGTGTACTTTTCACCGCCTGGCACCTATGCAGTCCGCCGCCTGCCGCCTGCCGTTTGCCTCCATCCTCTCACAGCTTGATATGGGGCATCGCATTTGATATACTTATAAAAACCATCGATGCGGGGTGTTTTGAATGAGTATTGCCGAAACCTGCCGTAATGTAAAATCAGCAGCCATAAAGCTGGCGGCATGCTCCACTGAAATGAAGAACAACGCTCTTGCGAAGATCGCGCAGGAACTTGCCGCCCATAAAGACGAGATATTCCGGGCAAACCGGGAAGACCTGAGAAGAAGCGAAGCGGAGAATATACCGATGCCGCTCCTGAAGAGGCTCAAGTTCGACGAGTCAAAACTCAGCGATTGTCTATCGGGCATCAACAGCCTCATCAGGCTTGAGGACCCGGTAGGCAGGACACTTATGTCGACTGAGCTTGACGAGGGTCTCGAGCTTTACAAGGTGACCTGCCCTGTCGGAGCGATCGGCGTGATATTCGAATCCCGGCCTGATGCGCTGGTGCAGATATCGACGCTCTGCCTCAAAAGCGGGAACGGCGTGCTTTTAAAGGGTGGATCCGAAGCCATCGAAACTAACAGGACGCTGGCCAGGATCATAATCTCCGCATCGGAAGCCGCAGGGATACCCAAGGGATGGTGCAGCCTACTGGAAACCCGGTACGAGATAAAAGAAATGCTGAAGCAGGACGAGTACATCGATCTGATAATACCCAGAGGCTCAAATGAATTTGTCAGGTATATAATGGACAACACAAAAATCCCTGTCATGGGCCATGCAGACGGCATATGCCACTGTTATGTTGATTCCTCCGCCGATCCTGAAATGGCATTGCGTATCGTCATCGACTCCAAAACCCAGTATGTAGCGGTCTGCAATGCTCTGGAGACGCTCCTGGTACACAGGGATATTGCGAAAACCTTCCTGCCCATGCTGAAGAAAGCGGCAGATGAGAAACACGTCGAATTGTATGGCTGCAGCGAAACAGCAGCTGTCATAGATGTCAGCCCTGCAACGGAAGACGACTGGAAGACGGAATACCTGGACTACAAGCTGTCCGTCAGGGTCGTCGGCAGCCTTGAAGAAGCCATTGACCATATAAATACGTATGGTTCGGGACATACCGACGCCATTGTCACCAATGACAGGAACAATGCCGCACGCTTCATGTCGCTGGTCGATTCCGGCAGTGTCTTCTGGAACTGCTCCACCAGGTTCAACGACGGGTTCAGGTACGGACTAGGGGCGGAGGTGGGCATCAGTACGGGAAAACTCCATGCCAGGGGCCCTGTAGGTCTTGAAGGCCTTGTTATATATAAATACATGCTTATAGGCAACGGGCACATAGTGGCGGACTACGCTGAAAAACGCAGGACATTCACCCACAGGAAACTCAACAGGGATTTTCCGCTGTAAAATTGGAATCGCCATTAAGAAACATTGCCGCCTGTTTAACATAATATGAACGTAGGCGGCGATTTTATTATGTTTTGCTCCGCAGCAACGCGTCAAAACATTGCCGTATGTATCAAAACAGTTAAGAACGGTGATACCATGAAAAATTCAATAAGCATAGATGATATTACCAACGGACTGCTGACCATACAGAAAGTAAAACAGCTTTACAGCAGGGACCACAGGAACTCTGAAGACGGGTCGGACCAGTACGTCCAGCCCGACAGGCTTACTCTCATGCGCGAGATACTCACGACGATATCCAGGTTCGTTCCGCAAACAAGGAACGGGACTTTCAGCAGCGCATTCGAACAGGGGATGCGTTTCAGCAACGCTTACAGGGAACTGAAGCGGCATGTCGGGAGTATGAACAGGAGTTCGCCCGGACAGGAAGAGGTGCTGAGATTCCTGAAGCTGCTCAAGCCGGTGCTCGACATGCGCCAGCAGGTTTATATGGATAAGGCTGTAAATATAATCGAAATACTGAGATCGTAAGCATCAGGATCACAGGACAACTAATTCCCCTTACTCTTGACCTATACACGCAAAAGTATATATCAATCGCCATGCAGGTAATATCCCCGGATCTGTACGCCGGGCAATTTCTGATCATCAAGGAAGTACCTGCGGACAGTTGAAACGCTCAATCTGTACACAATGCAGTTCCTGCCCCAAATCTGTACACTTGCCGTCTGCTGCCTTCGGGTATGTTCACATATTCAGCAATAACACCAGTCATCACCTGCTCATCAATTGCTTAAAATAATTCATATACGAAAATACGCCCGGCAATCCGGACCTGCCGGAAATTTTGCCCGCCATACCGGTATATCTTCTCATGCTTTTTTTGAAAAATATTATTGACATCAAATATATTATGTGATTATAATAAATTGCTTTTTGCATTTTGTTTAGTGATTGTAAACAAAATGTTTAGATATAACTTATAAAAGCAAAAAGATCCGGTAGGCGTCTGGATAGTGAAAGGAAAATAATGGTATGGAAATAGGCCACAAAATCAAAATGCTGAGGATCAAAAACGGTTTGACACAGGAAGAGCTTGCAGACAGGAGCGAACTTTCGAAAGGCTTCATTTCGCAGATAGAGAGGGACCTCACCTCTCCGTCGATAGCGACTCTTGTGGATATTCTGCAGTGCCTGGGCACGAACCTGAGGGACTTCTTCAATGACAGTTCCGACGAGAAGATAGTATTCAGTAAGGATGACGCCTTCGTCAAGGAAAACGACGGCCTTAAGCATGTGATCAGATGGATCGTGCCGGATTCGCAGAAAAACCACATGGAACCGATACTGCTGGAACTCGCCCCGGGTGGATCTTCGGAAGTGGATGATCCCCACGAGGGCGAGGAATTTGGTTATGTACTGTCAGGGAGCGTTTTCATCCATCTGGCAGCAAGGAAATACCGGGCGAGAAAAGGCGAGAGTTTTTACTACAAGCCCAATTCCGTCCACTATATATCAAACGCCGGGAAAACAGAGGCAAAGGTATTATGGGTATCCACCCCGCCCAGTTTCTGAGTTGCCATAAGAACACCGGCATACTTGACTATCTGGTATAAGGAGTATGCGCTATGTCAAAACACATTATCGAATTGGTGGATGTGGTAAAAGATTATGACGGAACTGAAGCGCTGAAGGGTATCAGCCTGTATATCCGTCAGAACGAATTCATAACGTTCCTGGGTCCCAGCGGATGTGGAAAGACTACTACCTTACGCCTGATCGGCGGTTTCGAAAAGCCCACCTCAGGCAGGATCCTGTTCGAAGGCGTCGATGTCACGGACGTGCCGCCGTACAAAAGGAAGGTTAATACTGTCTTCCAGAAATACGCCCTGTTTCCCCATATGAATGTATTTGAAAATATCGCATTCGGGCTCAGGATCAAGAAACTCGGCAAAGACGTGATTCGTGAAAAAGTCTCCAAAATGCTGCACCTGGTGAACCTGGAAGGCTACGAGAAACGTTCGGTGGATTCGCTGAGCGGCGGCCAGCAGCAAAGGGTCGCCATAGCGCGCGCGCTGGTCAACGAACCCGAAGTGCTTCTGCTGGACGAGCCTCTCGGCGCGCTGGACCTAAAGCTCCGCAAGGAAATGCAGCTCGAACTCAAGAAAATGCAGAAGCAGCTTGGGATCACGTTCATATATGTCACGCACGACCAGGAAGAAGCCCTTACCATGTCGGATACCATCGTCGTGATGCAGAGCGGCACGATACAGCAGATAGGTACTCCCGAAGACATATACAACGAGCCCAAAAATGCTTTCGTTGCCGACTTCATAGGCGAAAGCAACATCATCGACGGGATCATGCTGAGGGATTTCAGGGTCAAATTTGCCGGGCACGAGTTCGACTGTGTCGATAAAGGCTTCGGCACAAATGAAGATGTCGACGTGGTCATCCGCCCCGAGGATATAAAACTGGTACCGATGGACCAAAGCCCGCTGCACGGCACGGTCAAATCGGTGATATTCAAGGGAGTCCATTATGAAATGCAGGTGGACGACCGCAACGGTTACAGCTGGATAGTGCACAGCACAAGGATGGCCCCGGTCAATACCGATGTGGGAATGTATATACATCCGCAGGATATTCAAATAATGAAAAAGGTGTCGGCAGTATGAAAAAGACATGGGTGTCATATCCGTATATATTATGGATGATAATATTCACTATCGTGCCGCTGCTGCTGGTGCTGTACTACAGCTTTACCAGGACAGAAAACGGCACGGTGGTATTTACGCTGGATAATTTCATAAGGGTGATGGAGCCCACATATCTGAAAGTTTTGTGGAGATCAATAGTGCTCGCGGTGATCAGTACGGTCGTCTGCTTCATTTTAGGATATCCTGTGGCAATGATACTTGCCGGCAAAGATATCAGCAGGAAAAGCACATTGGTCATGCTCATGGTCGTACCGATGTGGATGAATTTCCTGCTGAGGACATATGCATGGATGACATTGCTGGACCGCAAGGGCGTGATCAACTCCATCCTGGGGACATTGGGCCTGCCGCAGGTACACCTGCTGTATACCGATTTTGCTGTCGTTCTCGGCATGGTTTACAATTTCCTGCCTTTCATGGTGCTGCCGATATACTCGGTGCTGATAAAGATCGACAGGAGCCTGATCGAAGCCGCTGAAGACCTTGGGTCGGACAACTTAACGGTGTTCCGGAAGGTCATATTCCCGCTCAGTCTGCCCGGAGTCGCTTCAGGCGTAACGATGGTGTTCATGCCGGCCGTAACTACATTCATAATTTCTAAGCTGCTCGGCGGAAGCCAGTATATGCTGATAGGCAACCTGATCGAAGACCAGTTCATGAGGGTATACGACTGGAACTTCGGTTCGGCCGTTTCGATCATCATGATGCTGCTGATACTGCTGAGCATGGGAGTCATGTCCAGGAATGACAAGGAAGGTACAGGAGGTGCGCTGTTTTGAAAAAGGCAATCAAAAGGATCTACCTGATTATTATATTCGTCTTCCTGTATGCGCCGGTGCTGACACTGATCGTTTTTTCGTTCAACAAATCAAAGTCGCGCGGCAACTGGGGCGGTTTCACACTGAAATGGTACGGAGAGCTTTTTCATGACAGACAGGTCCTGTCTTCATTGTATAATACGGTCATAATAGCCCTGCTTTCGGCGCTGGTAGCTACTGTGGCAGGTACGGCCGCAGCAGTCGGGATACACAATATGAAAAAGACGGTCAAATCATTCGTGATGAACCTGACCTATCTTCCGGTAGTAAATCCCGACATAGTGACAGGTATATCGCTCATGATCCTGTTCGTTTTCATCAAACTGGATCTGGGCTTTACGACACTGCTGCTGGCCCATATAACGTTCAACATACCGTATGTCGTGCTTTCAGTGCTTCCGAAGCTGAAACAGCTGAACAAGCATATGTATGAGGCGGCGCTCGACCTGGGAGCCAAACCGGCGTACGCTTTTTTCAGGGTCATTCTTCCCGAGATAATGCCGGGCGTCGTGACAGGATTCCTGCTGGCCTTTACGCTGTCACTGGATGACTTTATAATAAGTTTCTTTACTACCGGTTCGGGAGTCTCCACGCTTTCGATAACCATATATTCGATGGCAAGATTGGGCATCAGCCCCAAGATCAATGCCCTGTCGACACTGATGTTCATCGTGGTCCTCGTTCTGCTGCTGATCGTGAACAAGCGTTCCTCGGCAAACGGCAAGAACGGAGCCCCGATAGTGAATATATAGAGATATTTGAAACAATACTGAGGCAAGGAGATTTTTCAACAAGCCGAGGTGTTCAACTACAACAACAGTAAAGGAGAAATGAAAATGAAAAAAAGGATCACATTTTTAGCAGTATTGCTGCTTGCTGTAGCGGTTACACTTTCAGCTTGCGGCTCACCAGGCTCTGACAACGGTAACGGGACGGAGAGAGTTACCCTCAACGTTTTCAACTGGGGAGATTACATCGACGAATCGGTTATTGAGGATTTCGAGGATAAATACCCCAATATCAAGATCGTTTACGAGACGTATACCACCAATGAAGACATGTATGTCAAGATAAAAACCGGCAGTTCCAATTATGACATTGCGATCCCGTCGGACTATATGATAAAGAGGATGATCGACGAAGGCCTTCTGAAAGAGATCAACATTGACAACATCCCCAATTATAAGTATATAGGCGACCAGTTCAAGAACCTTGCCTTCGATCCGGAAAACAAGTACTCCGTGCCTTATATGTGGGGCACGGTCGGCATACTTTACAATAAGACCATGGTGACGGAGCCCGTTGACAGTTGGAAGATACTGTGGGACGAAAAATATAAAAAACAGATCATCATGTCTGACAGCGAGAGAGACAGTATCGGCATAACGCTCAAAATGCTTGGGTATTCCATGAATTCCAAGAGCATCGATGAACTCGAGGAAGCGAAGCAAAAACTGATCGAGCAAAAGCCGCTGGTACTCGCATATCTGGTGGATGAGGCAAAAGACATGATGATTGCCGAGAGTGCAGCAATGGCGGTGGTATGGTCCGGCGACGCCCTTATTGCGATGAGGGAAAATGAGAATCTCGCATATGCGATCCCGAAGGAAGGCTCCAACTACTGGTTCGATTCGATGGTGATCCCGAAGACGGGAAAGAACCAGGAGGCCGCTGAACTGTTCATAAATTTCCTGTGTGACCCTGAGATCGCTCTCAGAAATGTGAATTATATCGGTTATGCAACACCCAACGTCGAGACCATGAAGTTGCTCGATCCGGAAGTGATCACCAATTCCAGTGCATATCCGACCGAGGACCAGCTTGTCAACTGCGAGATCTTCGAATATCCGGGAGACGAGATAAACAGGGTATATAACCGTATCTGGACGGAAATCAAGGCGGGTTGACACAGTCATCGGAAGTCAGGCGAGGCGGCAGGGGATAACCCGCCGCCTCATTATGTCTCAGCCGCAGTTTGAATGGTGCCCTGGCTCAGAAAGAGTACCGAAGATCGAAATCCTGTACAGCACTGGTGACAGAACCGGATCAAAACCTTTTATGCAGAATTGGAAACAGCAACGGGGCCGGGATCAGATCCGGCAGGAATTTCCCGCAAATGAAAAATTTCCGCAGGTCCGTTATTTCCATGCAGGGGAGGAAGCTCCCAAAAGGCCCGAGATTGCCGGGATATAAGCCATTATGGATATAATGGCGGCCAGGCGCGGAATTATATGCTTCTCTTTTCAGCAATAAAGAAGTATAATGGAAGTAGGATATAATCAAGGCATTATGATATGCCGACTGAACCGGAGTTGCCATGAAGATCGAAAGAATAGGCGATAATATTATAAGAGTGACAATAACATATAATGACCTCGAAGAGAGGAACGTAGATCTGGAATCACTGAACTATAACTCGCCCGCGGCCCAGGAGTTTTTCTGGGACCTTATGGAACAGGCGGAGGAACAGTTGGGTTTCAGCCTTGCCGACTCACAGTTGATCATAGAACCCGTGCCCGATTCGGACGAAGGCTTCGTCATCAATATCACAAGGATCGACGACGAAGGTGAATTCGAGTCCATCCACAAGTATATCAAGAACAGGATGAAGAAAAGCGACCTGCGGGTGAAGAAGAAAAGCAGGCGGGTTTCATCTCCGTTCCTTATATATTCTTTCAAATCGATGGACGACATAAGCGAGCTTGCGCGCAGGCTTGAAATGCATTACAGCGGTGAAAGCACGCTGTACAGGTGCGGGGATTCCTATTATCTCCTGCTCACAAAAAGCGGCCTTCATTCTTACGGCATGAGAATGTTCGAACTGGTGCTTGCGGAGTACGGCGTCAAAATAACAAACAACAGCTTCATGGAAGGTTATCTCAGCGAGCATGGCGAGAAGATAATAGAAAACGATGCGCTGGAAGTCCTCAGAAGATTCTACTGATCACGTCACTTGTTTTTGATTTCCGGATCAGTGTCGGGACCGATCTGCACGATGGAAGATTCCGCTTCATATGTATCTGTGCTGATCAGTTCGTTATTCCTGTAAACCCTTACAGTGATTCCTTCCCGGGGTCCAGGACTACCTGTTCTCCCGGTTTCAGATCCCTGTTCTCCACATAGTAGACGGGCGGTACCGATTTGTTTACTGTCTGCGTGCTGATTACGCTCTTATCCGGCCTGTCATCACGACTGCCGGCGACAGCAACTGTTACGACGGTTCCCTTTTTTACAGCATAGATTGCCAGGTTGTTGCCGAACGGGTTCGAGAATCTCAGGTCGTATGCATCCTCAGCGACCATCGCGTCCAATCCCGGTTCAATATAATCCACAGTCAGCTTGTGAGGCAGCCTTGTTATATTCTCCGCCGGTATCCCTGCCTCCAGGAGTGCGGCATACATCGTTGACGCCACCTGGCAGTAACCTTCGTCAAAGGTCATGTCCGGGTTCAGGGAAAGCATCGTTTCGGCAAACGAGAACACGCTCCTGCCTGAAGGATCACCTCCGGGAGCGAGCACGATCCCGTTTATGCCTTCCACAGCGGTCTCTATACTGTCTTCCACCGCTCCATCCATTATGCTCGTTGAGTATTCGCCAAGCACTACCTGTATCGCGTCAAGATCTTTCATTGTGACATCTGCGTAAACAGTATCCATGGCTTTCCCTGCCCGCAGATCTATAACGCCGAAGGGATCGGCGGAAAGCTGCCTGCGGATCAGCTCTGCAGCATTGTTGACATTAAGCGACACCCCGGGATCATCAGGTTCCTTTTCAATAAGCCCGTCCTTGTAGTAGATCCGGGCATCGACCGGGTCCCTGTTGATGCTTTCGGACAGCTCTATCAGCTTCATCCTGAGCTTGCTTTCATTGAATTTTACCACAGGTGACAGAACGGTGGTATGATTGCCGAAATGTGTCCCGATCAGGCGCGGTATGTCTTCTATCCCATCCATGGACATAATCGGCTCTATCGTAGCCATGCCGTCAACAGTTGCTTCGATGCTCGAGAAAGGTATCTCGTATATCTGATCGTCGTCTGCCTTCAACCGGATATGCTGAACTCCGAACCTGGCTTCATAATCAGCTTCGATGGCCCTGGCGGCTTCCTCGAAACCTTTGCCTCCTATATCCAGGTCTCCCGCATATACATTGACCGGAATAACCCTGCCGGAAGCATTAAACAGGACAGCAATCCCCGCTCCTATTGCCAGCAGGCTTTGTACCAGTATTAGCAAAAAGATCAGCAGTTTGTTACCGGTTTTTTTCACAAATAACAACTCCGTAAGTCTTTTCTTTAGTATCCGGCTCTCCGGACTATTATCAAAAAAGTATAAAGCACCGCGTACTTTATACTTTTTTACTCTTTCATGCCCTGTTGTTCATCACCAGTTCCACGAGCCTGCTCTTTTTCTTTGCTTCATCGATCACTGCGTCGTCTATCTGCATTCCTTCGTATATGATCACATTCCCGTCGTTGTCCGTTATGGTCTTTGTTGCATATCTCCCTTTCAGATACTGTCTCTGCCTCTGTTCGAACAGGATCGACGCATTGTCCCTGTCGTCTTCTGCAGGCTGATCAGCAGACTCAGACGGAACGTCCGCACCGGCAGCGATTTCCGACCCGGTTTCTTCGCCGGCGATGGCTGCCGCTTCATCAAGCGCGCTTGCCAGGTCATCAACTGCTGAGCCGCCGTCCAGGCCTGTCTTTATTTCCGGTTCCGCATCCTGTGCGCTAAACTGGCCGATCAAATCAATAATATTTTTTTTTCGGATTCTAAGGACCCTCTGTCACTGTCAAGCTGCGAAGGTGTGTCGAGAAGTCTTGATTCCACGTCCTCCGTAACTACCGTGAGATTCTTTCCGAATGTTATCACCGAATCCCTTGGTATCAGGCGTATCTGCTTCTGTGTTATGTCTGCTATGAATTCAAGGCCCGTTATCCGGCATCCGTTATTCTCATCAACATATATGTCACCGATCTCGCCTATCAGGCTGCCCTTTTTGGTAAGTACCTTGGTTCCCTTTACCCTTATGTCTTTCTGAAGTAACTGTATCGCTGAAGGTATCTTGCTGATATCTGTAATGACGTCTTCATTCTCAATAGTCAAAGCATATTCACCGATGCCCAGTATATCTTCCGTTGCTATGACCCTGGCACTGAAAATTTGTATCCCGCTGTCGACAGCAATATAGTCAATGGCTCCCTTCTCAGCGTTTATAATTATTGTAGGATTACAATAGATATGTTGCACCAATAAAAAAATAGTGCGGGAAGTTAACCAATAGTGTATGCTTAAGTTACCACACAAAAACACACAAGGAGGTCAGCTTCCCGCATGGATAGCATAACACAAGATATGAGGT
>Ga0116167_1004304_pt1 | contig 10559 bp, 5 predicted proteins | sample AD_JPNMR3_MetaG_FD_89794 | JGI IMG/M metagenome (GOLD analysis project Ga0116167, IMG submission 89794) | Active sludge microbial communities of municipal wastewater-treating anaerobic digesters from Japan - AD_JPNMR3_MetaG | ecosystem: Engineered > Bioreactor > Anaerobic > Digestate | place... | reverse complement strand
CTTGGTCTTGGTGGTCTCCCTCGGGATCTTCACGAGCACGTCGCCGGGGTAGACCTCGTCGCCGTCCTTGACGAAGATGTGGGCGCCCACGGGCAGATTGTACCTCGCCTGGTTCTTCGTACCGGGGATCTTGACGACCTTGCCGGCCTCGTCGGTGATCAGGATGCGCGGCCTGAGCTCGGGATCCTTCGGCTCGATGATGACCGAGCGCGACAGGCCCGTGACCTCGTCTATGTGCTCGACCACCGTGATCTCCTCGACGAGATCCTGGAACTTCACCCTGCCGGCGACGTCCGTGAGGATGGGGATGGTGTAGGGATCCCACTCGGCGAGCAGCGTTCCCGCCTCGACCTTCTCGCCGTCTTGGACCTTCACCTTGGCGCCGTACACGATGGCGTAGGTCTCCCGCTCCCTCCCGGAGTCGTCCACGAGGGCAACGGTGCCGTTGCGGTTGACCGCCACGAGATCGCCCTCCTTGCCCCGCGCGACCTTGAGGTCCTTGTATTTCACGGTGCCCGCGTGGTTGAACTTGACGCTCGACTGGTCCACCACCATGGCGGCGCCGCCCACGTGGAACGTCCTCATGGTGAGCTGGGTGCCGGGCTCGCCGATGGACTGGGCGGCGATGATCCCCACCGCCTCGCCCACGTTCACCATCCTGCCGCGGGCGAGGTCCTTCCCGTAGCACCTGGCGCACACCCCTTGCTTGGACCGGCACGACAGGACCGACCTGCAGACGACCTTCTCGATGCCGGCGTCCTCGATCGCCGCCACGTGGTCCTCGTTGATCATGGTGTTGGCCGGCACGAGCACATCGCCGGTGTACGGGTCGCGGATGTCGTCGAGGGTCACGCGGCCGATGATCCTCTCGCCGATGGGCTGGATGATGTTGCCCCCCTCAACGAGCGCCTCGAGCTCGATCCCGTCGAGCGTCCCGCAGTCCTCCTCGGTGATGATGACATCGTGCGCCACGTCCACGAGACGTCTCGTCAGGTACCCGGAGTTCGCGGTCTTGAGGGCCGTGTCGGCGAGACCCTTGCGCGCGCCGTGCGTCGAGATGAAATACTCGAGCACGTCGAGGCCCTCGCGGAAGTTGGACTCGATCGGCGTCTCGATGATCTCTCCCGACGGCTTGGACATGAGCCCGCGTATGCCCGCGAGCTGCCTGATCTGCTGGGTGGAACCCCTGGCCCCCGAGTCCGCCATCATGAATATGGGGTTGAACGAGGGGTACTCGACGGTCGTCCCGTCACCGCGGGTGTAGGTCTCGCTCTTGATCGCATCCATCATGTCGTTCGCGATGACGTCCGTGACCTTGCCCCATATGTCGACGATCTTGTTGTAGCGCTCGCCCTCGGTGATGAGGCCCTCGTTGTACTGGTTGATCACCACCGCGACGTCCTGCTTCGCCTTCTCGATGATCTCCGCCTTGGTCCTGGGGATCTTCATGTCCTCGATCCCGATGGAGATCCCGGCCTTGGTGGCGAAGTGGTACCCCATGTCCTTGATGCGGTCCGCGAGCAGCACCGTGTTCTTGTCGCCCGCCTTCGAGAAGCAGATGTCCACGAGGTCGGCCAGCGCCTTCTTGGTCATGGGCTTGTTGATGGCCTCGAACGGGATCTCCTTGGGGACGATCTCCCGGAAGATCACCCTGCCCACGGTGGTCTCGACGAGCCTCCCGTCGATGCGCACCTTGATCCTGGCGTGCACCGAGACCACCCCCGCGTCGTAGGCCGCGCGCACCTCCTCGGGACCGAAGAAGATCATGCCCTCTCCCAGGGCCCCCGGTTTCTCGCGGGTGAGGTAGTACATGCCGAGCACGATGTCCTGCGTCGGACCGATGATGGGCTTCCCATGCGCGGGCGACAGGATGTTGTTGGTGGACATCATGAGGACGCGGGCCTCCACCTGGGCCTCGATGGACAGGGGGACATGCACCGCCATCTGGTCGCCGTCGAAGTCGGCGTTGAACGCCGGGCACACGAGGGGGTGAAGCTGTATGGCCTTGCCCTCTATGAGGATGGGCTCGAAGGCCTGCATGCCGAGCCGGTGCAGGGTGGGTGCGCGGTTGAGGATCACCGGGTATTCCTGGACGACCTCGGCCAGGCATTCCCAGACCTCGGGCGTCTCGCTCTCCACCATCCGCTTGGCGCTCTTGATGGTGCTCACGATGCTCTTCTGCTCGAGCTTGTTGTAGATGAAGGGCTTGAAGAGCTCGATGGCCATCTTCTTGGGCAGGCCACACTGGTGGAGCCTCAGGTCGGGCCCGGCCGTGATGACCGAGCGGCCCGAGTAGTCCACCCGCTTGCCCAGGAGGTTCTGGCGGAAGCGCCCCTGCTTGCCCTTGAGCATGTCCGAGAGGCTCTTGAGCGGCCTGCGGTTCGCGCCGGTGATGACGCGGCCGCGCCTGCCGTTGTCGAACAGGACGTCCACCGCCTCCTGGAGCATGCGTTTCTCGTTGCGCAGGATGATGTCGGGGGCGTTCAGCTCGATGAGCCTCTTGAGCCTGTTGTTGCGGTTGATGACCCTCCTGTAGAGATCGTTCAGGTCGGAGGTCGCGAACCTGCCGCCGTCGAGCGGCACCAGGGGCCTGAGGTCGGGCGGCAACACCGGGATGACCTTGAGGATCATCCAGGAGGGGTCCTGCCAGGGCTTGATGTAGTCGATCTCGTCGTGGGACAGCTTGCGCGATTCCACGAGGCGCTCGATCACCTCGTTCACCTTGGGGATGACCGCCTTCTTCTCCTGGTACCCGTTCGCCTCCTCCCAGCGCTTGACGACCTTGCGGCACTCCGTGAGCAACTCGCCCAGGGCCCTCCTGAACTGCTCGTCCTTCTCCAGGTGGAAGCGGTCCTCGATGAAGGCCATGAGGTCGGCGGGCTCGATGCCCCTGAACACGTTGACCATGCGGAGCCGCCTGCTGAGCTTCTTCTTCTTGGCCTCGCTCTTGGTCTTCTGGATCTCCTCCTTGAGCCGTGAAGACAGCTCCAGGATATCGAGCGAACCGATGAGCTCGTCTATGGCCTCGGCACCCATCTTCGCGGTGAAACTGCCGATCCCGTACTTGTCGACCGCCTGGCGGAACTTGTCCTCGGTCAGGAGCTCCCCCAACGCGAGCGGGGTGTTCTTGGGGTCGGTGACGATGTAGCTCTCGAAGTAGAGCACCCTCTCGAGTTCCTTGATGGAGAGGTCCAAAAGCGCGCCGATCTTGCTCGGCAGGCTCTTCAGGAACCAGATGTGGGCCACCGGCGTCGCGAGCTCGATGTGGCCCATGCGCTCGCGTCTCACCCGCGAGTCGATCACCTCGACGCCGCACTTCTCGCACACCACGCCCCGGTGCTTCATGCGCTTGTACTTCCCGCAGATGCACTCGTAGCTCTTGATGGGCCCGAAGATGCGGGCGCAGAAGAGACCGTCGCGCTCAGGCTTGAAGGTCCGGTAGTTGATGGTCTCCGGTTTCTTCACCTCGCCGTAGGACCACGCGAGGATCTTCTCGGGCGAGGCGAGCCCGATGCGCACCGCCATGTAGTTGGAAGGATCCTTGGGTTTCTCGAAATAGCTGTACAGGTCTTCCAATGCCGTCCCTCCTTAATGCTGGACCTGCCCCTCTATGAGGGAGATATCCAGGCCCAGGCTCTTGAGCTCCCTGGTGAGAACGTTGAACGACTCCGGTATGCCGGGTTCCAGCTCGTGCTGGCCCTTCACGATGGACTCGTACATCCTGGTGCGGCCGGCCACGTCGTCGGACTTGACCGTGAGGAATTCCTGGAGCGTGTAGGCCGCGCCGTAGGCCTCGATCGCCCACACCTCCATCTCCCCGAGCCTCTGGCCTCCGAACTGGGCCTTGCCGCCGAGCGGCTGCTGCGTGACGAGCGAGTAGGGGCCGATCGAGCGGGCGTGGATCTTGTCGTCGACCAGGTGGTGCAGCTTCAGCATGTACATCACCCCGACGGTGACCTTGCTCTCGAAGGGCTCGCCGGTCCTGCCGTCGTAGAGCGTCACCCGTCCCCTGTCCTCTATGCCGGTCTGGGTGAACAAAGACGAGATCTCCTCCTCGGTGGCCGAGTCGAACACGGGCACGCTCACGCAGAAACCCTCTTCCCTGATCTTCGCAGCGAGGTCGAGGAGCTCCTCGCGGTCGGCCTTGTCGAGCATCCTGCTTATCCTGCGGGAGCCGTACACCTTCTTCAGCAGGCCCTTGATCTCCTCCTCGGGGACATGCTCCTCCACCATCTTGTTGATCACCTCCCCGATGCCGTGCATCGCCCAGCCGAGGTGCGCCTCGAGTATCTGCCCGACGTTCATCCTCGATGGCACGCCGAGCGGGTTGAGCACGATGTCCACCGGTCGGCCGTCGGCGAAGAACGGCATGTCCTCCTCGGGGAGTATCCTCGAGATGACGCCCTTGTTCCCGTGGCGGCCCGCCATCTTGTCGCCGACGGAGAGCTTGCGCTTGATGGCTACGTACACCTTCACCATCTTGTTCACGCCCGGGGGCAGGTCGTCGCCAGCCGACAGCCGCTCGATCTTCGCGTCGTAGAAATCCAAGATGAGCTTCTTCTGCCGCTCCATGGAGGCGATGATCTTCTCGATCTCCTGGGCCGTCTCCTCGCCGTTCTCCACGGCGACGTCCTTGAAGTCGTCCATGGCCAGCTGCGAGAGCATCTCGCGGGTGATCACCGTGCCCTTCTTGCCGATCACCGCGTCGCCCAGGTGCGACAGCAGCGGCGCGGTCAGCTTCTTGTCGACGAGGAGGTCCTCGATGCGGGCTCTCGCGCCCTGGGTGATGATGTCGATCTCGTCGTCCTGGTCCTTGCGGAGCTTCTCTATCTCGGCCTGCTCTATCTGGAGCGTGCGCTCGTCCTTCTCCTGCCCACGCCTGTTGAAAACCCTGGCGTCGATGACGGTCCCCTCGATGCCCGGCGGCACGCGCAGCGAGGTGTCCTTGACCTCGCTCGCCTTCTCGCCGAATATCGCGCGGAGCAGCTTCTCCTCGGGCGAGAGCTGCGTCTCGCCCTTGGGCGTGACCTTGCCCACGAGGATATCGCCCGGCTTGACCTCGGCGCCGATGCGGATGATGCCCGACTCGTCGAGGTCCTTGAGGGCCTCCTCACCCGCGTTGGGGATGTCGCGGGTGATCTCCTCGCTGCCGAGCTTCACGTCGCGGGCCATGACCTCGAACTCCTCTATGTGCACCGAGGTGTAGAAGTCTTCCTTCACGACCCGCTCGCTTATGAGGATCGCGTCCTCGTAGTTGTACCCGCCCCACGGCATGAAGGCGACCACCAGGTTCCTGCCCAGGGCGAGCTCGCCGTTCTTCGTCGCCGGGCCGTCCGCGATGATCTGGTTCTTCTGCACGTGCTGGCCCTTGCGCACGATGGGCTTCTGGTTGAACGAGGTGTTCTGGTTGGCGCGCTTGAACTTCGTGAGCCGGTAGATGTCTATGCCCGTGTCGTCCGACTTCCTGCCCACCGTGTCCGCCTTCACCACAATCCTCTGGCTGTCCACGTCGATCACGACCCCGCTGCGGTGCGCCACCACGCAGACGCCCGAGTCCCTCGCCACGAGCTGCTCGATGCCCGTGCCCACGAGAGGCGAGACGGGGAAGAGCAGGGGCACGGCCTGACGCTGCATGTTCGACCCCATGAGCGCCCGGTTGGCGTCGTCGTGCTCGAGGAACGGGATGAGGTTCGCCGACACCGAGAAGAGCTGGTTCGTCGCCACGTCCATGTAGGTGACCTTTTCCCTGGGCATGGTCGAGTACTGGCCTTGTTTCACCCTCGCCCTGACCATGTCCGCGATGATCCGCCCGTTCTCGTCCAAGGGCTCGGTCGCCTGGACGATGACCTGCTCGTCCTCCTCGATGGCGCTCAGGTACCGGATCTCATCCGTGACCACGCCGTCCTTCACCACGAAGTAGGGGGTCTCGATGAAACCGAACTCGTTGACCCGGGCGTAGGTGGACAGGGAGACGATGAGGCCGATGTTCGGGCCCTCGGGGGTCTCGATGGGGCAGATACGCCCGTAGTGCGATGGGTGGACGTCGCGCACCTCGAACACCGCACGCTCGCGGGTGAGCCCGCCCGGTCCGAGCGCCGACAACCTGCGCTTGTGCGTGATCGCGGACAGCGGGTTGGTCTGGTCCATGAACTGGGAGAGCTGTCCCGACCCGAAGAACTCCCTGATCACCGCGGTCACGGGCTTGGGGTTGATGAGGTTGTTGGGCATCATCGTCTCGACGTCCTGGAGGCTCATGCGTTCCTTGATGGCTCGTTCCATGCGCACGAGACCGATGCGGTACTGGTTCTCGAGGAGTTCGCCCACGGAGCGCACGCGGCGGTTCGACATGTGGTCGATGTCGTCCACGGTCCTGCCGGGGGCGCCGTCCTTGAGCTCGAGGAGGTACTTCACGGTGAGCATGATGTCTTCCTTGCGCAGGACCGTGTAATCCAGCGGCGCCTCGTCCTCGCTGATCTTGAGCTTCTGGTTGACCTTCATCCTGCCCACGCGGGAGAGGTCGTAGTACGAGGGGTTGAAGAAGAGGTTCTCGAAGAAGTGCGCGGCGATCTCGAGGGTCGGCGGGTTGCTCGGCCTCAGCCTCCGGTAGATCTCTATGAGGGCCTCGTCGACCGTGTCCACCTTGTCGAGGGCGAGGGTCTTGCTGAGCGAAGAGCTGTAGGAGATCTCGTCGTAGAAGATCGTCTTGATCTCCCTGATGCCCATGGCCTCGAGCCTTTCCAAGAGCTGGGGGGTGATCTCGTCGTTCGCCTCGGCGATGATCTCGCCGGTCTCCATGTTCACGATGTCCTCGGCCAGGACCTTGCCCAACAGGTCCTCCTTCTTGAGGACCACGGGCTCGAAGACCTTGTCCCTGTACTTGTGGGCCGTCTTGGGCGTCACCTTCTTGCCGGCCTTCACCACGATCTCGTCCGAGTCCTTGAGCTTCAGGTCGATATCGGTCTTCAGCCCGACGAGGCTCTCGATGTCCACGTGCCTGTGCGCCTCTTCGCCCTCTATGGTGTACCGCTCCTTGGGGTAGTAGACGCCGAGGATGTCCTGGTTCGTGTACCCCAGGGCCTTCAAGAGGGTGGTCACCGGCATCTTCCTTCGCCTGTCTATCCTCAGGTAGAGGATGTTCTTGGCGTCGAAGTCGAGGTCGAGCCAGGAGCCCCTGGCGGGTATGATGCGGGCCGAATAGAGCTTCCTGCCGCCCGTTGCCGCCCTCGCCGTGGTCTCGTCGAAGAATATGCCCGGCGAGCGGTGGAGCTGGTTGACGATGACGCGCTCGGTCCCGTTGATGATGAAGGTGGAACTCGGGGTCATGAGCGGGATCTCGCCGAAGTAGACCTCCTGCTCCTTGATGTCGCGGATGCTCTGGGTGCCCGACTCCTCGTCGCGGTCAAAGATGATGAGCCTCACCTTGAGGGTCACCGGCGCGGCGTAGGTCAGCCCCTTCTGGATGCACTCCTCCATGTCGTACTTGGGCTCTCCGAGGCGGTACTCCACGAACTCCAAGGATGCGTCCTCGTTGAAATCCTTGATGGGAAAAACCGAGTTGAACACCTGCTGCAGACCGATGTTCCTCCTCTTTTCCGGCGGGACGTCCTTCTGCAGGAATGCGCTGTAGGACGACTTCGGGAGCTCGACCAGGTCGGGCATCTCGAGCGCGGTCTGTCGCTTGCCGAAGTTCTTCCGCCTCGTGTGCGGATCTAACAGGATGCTCTCTCTCATCTTCCTCGTCCACCTCGTATTTGGCTGTGTGTGATGCTCTCCCCAGGGCAAGAAGGGGGGACAGGCATGCCCCTTCCCCCCTGATATCCACCTTTCCAGGTGACGTTACTTGATCTCGACGACGGCGCCCACCCCCTCGAGCTTCTTCTTCGCCTCCTCGGCCTCTTCCTTGCTGATGCCTTCCTTGACCTTGTTGGGGGCGCCCTCGACCAGGTCCTTCGCCTCCTTGAGGCCGAGGCTCGTCAGCTCGCGCACCACCTTGATGACCTGGATCTTCTGCGGGCCGGCCTCCTTGAGCACGACGTCGAAGGCCGTCTTCTCCTCGACCTCGGCCGCCGCCGGGGCCCCGGCCGCCGGCATCGCAGCCACCGCCGCCACCGGCGCCGCCGCCGTGACACCGAACTTGTTCTCGAGTTCCTTGACGAACTCGGCGAGCTCCAGAACCGTCATGCTCTCGATGAACTTTATGACATCCTCACGTGTGATCTGGGACATGTTTCACTCTCCTTCGCGTTTCTTGTTTTCGATTGCCTTGAGCACGTAGACCAGCTGCGAGACGATCGCAGCGAGAACCCCGACGAAGTTGGACACCGGCGCGTTCAGCGAGCCGAGCATGCGCGCCAGCAACACCTCCCTGGGTGGCATCTTGGCGAGCTCCATGATGTCCGACGCCTTGATGGGACGCCCCCCCAGGACGCCGCCCTTGATGCCGAACTGTTCGTTCTCCTTGGTGAAATTCACCAGGGCCTTGGCCACCGCAACGGGGTCGCCGAGCGCGACCGCCACCGCCGTGGGCCCCACGAACAGATCCGAGACGACATCCGCGTTCGTGCCGCCCGTGGCCCGCCTGAGCAGGGTGTTCTTGACCACGCGATAGGACCCGCCCGAGTTGGCGACGTCCCGCCTGAGCCTGGTGATCCTCTCCACGTTGAGCCCCATGTAGTCCGTCACGAAGACGGCCTGTGCACGCTGGAGCTCATCGTGCAGGACCTGTACGATGTGTGCCTTCTCTTCCCTCTTCAATGAAACACCTCACCCCTTTCTCTTTTGGATTCATCCTGTCAAAGGGTGCCTCGGGGTATCCGTGCCCGGGTCTCGGCGGGAATGTTTAAGCGCAAAAGCGGCGCTCCCGCTGTCTTTGACCAGGATCTTTTCTCACTTCAGAAGATTCGCGGCCTCTACCGTGTCTATCCTCACGCCCGGCCCCATGGTGCTGGACACCGCGAACCCCTTGAGATAGGTGCCCTTGGACGACGCGGGCTTGAGCTTCATGACCATCTCGAGCAACGCCTTGACGTTGTCGAGGATCTTCTCCTTGCCGAAGGACACCTTGCCCACCGAGCAGTGGACGATGCCCACCTTGTCGACCCTGAAGTCCACTCGGCCCGCCTTCATGTCCGCCACCGCCTTGGCGACGTCGAAGGTGACCGTACCCACCTTGGGGTTGGGCATGAGGCCGCGGGGGCCGAGGATCTTTCCCAGCTTGCCCACCATGCCCATGAGGTCGGGCGTGGCGATGACCTTGTCGAACTCAAGCCAGCCGCCCTGTATCTTTTCCGCGAGGTCCTCCGCCCCGACGTAATCGGCGCCTGCGTCCCTGGCTTCCTTCTCCTTCTCGCCCTTTGCGAACACGAGGACCCTCACGGTCTTCCCGGTACCGTGGGGGAGCACCACCGAACCGCGGACCATCTGGTCGGCGTGCCTGGGGTCGACCCCGAGCCTGAGGGCCACGTCCACGCTCTCGTCGAACTTCGCGAAAGAACTGTCCAACACCAGCCCCAGGGCGTCACCGAGGGGGTACTTCTTCTGCGGATCGATCTTCTTCCTCGCCTCTCTGTATTTCTTACCGCTTCTGGCCATGTTCGCGTTTCTCCTTCACTCAGTCGACGATCTCGATCCCCATGCTCCGGGCGGTGCCTGCGATGATCTTGAAGGCGTTGTCCATGTCCTGGGCGTTGAGGTCGTTCATCTTCTGCCGGGCGATGTCCATGACCTGCGCCCTGGTGACCTTTCCCACCTTGTCCTTGTTGGGCGCCTGGGAGCCCTTCTCTATCCCGGCGGCCTTGAGGAGCAGGGTGGATGCTGGCGGGCTCTTGGTCACGAAGGTAAACGACCGATCCTGGTACACCGAGATCTCCACGGGGATCTTGAACCCCCTCTGCTTGTCGGTCGCCGCGTTGAACGCCTTGCAGAACTCCATGATGTTCACGCCGTGCTGGCCGAGCGCCGGCCCCACCGGCGGTGACGGCTTGGCCTCGCCCGCGGGGATGTGGATCTTGATCTTTGCCATCAGCTTCTTTGCCATGTGCTACCTCTTTGAATCGTGTCTATTTCTTGGTGATCTGGTCGAAGGTGAGCTCGACGGGCGTGGAACGACCGAAGATGCTCACCAGGACGCGGACCTTTCCCTTGTCCGGCCTGCAGTCGTCCACGACGCCGCTGAAATTCTGGAAGGGGCCCTCGTTCACCACCACCTCGTCTCCCACCTGGAACTCGCACTTGAGGGTCTGCGCCTCCATCCCGTCTTCGAGCTGGGCCCTCAAGAGCTCGACCTCCTCGTCGGGGATGGTGGACGGAGAGGTCTTGCCGCCCACGAATCCCGTGACCTTGGGCGTGCTCATAACCACGTGCCAGGTCTTGTCCGTGAGCGCCATCCTCACCAGGATGTAGCCCGGGAAGTATTTCCTGGCGGGCGACTTCTTCTTGCCCTGCGTCGCCTTCTTTATCTGCTCGGAGGGCACGAAGATGCCGGAAAAGTATTCTTCCACGTTGTGGGCCTTGATGCGTTCCTCGAGCGACTTCTTGGCCTTGTGCTCGTAGTTCGAGTG
>Ga0116167_1004300_pt1 | contig 10565 bp, 12 predicted proteins | sample AD_JPNMR3_MetaG_FD_89794 | JGI IMG/M metagenome (GOLD analysis project Ga0116167, IMG submission 89794) | Active sludge microbial communities of municipal wastewater-treating anaerobic digesters from Japan - AD_JPNMR3_MetaG | ecosystem: Engineered > Bioreactor > Anaerobic > Digestate | place... | reverse complement strand
GTGTCACCCACGGTGCATCGTCTTGGTTGTCCCTCCTATAGGCACCCGTGCACCAGGTGTCATTGATCAGGATCAACACCCCCATCGCCCTCTCCCCCTCCCCCCCGAAAACGACCCGCACGCATTCAGAAAAGACGGTGGCGGTTGACCTGTGCCTGTCCGTGGGTATAAGGTGTCGGTGCGGAGTTGCCCTTCGGGCATACAGAGGGAAGACGGTGAGAATCCGTCGCGGACCCGCCGCCGTAACCGGGGACGAACGCAGCCTTTGAGCCACTGCCCACTGAGGCGGGAAGGCGCTGCGGGAGGCTGATCCGGGAGCCGGAAGACCTGCTCCGCGATCTTCGCCACACCCCTCGAGGACTTGGGGGCGTGCGATGGACGAATGGGTGGAAAACGGCATCCCCGTGTCTCGATGACGAGACCCGGGGATGTCGTCGTTCTCGAGGCCGTGTGCAGGGAAGAGACGGCTACGGTCAGGGACAGGGGCCCCGCACAGGGTCCCATGGAGACGGGAAGGGGGTGATAGACAGAGCGCGGTTCCTTAACAGGCACACTATCGGCAATAGGTTCGCCCCGGACCAAGGGAAGTGGGTGAGAAGCCCACGCCGCCCCGCGACTGTAATCGTGACGAGGGCCGCATGCATGCCACTGTCCGCAAGGATCGGGAAGGCGCGGCCACGAGGGTGATCGAGAGCCAGGAGACCTGATCCGGGTGCACCCATGACCTTTCGCTCTTCGAGGGAAGAAAAAGGGAGGCTGCATGAAAGCATCGGCGGTTCTATCGATCATCGTTTCCATCACGATCCTCTGTCCAAGCCCTTACTGTCGTGCCGCGGCAGAAGGTGCGGCTGCACCCGATGCCGAGCCGGGCGTATCCAGGGAACCGGCACCTGTCATCGAACCCGCAGACGGGGACGACCCCACGCAGGTCTTCGTGGTGAGCGCCACGCGGATGCGCTCCCCTGTCACCGAGGTGGGGAGCTCCGTGACCGTGATCACCGGAGATCAGCTGCGATCGGCGGGGATGAACACCCTCTCGGACGTGTTCAGGTCCGTGCCTTCGCTGGATGTGACGCGCAACGGCGGCCCGGGCGGCGCTGCATCGGTCATGATCAGGGGGGCGAAGTCGGAACATACCCTGGTCATGATAGACGGGGTGGCGGTCAACGACCCCTCTTCCGTCGGCAGGCTCGCTCTCATCGGCTCGCTGAGCACGGACTCGGTAGAGCGCGTGGAGATCGTCAGGGGTCCACAGGGCCCCCTGTACGGGTCCGAAGCGATGGGTGGGGTGATCAACGTGATAACGAAGAAGGGGGCGGGAATGCCCCGAGGGTTTGTCGAGATCGAGTACGGCACGCACGACACGCTGGCGAGAAGGGTCGAGACATCCGGGGCCACGCCGGTCTCCAACTACATGATCGGCCTGGCGCTGCGCGAGACCGGGGGTGTCTCGGCGGCCGCGACCCGCTACGGCAACCGGGAAAAGGACGCGTGGGAGAGCGCCGCCTTGGCGACGAGACTCGGGTGGACACCCACCGACTCGTTCGAGGCCGAGATCATCGCGAGGTACCTGAACGACAACGGCGGGCTCGACAACGAGGGCGGCCCGGGGGGTGACGACCCCAACTACACCCAGGACACCTCGCAGGTCTTTTTGAGGACCCAGGCGAGGCTGAAGCTCTCCGAAGACAGGTGGAACCAGACCATCGGGTGCTCGCTCACCGACATTAAGAGATCGTACCGCAACGATCCGGACCCCGCTCACCCCGACGACGCCTCGAGAGGCGCCTACAAGGGACAGACCCTGAAGGCGGACTGGCAGCACTCGGTCGCCCTCGCCGAGACGAACGTCTTCCTCGCGGGGATCGAGGCCCAGAAGGAAACGATGAGATCCGACTACAGCTCCGTGAGCGCCTTCGGCCCCTACTCGGAGACCTTCGACGAGAAAGACGCGTCGACCTCGTCCGTGTTCGTCCAGGACACGATAACCCTGTTCGGGTCCTGGTTCACGAGCCTGGGCGTCCGCCTGGACGACCACGACCGCTTCGGGTCGAAGACCACGTGGAGGATGGCGTCCACGGTCTCGTTCGGGACCACGGGCACCAGGCTCAAGGCCAGCTACGCCACCGGGTTCAAGGCGCCCTCGCTCTACCAGCTCTACTCGAACTACGGCAGCAAGGACCTCGACCCCGAGACCTCAAGGGGTTGGGACGCGGGGGTCGAACAGGACCTCTGGAAGGGTGTGGTCAGGCTCGGCGCGTCGTACTTCTCGAACACGTTCGACGACCTCATCGATTTCGACAGCGTCAACTGGAAGTACCTCAACATCAGCGGCGCAAAGACCCGCGGGGTCGAGGCCACGCTCTCGGCAAGGCCTTCAGGCGGTCTCGACATCGATGCCTCGTACACCTTCACAGACACCGAGGACGACGCCACCGGCAAGGAGCTCCTCAGGAGACCGCGGAGCAAGGCATCCATCGCCGCATCCTCGAGGCTCGGGGAGTCCCTCGGCATCCGGGTGCAGGCCTCCTACACGGGTCCGCGCTACGACGTGTACTACGACCCCGCCACGTGGGCCCAACAACGGGTGCGCCTCGGCGGCTACGCGACCGCGGGCATGAGGGCGTGGTACGACCTCGACGCCCGCATGCGCGTCACCCTCGAGGTGGACAACCTGTTCGACAGGAAATACGAAGAGGTCTACGGCTACCAAACGCCGGGCAGGTGCATCGGCGTAGGGCTGAGGGCGAGCATGTGACGGTGCGTGTGGGACGTGGAGCCGCTGAACGTACAGGGCGCCGTCTTTGTCAGAAGAGTGGCGATCGGCAAGGCCGTACATCACCGGAGGGCCTGAGGGCAAGGACCCTGCGGCCCCCTCGGTGGATCGCTTCGGCAAGGGAGGCCGTGGCGTGAGGGGTGAAACGGGGATCACGGGCGCAGGGGTGTTCCCGGGGCTTGACGCAGGAAGGTGCGAGCGCGGACTCAAGGCGACGAGCCGACTCACGGGTGGTTGCCTGCTCGTCTCGGCCGTTGTCCACATCCTGGGTATAGGATGCCTGCTCGTGTTCGGCCGTGCGGAAGGACGGCACCTCGATGCCTTCTTGAAGGAAGAGGCATGCATCGTGAGCATCGTGGAGATCGGGCAGTTCGAAGGCGGCCCCAAAGGCCTCTCTGGGGCCGCCCCGGGCAAGCCCCGGCCGGGCAAGGCCCCTGAAGCCGAAGTGCGCCGTTCGGACGAGACGGGTCCCTGTCCTCACGGCAAACGGGCCGTCGACACACGCCCCACGCAAAGACAGGCGCCGGTCCCTGAACATGCATCGCCTGCCGGAGCGCAACCGCACGGGATCGCACTGGTCGCGGAGACCCCCCAGGCGCAAGGTGAAGGCACGGGTGCGGGCACGCAGGGAGGCCCGGGTGACGCGGAGGCGGGCCTCGCGGGCACCCCTGGCGATCGTGTGGGGGGGCATGGGCAAGCGGCCTCGCAGAGGGCAGGGGTGAAGGAGTTCGCGAAGCCCAGCTACCCGAGGTCGTCCAGGGTGGCCGGCGAGGAGGGCACGGCGGTCTTCGACGTGGAAATCTCGAGCGACGCCCTGCCGGTGCGCATCACCCTGGTGAAATCCAGCGGCCACGGCGCACTCGACGAGGCCGCCCTCGAGGCGCTCAGGAAATCCAGCTATGTGCCTGCCATGGAAAACGGCATACCGGTCCCTTCGGTGAGGAGGGTCGAGGTGAGGTTCTCCCTGGGAGAAGCGGTGAACGTCGCCGGCGCCGGGGGAAAGGGGAAATAGCGTGTTCGTCAGGTTCGGAGCAAGAGCGAGGTCGTTTCCTGCAGACCGAGCGGGTGGCACGGTGGGGCGACACGCAGGTGCAAGGCTGAGGTGTTCTCGTCCGCGACGGCCTTGTCCTTCCACCCCTTCTCCGAAGGGCTCGAGGAAAGGGGCGGATCGAGCGGTGATGCCCTCGGTGCGCGACACGACGAGAAGAGGCCCGTCCCCCGCAGGGGCACGGTGGTGGATCGTGATCGCGGCCTTCGCGTGGATCGCGTCCCAGCCTGTCTCTCCCATCGAGGCGCACGAGAAGATCACCGAGCGGCCCGCAACCCCTTCGCGTGTCGTCTCGCTGGCTCCGAGCGTGACGGAAACCCTCTATGCGCTGGGCCTGGGCGAGGCCGTGGCCGGGGTGACGAGTTTCTGCGTCTTCCCGCCCCAGGCCAGGGCGAAGCCCACCGTTGGCGGGTACGTGAACCCGAGCTACGAGGCCGTCTTTGCGTTGAACCCGGACCTCGTCATCGGGCTTCCCGAGCATGCGGACATCCTCGCGAGACTCTCCCGTGCGGGGCTCCGCACGCTCGGCGTCAGGCAGGGCGGGGTCGAGGAGATCCTGGCGTCTATCGAGACCGTGGGCGCTGCGTGCGGGCGAACCTCGAGGGCCCGCCAGCTCGCACGTGACACCAGGGCGAGGGTCGAGAGGGTCCACGCCTCCACGAGCGGCGCATACCGGCCGAGGGTGCTCGTATGCGTGGGCAACAACATGGGGTCTGAGGGCATAACGGACATTTTCGTTGCGGGCAAGGGATCGTTCCATCACGAGCTCCTCCTCCTCGCAGGCGCCAGGAACGCCTTTGCCGGGCAGGGCCCGTACCGGGGGGTCTCTCTCGAGGCGATCCTGGTCATGGATCCCGATGTCATCATAGACATGGTCCCCGAGGAGGGCATGAGGCCCGCTTCAAGGCGGGAGATCCTCTCGTCGTGGAAGAGGCTCTCTGCCTTGGGGGCCGTCAGGCACGACCGGGTATACGTAATGGCCAAGGATTACGCGGTGATCCCAGGTCCACGGTTCGTGGATCTGCTCGAGGACATGGCCGACGTGATCCACCAGAAAGGGGCGGGAAATGGCCGGCCGTGAGACCGTGATCGAAGCGCAGAGGCTCAGCTTTCGCGCAGGCCGCCGGAGTATCCTCGAAGGGGTCTCGTTCCATGCCGCCGCGGGCGAGACGGTATGCATCATAGGCCCCAACGGAGCAGGGAAGTCCACCCTCCTGAAGTGTCTTGCGGGCATCAACGAAACCTCAGCCGGCGCCCTGACGATCTGCGGACGACCTCTCGCGTCCTACTCGAGGCGCTCTCTCGCGAGGATCCTGAGCTACGTGCCGCAGGCCTATGGCCACGAGCTGCCGTTTTTCGTCCACGACTTCGTGATGATGGGACGCTACGCCCATATTGGCCCCCTATCCCTTCCCGGCAAGGCAGACCGTGACGCCGTCGAGCATGCCATGGCCACGACGGGCACCATCGCGCTTGCGGACAGGCACATGGCCACCCTGAGCGGGGGCGAGCTGCAGCGCGTGTTCATCGCGGCGGCCCTCGCGCAGCAGACCTGCGTCATGCTCCTGGACGAGCCCACCACCTTTCTCGACCCCAAGCACCGGTTCGAGATCCACGGGCTCCTCATGAAGATAAGCCGGGATCACGGCGTGACCACCGTGATCGCCACGCACGATCTCGCCTTCGCACTCCAGTCGGCGGACCGAATCATCGCCCTCAAGGAGGGCAAGCTCGTCTATTGCGGCGAAGCAGCGGACATGACCGTGGAGGCGACCCTCTCGTCGATGTACGAGATCCCCTTCCTCGTCCTGAGGCACCCGGCGACCGGGAGACCGATCGTGATCGCGGAGGACGCATGAGGAGAACCACGAGGGGAAGGCTCCTGCTCGCAGGGCTCCTGGCGCTCGGCCTCGCGGTTTTCGTGACCGCCCCCATGGTCGGCATGAAGGCGGTCACGGTTCAGGATGTCCTCGGGAACGCGTTGGACGTGACGGCGCACAAGATCTTCTGGGAGATCAGGGTGCCCAGGGTGCTCGTGTCGTTCCTGGCCGGAGCCGGCCTCGGCCTGAGCGGCATGGCCTTCCAGGCCATGTTCCGCAACGTCCTCGCCACGCCGTACACCCTGGGGGTGGCCAGCGGCGCATCCTTCGGCGCCGCCCTGTGCGTCCGCGCAGGCATAACCCTCGATCTCCCACTCTTTTCGGCGGTCACTCTCTGCGCCTTTGCAGGGGCGATGCTCGCCGTCGGCGTCGTCTACGGGATCTCGAGGTCCCGCGCCGGGATGTCCCCACCCACGCTCCTGCTCGCGGGCGTTGCGGTGAGCTTCCTCTTCTCGAGCCTCATCCTGTTCGTGCAGTACACGAGCGGGCTCACGCAATCCTTCAGGATCGTGAGGTGGCTCATGGGTTCCATCGATGTCCTCGGGTACCGGCCGGCCGTCGAGATCGCGCCTTTCGTGATCACGGGATCCCTGATCGTCCTTGCCCTGTACCGTGAGCTCGACCTCATGCTGCTTGGCGACGAGCTCTCCATGAGCAGGGGGCTCAACGTGGACAGGACGAGGAAGCTCCTCGTCCTCGCCGTTTCCCTCATGGTAGGGGGTATCGTGGCCGTGTGCGGCCCCATAGGGTTCGTGGGCATGATGGCCCCGCACATGGTGCGGCTCGCGACAGGTGCGGACCACAAGTACCTGGGGCCTGCCACCTTCCTCTTCGGCGGCGCCTTCCTCACCATCTGCGACACCATGGGCAGGACGCTCGCCGCGCCGGCCGAGATCCCCGTCGGCGTAGTCACTGCCCTCCTCGGCGGGCCCTTCTTCCTCTGGCTCCTCCTCCGGAGGTCCGGATCAGGGTGGTGGGGCTTGGGTTGAGGCCCCGGGGCGAAAGGGGCCCCTTGGAACGGGCGTGCATCATCGACGACAGCCTCCGCCGCTTTGCACGACCCCTGATGATCTCTCGTCATCTCGCCTTTACCGAGCCTTGGGAATCATGGTACTCCATCGACGACGGCGGTACGGGTTTGCCGGATACCAGCCGAGAGCAGAGGACGGGCGGGGAAGTGGAAACGCTACAGCTCATGAAGAAGGCGCCCCTCTTCGACGGGGTGGGGGAAAGGATCCTCCGGATGATCTCGCAGCGCTGCGTCGTCAAGTCCTATGATCCGGGCGAGGCGATCCTCAACGAGACCGAGCCCTCGAGCGGTCTCTCCGTGGTGCTCGAAGGCCGGGTGAAGCTCTCCAAGATCTCCCAGGAAGGGAGGGAGCAGACCTTGACGGTCCTGGCCGCAGGCGATCCCTTCGGGCTGTGCACGGCATTCGCCTCGAACGACTTCCCCGCGAACGTGGTCGCCCTCGAACGTTCGACGATCCTCACCATTCCCGGCTCTCTCCTCCAGGAAACGGCGAGGGAGGAACCCCTCCTGCTCCTCAATGTCATCAGGATCCTGTCCGGCCGCCTCAGGGAGACCATGGATCTCGTGGAGAACATCGCCCTCAAGGACCTGCCGCAGCGCATCGCATCGTTCCTCCTCCACGAGGCCGCGAAGAAGTCCTGCACGCAAGGGTGTACCATCGATATCGGCATGTCCCACAGGGAGCTCGCCAAGATCGTGGGAGCGACACCGGAGGCCCTGTCCAGGGCGCTCAGGCGGATGTCCGATGAAGGGGTCCTGAAGGTGGAAGGGAGGGTGATCCGCCTGATCGACCTGGAAGCGCTGAAGGGGCTCTCGGGAGGATGAAGAGGGAAGAAACCGAGAGCGCCTTCATGGGTAAACACCGAAGCCAGGCGAATGCAAGCTTTTCAAGATCCGCGTTTGTGACGGCCGTGACGCTCGCGGCAGGGGCCGTACCCGCGCTGTGTCTCGCCTCCGAAGGCCCGGGCCACGGCCTGGGCATCCTGCCCGCCCTTGTCCTGGGGGTGGTCGAGGGCATCACCGAGTACCTGCCCGTGAGCTCAACCGGGCACCTGTACCTGGCGAGCCGCCTGCTGGGTCTCGGCGCGACGCCTGAGGGCAGGGCAGCAACCGACGCATACGTCATCGCCATCCAGATAGGAGCCATCCTCGCGGTCCTGTGGCTCTACCCGGGCAGGGTGGCGTCCATGATCAGGGGCTGCCTGGGCCGGGACAGGCAGGGTCTTACACTGGCCCTGAACACGCTGGCGGCTCTCTTGCCGGCCGCAGCCATCGGCCTCGCCCTCGAAGACCTCATCAAGGAACGCCTCTTCGCAACAGGCCCGGTCACCCTGGCTTGGCTGGCGGGGGGCGTTGCCATCCTCCTGGTGGCACGAAAGATGAACCGCGATCCTGCGACCGGCTTCGGACTCGAGCGCCTGACCTGGAAGGCCGCCGTTGTTATCGGGTTGTTCCAGTGCATCGCCCTGTGGCCCGGCGTGAGCAGGAGCCTGGTGACCATCCTGGGCGGCGTCCTGGTCGGGCTGTCCGTCCAGGCCGCCGTGGAATTCAGCTTCATCCTCGGGCTCGTCACCCTGGGGGCCGCCACGAGCTACGAGATCGTCAAGGAAGGGCCTGCCCTGATCCTCCAGTTCGGCGTCCTCACTCCAACCATCGGCATCATCACCGCCTTCGTCTTCGCCGTGATCTCGGTGAAGTGGATGGTCGCCTACCTGAACAGGCACGGCCTGGAGGTCTTCGGTTACTACCGTATCTTCCTGGGGTTCACCGCCATGATCCTCATGCTGGTTGGCGCCTTGTGACACCCCGGCATCCTGGAGACCAGGCCATGTCGCGCCTGTGGCCGTGCCGGCGATGGAACAAACCCCGGGGTCCAGCACATCACGCCGAGCACTGATCCACGATCATGGCCGCTGGACCACGTGGCGGGTATCAGGATCCACACATCCCACCATTCATCAAATGAATACCACCCCTTCTGCAATTCTTTTCAACTATTTGATATCTCTGTGCAATCAAGATAGTTTCCTCTGCGTATTGCAAAGCTTTCACTATTGACGGACAGCCATTCAGAGGGGGGTGTTGCATGAAGAAGTTTGCGAACGTGTTCGCGACGGCGTGGGGCATCGTGGCCGTGGGAGCCGTCATCGGCGTGCTCGCGCCGCTGCTGCAGAAGCTGGGCAACCCGGGCAACATGGGCATCTGCGTGGCATGCTTCGAGCGTGACATCGCGGGCTCCCTCGGGCTCCACAGGGCCGAGGTGGTGCAGTACATGCGTCCCGAGATCATCGGGTTCGTCCTGGGTTCCCTGGTGGCGGCGTTGTTGTTCAAGGAGTTCCGTCCCAGGGCCGGCTCGGCGCCCATCGTGAGGTTCGTGCTCGGCGTGTTCGCCATGATCGGGGCCCTGGTGTTCCTGGGGTGCCCCTGGAGGGCCCTGCTCAGGCTCTCAGGCGGCGACCTGAACGCCATCCTCGGGATCCTCGGGCTCGCCTTCGGGATCTGGGTCGGAACCCTCTTCCTGAAAGCAGGCTACAACCTGGGCCGCACCGAAAAGGCCCACAGCGCCGCAGGGCTGGTCATGCCCGCGATCATGGCAGGGTTCCTCGTCCTTGCCATCCTGTACCCACCCATTGCCGGGGAGCCGAAGAACGACATCCTCTTCACCAGCATAAAGGGGCCGGGCTCCATGCACGCCCCGCTCATCGTGTCCCTGGTCATAGGGCTGGCCATCGGGTTTCTGGCCCAGCGGAGCAGGTTCTGCACCATGGGCGCCATCCGCGACCTGGTGCTGTTCGGCCAGACCCACCTGTTCATGGGCATCCTGGGCCTGGTGGTGGTGGCCTTCGTAACGAACCTCGTTCTGGGCCAGTTCAAGCTCGGCTTTGAGGGACAGCCCGTCGCCCACACCATGCACGTCTGGAACTTCCTGGGCATGGCGCTCGCCGGCCTGGCCTTCGCCCTGGCAGGAGGCTGCCCGGGCAGGCAGCTCTTCCTGGCAGGCGAGGGTGACGGAGACGCCGCGGTGTTCGTCATCGGCATGATCGTGGGCGCAGGCATTGCCCACAACTTCGGCCTTGCGAGTTCTCCCCAGGGGATCGGCCCGCACGGGGTGGCCGCCGTGGTGGTGGGTTTCGCCGTCTGCCTGGTCATCGGACTCACCATGCGCAAGAGCGCTGCATAGGAGGAAAACCATGAGTACTACCGTAGACGCACGGGGCCTTTCCTGCCCCCAGCCGGTCATCCTGACCATGGAAAAGATCAAGGAATTGGGAACAGGCGAGTTCACGGTGCTCGTGGACACCGACACGTCCAAGGAGAACGTCTCCAGGGCCGCCGCCAGCAAGGGCTGGGAGGTGAAGGACATCCAGCCTGACGGCGAGGGCTACCGGATCACCCTGAAAAAGGGTTGAGCGTGGCGTTTTTCAGGAAGAAGCCCCAGACGGAACCCGAGGCCAGCAAAGCGGACCTCGGGTTCCTCGTCTTCCAGAACACCAGCGAGGTGCTGCTGGAGAGAAAGGCCTTGATGAAAGGGGCATCCGGGTCATGATCCCACCGCCTCATGTGCGCACCGGGTGCCATCTGATCATCGAATTCCCCACGGATCTCGGCGGCGGCTTCATGGTGAGAGCCGCACCCATGAAGATCACTGCGGACAAGAACTCCCTCGGATAGAAACCGGGGCTCATCGCTATCTCTTCGACACCCTACGGTGGTGTCAAGAATGTTTCGCACTTTTGATCCAGGTCTCTGTCCTTCGGAGTAGATCCTCCTGTACTAGTGACTATCCCTTTGTCTGAGGTTGATTGTGGCCATCCCTTCGCCGTCGGCCTG
>Ga0116167_1004288_pt1 | contig 10578 bp, 7 predicted proteins | sample AD_JPNMR3_MetaG_FD_89794 | JGI IMG/M metagenome (GOLD analysis project Ga0116167, IMG submission 89794) | Active sludge microbial communities of municipal wastewater-treating anaerobic digesters from Japan - AD_JPNMR3_MetaG | ecosystem: Engineered > Bioreactor > Anaerobic > Digestate | place... | reverse complement strand
CATGAAAACTTTTGCATTTGCAGTGGTCATTTGCGGTTTTTGCGTTTTGCAAACAAGTCTGGCTGCTCAGACCGGTCCAAGATTTTACGGCGACCCTCCCGATGATCATCATCCTTGGGCTGTGCACGATGGAAACCGGCCGCAACCAATCACGGTAACACCCGGAACTTTCAGCTCTCAAGAGCGGGCTGGCAAACCGCCCTCCGACGCCGTCATACTTTTCGATGGCACGGACCTGTCAAAATGGGAGACTTCCAAAGGCCAACCTGCAAAGTGGCTTGTGAAAGACGGCTACCTGGAGGTTGTTCCCGGCACGGGCGAAATCAGGACAAAAGAGAAGTTTGGCGATTGCCAGTTGCACATAGAATGGGCTGCACCAGCAAATCCAAAAGGCGAAGGCCAAGGGCGTGGCAACAGCGGCGTTTTCCTGATGGGAATGCTGGAAATTCAGGTGCTCGACTCATACCACAACGTCACATACGCAGACGGACACGCCGGCGCGTACTACGGAGTGAACCCGCCCATGGCACTGCCACTCCGGCCGCCCGGAGAGTTTCAAGTCTATGACATTGTCTTTCGGCGCCCGATTTACAAGGACGGCAAGCCGCTGGACCCCGGCTACGTGACAGTTTTCATGAACGGTGTCTTGGTGCAGGATCACACGATGATCGAAGGTCCTGGCGGGCACATGGGCCGATCTCGCCCCGGGCCGTTCCCCGCAAAAGGCCCGTTAAGTCTGCAAGACCATGGGGATCCTGTCCGTTTTCGCAATATTTGGTACAGAGAACTCCCGCCCAGGCCCGCTGAAGGTGGAACCGACGGCTGGCTCTCCACTGAAGCCACCATGGCCAAACGAAAGGAGATCGCCGCCGCAATTCGCAAAGATGCTGAACAGCTTATCAGCCCGGATAACCCGTTGCCGGGAATGCTCCGGCTCATGGAATCCCTGGTTTACGAGAAAGATGAGACCGCCATGCAGAAATCAGAGCGCATGGCCGCCGAGTACGTGGAAGGATTAAAGAGGCTCGCGCCCGACAAGCTCGCCGGCAAGCGAGACGAAGTCCGCAACCTCTCTGAAGTGTTCAAGTACCTGACAAGGCACGGCATCTTGCCCGCGACTTTCGGCCCAAAGAATGCCATCGAACAATTGATAAAGGATCAGGGTTGGGACAAGAAGAGACAATAGAACCCGCCGAACTGGAAATCAGTTCAGGCCGTTGGTTTTGGATGCCAGCAATACGAAGGCCACAGGCCGGCCCATAGCAAAGTGTCCCAAAAACCAAACGCGGCTGAGCTTCGCTGACAGCCTAGCCGGCGAGGTTACCATCCCACGCCGCCGTTGGAATCGGCCGCACGCCACAGGTAAAGTGCCGCCGTTGTTCTGTAGGGCGCCCAACGCGCACCGACACGGGCAAGTTGTGCGGGGGAGGGGAGAACCCGTTTGCGAAAAGCGACTGCAAAACCACGGCGCACCCCAAAATCGTGCACTGGCAATACGTCCGGCCTGCCAAGATTGAATATGAGGAACATCTCACCAGTCCACCGGCCCACTCCCTTGAACAGCGTCAGACGCGAAATTATCTCCGCATCGGAAAGCTTGGCGCACTCGCTCAGTGACGGCACATTCCCGGACACAGCTTGTTCGGCAATGCCAATAATATAGGAGCATTTGACACCGGAGATGCCCGCTTTTCTGAGCGCAACCGGCCCTGCAGACAAGACTTCCGCAGGCGACGGGAACTCTTGTCCCGGGAACAGCGCACGGAATCTGTGCAAAATCACATTCGCAACCCGCCCACTCAACTGCTGAAAGATCACGGCATGCACAAGCGCCTGGAAAGGCGGCAAGTGACGCGGCTTCAATTCGAGCGGGCCAATCCGCTGGACAAGAGCACGAAATGCTGGCTCAACAGCGGCCAGCCGAGTCGCGCTTTCTTCGTTGACCGGAGAAACTTTGCCCATGTGTTTTGTCACGATTTCATTCGTTTGCGTTTTTCGGATCACGGTGGCAACGGCATGCCCCACCTTCTGTGAAAGCCCGCATGACAAACAGCGAGCCTGTCACTCTGTCTTGGGTCGTGTTTGGATGAGCATGCATAGCAGATGGCACGCGCTGGATGAGTTCACTTGCCACGGCATTGTTTGCCTGGGACCGAGGTGGGCGGGGAGCAGCCAGGTTTTGGCGAGGCGAACAATGCACCTGGAACGGCGAGTATCGGTTGAGACTTATGGCACCACATGCACGGTCGGTCTGAGGCGTAGCCTCGCTAATTGCTTTTCTTGCGGTCGCAAAGCAGTCCATCGACCGGCGCATAGTCGTCTATCAAGACCGGAAACTCGCGAAAGTTCTGCGGCGGGTCTGATCTGAATGTTGTCACTCGCTGAATGAAGCCTGGCAGCCGTACCCGGCCGTTTCGGACCAGCTTGGATGCGCGAGCACGGAGTTCCTCAGCGGTCATTTCTTCATCGGTTCGGGTCGCAAGCAAGACCACGTTAAGGCTGTCACGAGCCGGGAAAAGATATGTCCGCGGATAAACGGCTCTCATGGTCTGGTATATCGCGCCAACGAGGTCAGCCTGCCATCCACCGAGTGTGCCCATGCAGTTGAAGGCAACAACGCCATTGGTTGTGAGCCGTCCTTTGACCAACTCGAAGAATTCCTTGGTCGCAAGATGGTATGGCAATGCCGAGCCGTACCGGCTCTGCACATAGGCGTCAACAATCACAACATCATATTCACTCTGGCTTCTTCGGAGAAAAACTCGGCCGTCTTCGATGTGCACTCGCTGGCGAGGTGATTCTTCGAACTTGAAATACTCCCGCGCAACCCTGAAAACCACGGGATCAATCTCGACTGTCTCGACTGCAACGTCCGGGTGGTAATAAGCGTAAGACCTTTGCACGCTGCCGCCGCCAAGCCCGATCATTAACACCGCCTTGATATTCGTGTTCCAGAGCCACGGCGCGTGAAAGTACTCAGTGTACTCAAAATGCCCGGACAATGGATTCGCCAGCGACATCCTCGTTTCCCGTGAATCATCGAAACTGAGCGTCCGAAGCCCCATGTGATCGATCACCCTGATATGATGATAAGCCGAGGTCGTTTCATAAACCACTTTGCCAGGTAGCGGCTGTGCACCCAGCGCGGCCGCAAACACGCTGAACATGCAAGCGGTGACGATTGCTACGGGTGTTGCGCTGGCTTTGAATGCCGCAGCTGCAAATCCCAGCCACCGATTCGGGCGCTTCGAGCTGGCTTTGCCTGAACACTTGTTTCTCATTCTCTGGTAACAGGTTTGCTACCGAACCGGCGATCAAGCACCGCGCTCAACGCGCCGGTCAGAGCTGTTAAGCCACCCATGAGCCGGAAAATGTCAGTCACTCTCATGACATCGATCAAAATGTAACCCGCTACGACCACTCCGGCAATACTGCCCAGAGTGCCTGCAGCAATGACGGCTCCGCTCGATCGCCCCACACGGTCCACATGCGAAGTCAACCACCGAATCAGGAACGGTGGCAACATGGCCAGCACAATACAGGGGAAAAGGAACACACACATGCTGCCCAGCGCGGGATCGAGCTTTTGCCACAGGGGCGGAATCGCACGGTCGGTTGGATGCCGTCCGATGATTGCCTCGATGATCGGCGGCGAAACGTTCGGCACCGCAAAGGTGAAAACGCCGGCCACAACAAGAAGCAGCCCGAGAATGCCAAGCCGACCGTGTCTGTCAGCCAATGCGCCGCCGACATAGTAACCGCAGGCAAGAGCAAGCATGACCACCCCTATTTGGCTGACCCAGACATAAAACGACCCCCCAAAATCCTTGGCAAGGTACCGGGCGCCAATAATCTCAAGCACGAGGATTATAAACCCGCCCAATGCAGCCAGAATTGACGCTGCAAGGCTACGCATGTATCGACTCTATTTGCCAGTCGCTCCAGAGTCAAAGAGAACGCAACTTGACCATCGTTGCATCCGACGTCTCGCCCTTCCGAGCCCGCACAGTTCGCAGCCCGCCTTAAGAGGGACCAAAGTTGCCTCACAGCCGCTGATCCAGCTCATGCGCCCCCTCATGAAGGCTGTCGGCCACGCCGAGCTGCGAAACATCTGCTGCGACTCCGTCGCAAGGAAAAGCGCTTTGATCCCAATGGTTTCTCCCCCGCTGCCGCGGATGCAGTGGGCGTTGGTAGGCGCGAAGCGCTTGGAGTGCGGCAGCTTGCTGCCGCTTTGTTCTTGTGCGCAAACAGCGTGCCTGGAACCAGATCGGCATGGCGTACAAAACAATGTGTCTGTCCCCATATCAGCATCGGAGGGCTTCCTCCACAGACTTCGGCAGCCGCGGACTGGAACAATGGGCAATCGCAACTTGAAAAACTTCGCGAATATGAAAGACTTTGCGGCATAATGATATACCCTGATCAATCTGCGAAGCGGCCGGCTTCAACTGGTTCAGGAATATTCGGACTTCAGGAAACCTGCGGGGATGTTTTCTTTGAAAGTCGGTTGTGGCTGCGCAAACCCTTGTCAACCGAACCAAAAGGAGAGAACGATGCTCGCCATTGAAGATCTCGCGGCACTGGCTGCCGATTTCCCAGACGCGCTCAAAAGCAAAGTAGCTCGCCTCGAATTGGGCGGTCGCGTGTTCGACTTTGCACTGCGCCCGGCGATAATGGGTGTGATAAACCTTTCGCCCGATTCATGGTACCGGGAAAGTGTGTGTTTGAGCGCGGACCACGCAGTAAGACGCGCGCGAGTGATGGTTGCCCAAGGCGCTGACATCGTCGATGTCGGCGCTGAATCTTCTCTGGCACACGCAGCCCGGGCAGACGAGGCCCTGCAAACCGGCCGGTTGGTTCCCGTGGTTCGCACTTTGACCGAAGCCGGCATCCTCGTGTCGGTCGAAACTTATGAACCCGCAGTTGCGAAGGCATGTCTCGGGGCCGGCGCGCGCATCTTAAACGTGACCGGGACCGAACATGCCGATCACCTGTTCAAGCTAGCTGCCGAACATGACGCAGCCATCATCATGTGTTACGTGCAGGGACGAAATGTGCGCGAGGTGGGCGATTTTGATTTCAGCAGGGACCCCATCCAGCTCATGTACGAGTTCTTCGCCAAACAGACCGAGCACGCTTTGAAAACCGGAGTGAAAAAGATCGTGATCGATCCCGGCCTCGGATTCTACTACGGGAATCTGCAGGACAGCGCGTTTCGTGTCCGGCATCAGATGCGAGTTTTTCTCAATACTTTTCGGCTGCGAACCCTTGGCTGGCCGGTGTGCCACGCCCTCCCACACGCATTTGAATACTTCGGCGAAGAAGTGCGATGTGCGGAACCGTTCTTTGCAGTTATGGCTGCACTGGGGAAGACAGTCATATTCCGCACGCACGAGGTTCCAAGAACGAAGGCCGTCCTTGACACTCTGGCTGTGTATTCTTCGGATGTGACGTCTCGTCAATCGCCATAGTTGGCAGCCGGCGGCGGCAACTGCCTCTGGATCTCGCTTGCCCGATAACCAAATCCAGCGCCCTTGATCGTCGATAGGTCAACCTCGCCATTGCGCCGACGGTAAACGCCCGGGTGAACGGCCGCCTCGGGTTTTGATGCCTCAGGGTAGAACTGCATGCAATTCGTCTCGACACCCATGATTGTGCCCACATGCGCAGCCAGCAACAAATGCGGAATCTGAGCCAACATCGGGTTCGTCAAGTCTTGAACCATCAGGGACATCCCATGCGCCTTCGCCCAGCACGCAGCGAGTATGGCGCCGGTTTGGGTCTTGCAGGTTTTCAACGCCACGCCGGACCACCCCAATTGACGGCCAAGCCGCACAATACGCCAATCATGCGCGCTTTCGTCGAGGAACAACGGTTTTCGTGCCGACACGCTGTGAACGTCTATTCGGTTTTGTTCAAGGTCGTACGGGAACGGCTGTTCGACATAGAGTATCATGCCGTAAATCCGAGGATGTTCGTCCCGGAGCCGATCGAGCAGGTCGTTCACGTAGGCCGGATCGGTGACTGTACAGTTGAAGTCGGCACTCAGCCAATCAATCCCGTTTCCAACGGCGATCGATCCCACGCGCACCAGCCGATCATAATCCCAGACGTTGTCGTTGCCACGCAGCTTGACTTTGAGGCACCTCAGACCGTCGGTTCGAATCCAGTCCGTCAAAAGAACCGGGTAACCATCGTTGGGTTCGTCCCCACGCAACTCCTGCGGTTCCAAAAGGTCGAGTCCTCCCACAAGGTGCCAGGCACGAAGCCGCTGCGGTGGACGGCGGACAAGGAAATCGCACGGATACAGTCCTTTGAATGACACCTCACTGTCGTCTGCCGGGGAAATGAACGCAGACAAGTCACGGTTCAAAAACGGCGGGCAGTACGTCTCGTAAGTTGGAATGCCCGCCAACCGCCCGTAGGCGTCGTGCAGGGCTTGATCGAACACGGAACAGCACACCAGCGCTGCAAGCCACGGCATTGGCTCGGGACACTGGTTGGCAGTCCGGTTAAACTCAGCCAGCAGAGTCCGCAGCGGTCCTTCTTGGAATGCATGACCCAATTCCATTGCGTGGCCTGCCTCTTGAAACTCTGACCACGCCTTGGCCAGCAAGATGCAAAACTGCTGCAGTGCGTTGGAGCGTTCATGGTACGTGCACTTGCCAGGCCATACCCATTGCACGCTCAACGGGGTCTCGCCCCAGCCATCCCCCCGCCGCCCCGCCGCGTTCTCAATCTCAACGCGCGCCCGTGCGCATACGACCTCCGTGAGTGTCTCAGGTCCAAACTTCAGCGGCACCCGAGTGCGCACAGGAATGAAATAAAGCGTGGTACCGACAACTCTTGCGTCTGTTGGTGTGCTCACGTCAGGGCATGGTGGCCAAACCCCGGCAACTGACAAGCCCAATTGGCACGGCGCGGTGCAGGAGCGACTGAACGATCTCGGCGAGGCATGGGTGCTATCGCAGCGGCGGTTCCTTGCCGTGGCGCAATATGGTGACAGGCTCGTTGTTCCGGCAGTTCTCTGCCATGGTGCAATATGGTGACAGGCTCGTTGTTTCAGCGGATCGAATTCGAGCGCGATCCAGCCTGATGTTCCCAATCTCGACACGCAATCGACGAGGTGGTATAGAGGCGTTGTAACACGCCATGTTTGCACAATTCATCACACGGTTCTTCGCTCTCAAAGAAAACAACACAACGATTCGAATCGAAGCGCTGGCGGGTCTGACAACCTTCCTCACGATGGCCTACATCATCTTCGTGCAGCCAGCGATTCTGTCGGGGCGAATGTTTGACAAGCCCACCGGCATGGATTTCGGCGCGGTGGCAACAGCGACCTGTTTGTCGGCGGCAATTGCATCTGCGATCATGGGACTGTATGCGCGTTATCCGGTGGCGCAGGCGCCGGGGATGGGCCAGAACTTTTTCTTTGTCTTTAGTGCGGTGCCGGCCGCCGCTGCGGCGGGGTTCGCGAACGCATGGGCTGTTGCGCTCGGTGTGGTGTTCATTTCAGGGATTCTGTTCCTTGGGTTTTCGCTGATTGGCCTGCGCGAAGCGGTGCTGAACGCGATCAGTCCCAGCATGAAGTTCGGGATTGCAGCCGGGATAGGATTGTTTATTGCGTTCATTGGCCTGCAAAGCGCGGGTGTGATCGTAAAAGACCCCGGGACCGCAGTATCGCTGTGTCCGCGTCTTTTTTCGCCCGACCTTGTGATCTTCTTTTTTGGCTTGTTTCTTGCCGCTGTCCTGCAAACGCGGCGGGTGTCGGGCGCGATTCTCTGGGGCATTGGTGGCGCCACGCTGCTGGCCATTGTCCTGAGACTTGGCCTGAACACAGCAGGTCAGGAAAGCGCTCTTGCAACGTGGATGAAAGACTCGGCGTTCGCCAAGCGATTTGATCTGCCGCACGGGCTGGTGGCGTTGCCGCCTTCGTTGGCGCCGACGTTTTTGAAGTTGGATGTTCGTAGCGCCCTGGCACCGGTGATGTGGCCGTTCATCATTGTATTCCTGTTCATGGTGCTGTTCGACACGGTGGGAACGCTCGTGGGCGTTGCAGAACAGGCCGGTTTCATCAAGGACAACCGGTTACCCCGCGCAAAGGAGGCGTTCACGTCGGATGCATTGGCGACGACGCTTGGGGCGTGTCTGGGCACCAGCACGGTTACCAGTTACATTGAAAGCGCTGCGGGCGTTGCGCAGGGCGGACGAACCGGGCTTACCGCCGTGGTTGTGGCGATTCTGTTTTTGGTGGCGCTGTTTTTCAGTCCGCTGATCGAAATGATCGGTAATTACCCGCCGATAACGGCGTCGGCGCTGGTTCTTGTTGGTGCGATGATGAGCAGGAACATTGCGCGTGTTGAGTGGGATGATCCCAGCGAATCAATCCCGGCGTTTCTGATCATGCTTGGAATGCCACTGACATACTCGATTGGGCACGGCCTTGCGCTCGGATTTATTGCTTATCCGATTGTGAAACTGGCCGCGGGGCGCGGTCGGGAAGTGAGCTGGGTCTTGTACGTGCTTGCGGTTCTGCTGGTCGTGTACTTTCTGCTGGTGCGGGGCAGGCTGGGCTAACAAAGCAATTTGCTCGCAGGAGCGCGGCGATTCGTCGCCACACACAGCCGGTGAATGTTCGGGCGAGGGACTTGCCTGATCGAAACGGGTCGTACGATCGGGCGTCGGCTTGATGCGGCCGAGGACGGCCGCGCTCCCGACCGCTGTTGTTTTTCCGAATGCACTGGCAGAAGCGACGTCAGCTCTTGCGATCAAAGAATGGGTTTTTGCCCGTGACGCTCAACGGGATTCCAAGCGCTTGCTTGACCTTGTCAGGGAGCAATCCGAGGTGCATGGCAGCTCGCCCGATCGAGTACATTAATCGGTTGTCAATGCGGTGGTTTGACGCAACGGCTGCAGCGGAGCATGCTGCGATGCCAAGGTCAATGGAATTGAACGCGCAAATGCCGCCGGAATCCTGCAGTTCTTTGCAGGTCGGTTTGCCGCAGAATCCGCAATTCAGTCCTGCCGTGTTTGCTTGCACGCCGATCACGACGACTGCGGGCGCGTTTTGGATGTTGCCGGCGTCGCGGACCATGCCTGGTCTGTTTTCTTTCCGGCCGATACTGCGCATGGCGTTTACAAGGCTTTCCATGGTCGGCTGGTCATCGATCGCCAGCGCATGAATGTTATCGATGCCGCGGGTTTTTGGTGCGGTTCGGGCTGCCGCGACCATGAGGGCTGCAACCTGCAGTGCGGCTTCACGTTCAAGTTCGGTTGATGTTTTCATGGCACGGTTTTTGTTGGGCGATACTGCGACATTTTCGAGGCTGGGGCAAATCTTCACTGGCAATGGCAGAAGCAGAACCAACATGTTGACCTTTCTTTGGCGATTGCCAGCGGGAGAAATCACCATAGATTTGTGTTGTGCGGTTCTTGAAGGTCATCTTGGGATGCGCGTTTCTGGTTCTGGCCGCAGTCAGGACGTTGGGCGGGGGTGCGATCGGCGAGGAACAAGACTCGCTTTACCCGTTGTCATCAAACGCCAGTGAATTGACCGGCGCACTGGCAGCGGCGGGGATTCCGGTGGAAGCTGGGGATGAATCGGACGGTGTGGTGCCGGGGCAGTTCATAGTGTTGTTTCGCGGGGGGATGGGCGTGAGTCGCCAAGTTTCAGATGTAGCCGGGGCATTGTCGGGCAAGGCGGTCATCAGGCGTTTGCCCGGAGTAGAATCAGGGCGATGGAGTCTGGCGGGCGGGGGGCGTGCATCGGTGTTTGCACGGCTTGCATTGTTTGAGTTGGTTGGAGACGGCGCAGAATCCGCACAGGTCCTTGGGGTGTTGGCCAAGCATCCGGGCGTGTTGAGTGTCGAGCCAAACCGGGTTTTGCGTGTGCATGGTGCGGGGTTGCGGCCGAGATTTCCCAACGACTTTGAGTTTCCGCGGCTATGGAATCTTTGGAATACGGGGCAGAACGGCGGCGTAACTGGCGCTGACATTTCCGCTCCTGAAGCTTGGTCGGTCACGACCGGCTCGCGCGATGTTGTCGTGGCGGTAATCGATACCGGGGTCGATTTTTTCCACCCAGATCTCGAACGCAACATGTGGATCAACGCGGGAGAAAGACCCGGCAACGGCATTGACGACGATGGGAACGGTTACATCGATGATCTGTGCGGGTTCGATTTTGTCTGGAGGGATAGCGATCCGATGGACGACATGATACACGGGACGCATGTTGCGGGGATAATTGGGGCGGTTGGCAACAACACGGTTGGTGTCGCTGGCGTGGCATGGTCGGTTTCGATAATGGCGCTGAAAGCGTTTGACGAAAAAGGGGAAGGGGAATTGTGGCACGTGATCGAAGCTCTGCATTACGCGGCGGCGAACGGCGCGCGCATCATCAACGCAAGCTGGGGACAGAAGGAAGACAGCAGGGCGTTGCGCGAAGCGATCGCGGAGCTACGGGACAAGGGGCTTGTGATTGTGGCGTCGGCAGGGAACAAGCAAACCGACAAACTGTCTTATCCGGCGGCGTTTCCGGGTGTGATAGCGGTGGCGGCGGTGAACAGTCGGGAT
>Ga0116167_1004287_pt1 | contig 10578 bp, 11 predicted proteins | sample AD_JPNMR3_MetaG_FD_89794 | JGI IMG/M metagenome (GOLD analysis project Ga0116167, IMG submission 89794) | Active sludge microbial communities of municipal wastewater-treating anaerobic digesters from Japan - AD_JPNMR3_MetaG | ecosystem: Engineered > Bioreactor > Anaerobic > Digestate | place... | reverse complement strand
CCTGGTCGCGTTATCTCGACAGCGCGCTGCAGCGCTGCGGCGCCCGCTCCGACATCCTGATCGCGCAGCACCACTGGCCGGTGTGGGGCGACGAGCCATTGCAGCACTTCCTGCGCATTCAGCGCGACGCCTGCAAGGTGCTGCACGACCAGACGGTGCGCTGGATGAATCACGGCCTCACACCCGACGAGATCGCCGAGCGTTTCCGTTGGCCGCAGGCGCTGCAGCGCGAATGGTCGGTGCGCCCCTTCTACGGCCACGTCAAGCACAACGTGCGCGCGGTCTACCAGCGCTGTCTCGGCTACTACGACGGCAACCCGTGGCGGCTGGAGGCCTTGCCGCCGGTCGAATCGGCACGGCGAAGCATCGCCTGCATGGGCGGCGCCGACGCGGTGCTGGCCCGCGCGCGCGAGGACTACGCGCGCGGCGACTACCGCTGGGTCGCGCAGGTGGCCTCGCAGCTGGTCTTCGCCGACCCGAAGAACACTCAGGCGCGCGCGCTCGCCGCCGACGCCTACGAGCAGTTGGGCTGCCAGATGGAGTCGGCCACTGCGCGCAACTCCTTCCTGCAGGGCGCGGCCGAGTTGCGCCAGGGCGTGCCGGCGCTGCGCGGCAGCCCGGCGGGTGCGGATCCGGTGCGCGCGCTGCAGCTCGACCTGTTCTTCGACTCGCTCGCGGTGCGGCTCGACGCGGCCAAGGCCGAGGGCCAGCGCATCGCCGTCAACTGGCGCTTCAGCGACAGCGGACAACAGGTGGTGCTGCTGCTGGAGAACGGCGCGCTGCACCACCGGCTGAAGAGCCAGTATCCCGCCGCCGACGCGACGCTGACGCTGGACCGCGCCACGCTCGACGACGTGATCCTGCAGCGCACGACGCTGGACGAGGCGATCCGCAGCGGGCGCATCGAGGTGGACGGCAAGGCCGAGCGCGTGGCCGCGCTGCTGGCGATGCTGGACCGCCTCGACCGGCGCTTCCCGACCGTCGAACCCCGCGCCGACTGCGCGCCCGCACAATCGCCGTGTCCACCACCCAGTGCGGCGAGTCCGTCATGAAGCCGAGTACCCCCGACACGCCCGCCCTGCCGCTGACGCTGGCCGACCTGCGCGGCCTGGCCGGGCTGGGCGTCGATGCCACGATCGGGCTGACCCGCCTGGTCGAGCAGATGCACCTGACCATCGCCTCGCACGCGCCCCCGCTCGGCGGCGCGCTCGAAGGGCCGACGCGCGGCATCACCGGCGCGGTGTACGGCACGATCCGCGGCGTCACCCGGCTGATCGGGCGCGGCGTCGACGTGTCGCTCAAACTCGTCGAGCCCGCTGCCGTGCCGGCGCCGCACTCGCGCCGGCGCGCCGCGCTGGTCGCCGCGCTCAACGGCATCTGGGGCGACCATCTGCACGCAAGCGGCAACCCGCTGGCGATCACGATGGCATTGCGCCGCGCCGGCCACGTGCTGCCGCTGGATGCCCCCGGCCTGCGCGCCGCGCTGCCCGAAGCCAGCGGCCGCGTCGCGCTGCTGGTGCACGGCCTGTGCATGAACGACCTGCAATGGCAGCGCCATGGCCACGACCACGGCCGCCTGCTCGCCGATGAACTCGGCTGCACGGTGCTGGCGCTGCACTACAACAGCGGCCTGCACATCTCGGACAACGGCGAGCAGCTGGCCGCGCTGCTCGAGCGGCTGGCGGCGAACTGGCCGGTGCCGCTGCGCGAGCTGGTGATCGTCGGCCACAGCATGGGCGGACTGGTCGCGCGCAGCGCCATCCACGCGGCCGAAACGCGGGCGCTGGACTGGCGCCGGCACTCGAGCCGCCTGGTGTGCCTGGGCACGCCGCACCACGGTGCGGTGCTCGAGCGCGGCGGGCACCTGCTCGACATCGTGCTGGGTCTGAGCCCCTACGTCGTGCCGTTCGCGCGGCTGGGCAAGGCGCGCAGCGCCGGCATCACCGACCTGCGCTACGGCAACCTGCAGCACGCCGACTGGCAAGACCGGCCAGCGCACGAGCAGAAGTGCGACGACCGCAAGCCGACCCCGCTGCCCGAAGGCGTGGCCGTGTACCTGCTGGCCGCCACCACCGCGGAGCAGCCGCGCGGGCTGCGCCACGCCGCCGTCGGCGACGGCCTGGTCTCGCTGGCCAGCGCCTGGGGCGAACACCCCGAGCGCGCGCACGCGCTGGTGCTGCCGGCCAGTCACAAGCGGCTGATCACGCAGGCCAACCACTGGGATCTGCTCAGCCGGCCCGAGGCGGCGCAGGCGCTGCGCGACTGGCTGGCGTAGCTCGCGCCTTGCTGCCGGATCGAGGCGCCCGCGCCTACTCCCCGGCGTCGGCCACCGCCCCACCCTCGGCGCGCCAGCGCAGCATGCCGCCGCGCAGGTTGGCCACCTGGTCGAAGCCGGCCTTGGCCAGCATCGCCGCGGCGCGCGCCGAGCGTGCGCCCGAGCGGCACACGGTGACGATGGGCCGCTGGCGCGACAGTTCACCCAGCCGCGCTTGCAGCTGGCCCAACGGCAGCAGCAGCGCGCCGTCGATGTGGCCCAGGCCCTGAGCGAACTCGGCCGGCTCGCGCACGTCCAGCAGTTGCACCTGGTGCAGCAGCTCGCCCAGCGCGTGCGGCGTGATTTCCCACAACCCGGCGATGGTCCAGCTCAGCGGCGCCCACGCGGGATCGGTGGGCGGCAGCACCTCGCCTTCGGGGCGGCCGCAGCGCTGGTTGGCCGGCACGGCCAGGTCCATCTTCTTCGGGTGCGGCAACCCCAGGTGCTGCATGAAGCCGGCGAAGTCGGCCTCGGCCACGTCGCCGCCCAGCCGCGGATTGAAGCGCCGTTCCTCGTCGATGGTGGACACGCCCATGCCGTTGTAGTCGTGCCCCGGGTAGACCAGGCAGTGCCCCGGCAGCGTGAACAGCTGCATGTGCACCGAACGGTACAGCGCGGCGGCGCTGCCTTGCTGGAAGTCGGTGCGGCCGCAGCCGCGGATCAGCAGGCAGTCGCCGGTGAAGACGCGCGATTCGTCGTCGAGCACGTAGCTCAGGCAGCCGTCGGTGTGGCCCGGCGTGGCGCGCACCTGCAGGTGGCGGGCGCCGAAGGCGACGTGGTCGCCGTGCTGCAGCAGCCGGTCGGCGCCGCTGGCACCGCCGTGCACCGACAGTGCGATGCGGCTGCCCAGGCGCTGGCGCAGCAGCCATGCCGCCGTGACATGGTCGGCGTGCACGTGGGTTTCCAGCGTCCACTTCAGCTGCAGCCCCAGCTCGCGGATCAGCATCTGGTCGCGGCGCAACTGCTCGAACACCGGGTCGATGAGCAGCGCCTCGCCGCTGGCGGCGTCGCCCAGCAGGTAGCTCCAGGTGGACGATGCGGGATCGAAGAGCGGGCGGAAGATCAGCATGGGGCCTCCTGCGGCGCCGCTGTGCTGCGCGGCGCGGCGATGCTACGCCGCGGCGGTCGCGCAAGCGACGCTGCGGCGCGGCGCCGGCGCCGACAATGGCCGCATGCCGAAGCCCTTGCCAGCGCAAAGCCCCGCCACCGGCGCCGGAACCTTCCAGGCGGTGTTGTGGGACTTCGGCGGCGTGATCCTGTCCAGCCCGTTCGAGGCCTTCAACCGCTACGAGGCCGAACTCGGGCTGCCGCGCGACTTCATCCGCCGCGTCAACGCCGTCGACCCCGACCACAACGCGTGGGCGCGCATGGAACGCGCCGAGATCGACCTGCCGCGCTTCGCCGAACTGTTCGAGGCCGAGGCACGCGCGCTCGGTGGCGAATCCGCCGCCAGGATTTCGGGCCGCAAGCTGATCGAGCTGCTGCATGGCGAAGTCCGCCCCGAGATGGTCGAGGCGCTGAAGCGCGTGCGCCGGCGCTGCCGCGTGGCCTGCATCACCAACAACATGCCCGGCGCTCGCGAGCCGTCGGCATCGCGCCCGGCGCAAGACGCGGTGCGCATCGCGCAGGTCATGGCGCTGTTCGAGCACGTGGTCGAATCGAGCAAGCTGAACCTGCGCAAGCCCGACCCGCGCATCTACCTGCACGCCTGCGCGCTGCTGGGCGTGGCGCCGCAGGCCTGCGTGTACCTGGACGACCTGGGCATCAACTGCAAGCCGGCGCGCGCACTGGGCATGGCGACGATCAAGGTCGACAGCGCGGCGCAGGCCTTGGGCGAACTCGAAGCGCTGCTGGGCATGAGCCTGCGCTGAACGCGCGGCGGAGCGCGTGGCATGCTCGGGGCATGAAACTGTCCGTCCTCGACCAGTCGATCTCGCTGGCCGGCGCCAGCGAGGACGCCGCGATCCGCGACACGCTCGAGCTGGCGCAGCACTGCGAAGGGCTCGGCTGCCACCGCTTCTGGCTCAGCGAGCACCACGGCCTGGCGACCATCGTCGGCACCGCGCCCGAGATCCTGATGGCTGCCGTGGCGGCGCGCACCAAGCGCATGCGCATCGGCAGTGCCGGCGTGATGCTGCCGCACTACGCGGCGCTGAAGGTGGCCGAACAGTTCCGCGTGCTCGAGGCGCTGGCGCCGGGGCGCATCGACCTGGGCGTGGGCCGCGCGCCCGGCGCCGACATGCGCGTCGCGCAACTGCTCAACCCCGACGCCTACCGCGCCGCCGAAGGCTTCCCGCAGCAGATCGTCGACCTGCAGCGCTGGGCCGCCGGCGACGCGCACCATGGCGTGGTCGCGCACCCGCGCGGGCCGCAGCGCCCGCAGGTCTGGGTGCTGGGCAGTTCGGACTACGGCGCGCGGCTGGCCGCGCACCTCGGGTTGCCCTACGCCTTCGCCTACTTCTTCGCCGACGGCCAGGGCTGCGAACAGGCACTGCACCTGTACCGCACGCTGTACCGGCCCAGCGAGCACCACCCCGAACCGCAAGCGACGATCTGCGTGTGGGCGCTGGCCGCCGACACCGAGGCGCAGGCGCGGCACCATGCGCTGAGCCGCGAGCGCTGGCGCATCGACCGCATGCGCGGCCTGCCCGGGCCGCTGCAAGCGCCCGAGGCCGTCGCCGCCCGTGGCTTCACGGCCGACGAGAGCGCCGTGCTCGAACCCCTGCGCGCCAAGGCGCTGGTCGGCAGCGCTGCGCAGGTGGCCGAGCAGATGCGCGCGCTGGCGGCTTCGCTCGGCCTGGACGAACTGGTGGTCAACACCTGGGCGCACCAGCCTGCGGTGCGGCGCCGCTCGTATGCGCTGCTGGCCGAGCAGTTCGACCTGGCCGGGCGCGGCGCATGACGCACATCGACTTCGAGCTGCGCGGCGAGTTCATCCCGCTGGACGCCTTGCTCAAGGCCACCGGGCTGGCCGACAGCGGCGGGCGCGCCAAGGCGCTGGTGGCCGCCGGGCAGGTGCAGGTGGACGGGCACACCGAGTTGCGCAAGACCTGCAAGCTGCGCGCCGGGCAGCAGGTGCGCTTCGCCGATGCGCACATCCGCATCGTCGCGGCCAGCAGCCAGCGGCCAGCCCCAGGCGGGTGACGCGGCCGCCGGCAGCATCGGCGCGTGACGCGCGCGGCGCAGCGGCGATCGGCCGCGGCGGGTTGGAACTTCGGCCGCTGGCACAATCCAAGCACCCGTTGGCCAACGGCGGCATCGCCGCCGACCGCCGGCGAAATTGCAAGGAACCCCTCGACATGAAGCAGCTTTATTTCGCCGCCTTGGTGGCCGTCGCGTCGGCGCTGGCGGTGGCGCCGTCGGTGTCCGACGCCAAACGCTTCGGCGGCGGATCGTCCAGCGGCATGCAGCGCAGCATGCCCAGCGCGCCACCGCGCGCTCCGGCCGCCCCGCAGCAAGCCGCGCCGCAGCAGGCTGCGCCGGCACCGGCCGCCGCCGGCGCCGCGCCTGCGGCCGCAGCGGCCAAACGCAACTGGATGGGCCCGATCGCCGGCCTGGCCGCGGGGCTGGGCATCGCCGCGCTGATGAGCCACCTGGGACTGGGCGAGGCCTTCGGCAACTTCCTGATGCTCGCGCTGCTGGCGCTGGCGGCGCTGTTCGTGGTGCGCATGTTCATGCGCCGCGCCGGCGCGGCGGCCACACCTGCCGCAGGCGCGCAGCGTGAGCCATGGGCCGCGGCCGGCGCACCGCCGCTGGCCCCCGGCTGGGACAAGCCGGCCGCAGCGCCCAGCGCCGCGCCGGTGATGGCGCGCGTCAACGCCGGCGGCGCCGCGGTGATGTCGGCCGACGGATCGACGCCGCTGGCAGCGATGCCGGGGTCGACGCAGGCTTCGGTGGTGCCGAACACCTTGCCGTCGGACTTCGACGCCGAGGGCTTCTCGCGGCTGGCCAAGATGATCTTCATCCGCATGCAGGCCGCCCACGACAGCGGCGACCTGAACGACCTGCGCAGCTTCACCACGCCCGAGATGTTCGCGGTGGCCAAGCTCGACCTGCAAGAGCGCGGCGGCAAGGCGCAGATCACCGATGTCGTCAAGGTCGACGCCGAGGTGCTGGACCTGGCCAAGGAAGGCGAGCGCCAGGTGGTCAGCGTGCGCTTCCACGGCCAGATCCGCGAAGAAGCCGACGGCCCGATCGAGAACTTCGACGAGATCTGGCACCTGACGCGCTTCGGCGACAGCCCGTCCTGGTCCATTGCCGGCATCCAGCAGCGGCACTGAAAGCCCCCACGCAAGGCGCCGCGCCCGGTGCGGCACCAACCCAGCCAAACCCCGCCAAACCCCGCCAAACCCCGCCCCGTGCGGGGTTTGGCATTCCTGGTGCGCGCACGAGCCGGCGCACGAGCCGGCGCCCAACCGCGGCGCCCCGGGGGCCGTGTGCGCCCGACCGTGTCGCCGCCGTCGCGTTCGGCTATCGTCGCCCGCCATGGCGCGACTCGACGATTTCGATGAATCGGCCGCCGGCATCGACGCCGGCCTGCTGCAGGCGATGCGCGCGCGCCGCGGCGGCGAACTGCTGAACCTGGATCGCCAGCTCTTGCACAGCGCGCCTGTGGCGCACGGCTGGAATACGCTGCTGGGCGCGTTGCGCAGCCACACGCAACTGGACGGCAGCTTGCGTGAGCTGGTGATCCTGCGCGTGGCGCTGCTGAATCGCGCGCCCTACGAATTTGCGCAGCACGCACCGGTGGCGCGGGCCGCGGGGCTGTCGCAGCCGCAGCTCGATGCGCTGGCGTCGTGGCAGGACTCGGCGCTGTTCGACGCGCGCGCCCGCGCCGTGCTGGCCTATGCCGATGCGATGACGCTGCAGGTGCAGGTGCCGCAGCCGCTGTTCGACGCGCTGCGCGTGCATCTGGACGACCGCCGGGTCGTCGAGCTGACGGCCACCATCGCCGCGTACAACATGGTGTCGCGCTTCTTGGAAGCGCTGCAGATCCAGCTCGAGCAGCCGCAAGCGACAACGGCACCGCAGCGCTGCGGTGCCGTTGTCGGGAAAGCTTAGGCGACTACAGCGCGCGGATGTTCGCCGCCTGCAGGCCCTTGGCGCCTTGCTTGACTTCGAACTCGACGCGCTGGTTTTCCTGCAGGCTCTTGAAGCCGGTGCCGGCCTTGATCTCGCTGAAGTGGGCGAACAGGTCCTTGCCGCCGCCTTCGGGCGTGATGAAGCCGTAGCCCTTGCCGTCATCGAACCACTTGACGGTGCCGGTCTGGGTGGCGTTGTCCATGGATGAACTCCTCGAGCAAATGGGTGACACGAAAACTGGGTGACACGAAAACCGCGCCGCCGCTGCCGGCGGCGCGAAACACAGACACTCGAGAAAACATCAACCAGGGGGAATTCCGAACCGGGCCGGCCCTTGCCTGGATCAGGCGCGGGCGGTGAAGCGAAACCTCGAGAAGCGGTCCTGCGGTTGTCTGCGGCGCGCATTGTAGCGACGCGCTTGCGCCCGGCGTGCGGCCGGGCAAGCTCCGATTGCCAGCGCGGCGCGATGCGGCCTATAAACCGCTCGCCTCGGCGCTTCGACGATTCGCGCGCGCTGCCCTGTGACGCCATCGACCCCCTTCCCGCTCGTGCCGAATCCCGACGAACCTTTGCTCAGCGTGCGCGGCGTGAGCGTGCGCTTCGGCGGCATCGTCGCGCTCGACGGCGTGAGTTTCGATGTCGAGCGCGGCGGCATCTGCGGCCTGATCGGCCCGAACGGCGCGGGCAAGACCACGCTGTTCAACTGCCTGAGCCGGCTGTACCCGTACCAGGCCGGCGACATCGTGTTCGACGGCCGCTCGATCACGCACACGCCCACGCACCGCATCGCCGCGCTCGGCATGGGCCGCACCTTCCAGAACCTGGCGATGTTCAGGACCATGCCGGTGCGCGAGAACGTGATGGTCGGTGCGCATTGCCGTTCGTCGCGCGGCTTCCTGTCCGGCGCCCTGCGCCTGCCCGGCGTGTCGGCCGAGGAGGCACGGCTGCGCCAGCGCGCAGCGCAGATCCTGGACGAGCTTGCGCTGACGCCCTTCGCGCAGCGCCCGGTGGGCGACCTGCCTTTCGGCATTCAAAAGCGCGTGGAGTTCGCGCGCGCGCTGGCCGCCGAACCCAAGCTGCTGCTGCTGGACGAGCCGGCCGCCGGCCTGAACCACGAAGAGCTGGGCGAGCTGGCGCGGCTGATCCGCGACGCGCGCGACCGGCTGGGCATCACCGTGCTGCTGGTCGAGCACCACATGAGCCTGGTGATGAGCGTGTCCGACCACATCGTCGCGCTGAACTTCGGCCGCAAGATCGCCGAGGGCCCGCCCGAGCACATCCAGCAGCACCCCGGCGTGATCGAGGCCTATCTGGGAACCCCCGCGCATGCCTAGGTTGCTGGAGGTGGCGCAGCTGTGCGCGTGGTATGGCGCGACGCAGGTGCTGCACGGCGTGGATTTCGCGCTCGAGGCAGGCCACATCACCGCCATCCTCGGCGCCAACGGCGCCGGCAAGACCACCACGCTGCGCGCGCTGTGCCAGGGGGTCAAGACCCGCGGCAGCATCCTGCTGAACGGCCAGCAACTGGTGGGCAAGGCCACCGAGAGCGTGGTGCGCCTGGGCGTGGCGCACGTGCCCGACGGGCGCGGCACCTTCACCGGGCTGTCGGTGGAAGAAAACCTGCGCCTGGGCGGCTATGTGCGCGGCAACCCAGCCGAGCTCGAGCTGGACATGCAGCGCATGTTCACGCGCTTTCCGATCCTGCAACAGCGTCGCGCTCAGCAGGCCGGCACCTTGTCCGGCGGCGAGCAGCAGATGCTGGCGATCAGCCGCGCGCTGATGCTGCGCCCGACGCTGCTGCTGCTGGACGAGCCCTCGTTCGGCGTGGCGCCGCTGGTCGTCGCCGAGATCTTCCGCATCCTGCGCCAGATCAACCGGGAAGACGGCGTGAGCATGCTGCTGGTCGAGCAGAACGCGAACCTCGCGCTCGACCTGGCCGACCACGCCTACCTGCTGGAAACCGGCCGCGTCGCGCTGTCCGGCACGGCCGCCGCCATCAAGAAGGACGAGAAGGTGCGCGAGGCCTACCTCGGCTACTGAACATGGAAGCCTTCTTCTCGCAGGTGTTCTCGGGTCTGGCCAGCGGCATCATCTACGGCTCGGTGGCGCTGGCGCTGGTGATGATCTACCAGGCCACGCACCACATCAATTTCGCGCAGGGCGAGATGGCCACCTTCAGCACCTTCATCGCCTGGTGGCTGATGCAGCGCGGCTGGCCCTACTGGGGCGCGTTCTTCTTCACCGTGGCGCTGTCCTTCGCCGGCGGGCTGCTGGTGCAGCGCATCGTGCTCAAGCCGATCGAGAAGGCGCCGGTGATGACCAACGTCATCGTCTTCATCGGCCTGCTGCTCATCTTCAACGCGTTGTCGGGCTGGATCTTCGACCACACGATCAAGAGCTTCGACAGCCCGTTCCCGAAGGACTCGGTGCTGGCCACTCGCTTCTTTTCGGCGCACCAGATCGGCTCGGCCGGCGTGCTGCTGCTGGTGCTGCTGGCGCTGTTCGGCTTTTTCCGCTTCACCTCGCTCGGGCTGGCGATGCGCGCCGCCGCGCAGAACCCCGACTCGGCGCGGCTGGTGGGCATCCGCGTGTCGTGGATGCTGGGCCTGGGCTGGGGCCTGGCGGCGGCCATCGGCGCGGTGGCCGGCATGATGGTCGCGCCCATCGTCTTCCTCGACCCGAACATGATGGCCGGCATCTTGCTGTACGGCTTCGCCGCGGCGCTGCTGGGCGGCATCGACAACCCGCTGGGCGCGGTGCTCGGCGGCTTCATCGTCGGCGTGCTCGAGAACCTGCTGGGCGCCTACGTCATCGGCACCGAACTCAAGCTCAGCGTGGCGCTGGTGCTGATCGTCGCAACGCTGACGCTGCGGCCCAACGGCTTGTGGGGCAAGAAAGTGGTGACGCGCGTATGAGCCGGCCCGCGAAGGCGCATTGGGCCTGGCTGGGCGGCGCGCTGGTCGCCGCCGCGCTGCTGGTATTGCCCTTCCTGTTCAAGAACTACCGCGTCTTCCAGTTCAACCTGGTGCTGGTCTACGCCATCGCCATCCTGGGCCTGAACGTGCTGACCGGCTTCAACGGCCAGTTCTCGCTGGGACACGGCGCGTTCTATGCGTTCGGGGCCTACACGGCCGCCATCCTGATGGACAAGCTGGGCGTGCCCTACTGGGCCACGCTGCCGG
>Ga0116167_1004279_pt1 | contig 10599 bp, 11 predicted proteins | sample AD_JPNMR3_MetaG_FD_89794 | JGI IMG/M metagenome (GOLD analysis project Ga0116167, IMG submission 89794) | Active sludge microbial communities of municipal wastewater-treating anaerobic digesters from Japan - AD_JPNMR3_MetaG | ecosystem: Engineered > Bioreactor > Anaerobic > Digestate | place... | reverse complement strand
TCCTCGTCTCAGCAAATATTTTCTTTTCTCCTACTTTCTTGTCTTGATACAAGAAAGTAGCAAAGAAAATCAAGCACAAATGATCCCCCAACCGCTCTGGTCAAAACGGAGTATGGCTGGCAGGGTAAGCCAAAGCGTTGGCCGTGGCTTTTATTGTGGCCTGTGCTACGTGGAACAGCTGCAGCTAATTCACCTGAGGCTTTCCTCCTGCCAACGCTTTGAAACGACAAGCGCCCCTGCGGCCATACTTACCGTTTTGACCATTCACTGCTCTGCACCTCCGCATTTGTGCAACCCACCGCACAACACTTAGATGATGGCCAGTGCTAATTTTTAAGGCTGTAAAAATTTCTTCTCCCCAGGTCTATCTGCGTGTTAATTTCAATCCCTGCCGCTGTCCTTTTAATCCTCACCTCCAATTCCTCGCCCAGTCATCCTCACCCACGTCCCATCTCCTTTCAATCCTCACCCCCAGCCCCTCTCCTTTGCAAGGAGAGGGGGGCTCGTTGATAAGAACAACCTTTGTATCAACCTAGAAAAGCTTAATTTATCGTATAAAACTCGCATACACTTGCTTATTCAACATTTGTCGGGTACAACCCCCAAAAATTTTACCTCTTCCAACCCCGTAGGGGTGGCTCTTATGGTAGCAATAGGATGGCTACCTCTATCCCTTCCCCTCTCCTTTCCAAGGAGAGGGGTGGCCGTTAGGCCGGGGTGAGGATTGAAAATAATTTTTATAATATCTCCACGCAAAGACCTCAAAGCAGTCTCAAAGCATGCTGAGATTTTTTTAGCGTTCTTTGCGTTTTTATTGATAGTATATTTACAATTTTCCATTGATGTTTATGCATAAGCTCAATCATGGGAGTTTTATCCGATACTTAATTAGTATAATGGCCAGATGTAACTGGTAAGTATTTAGTATTCCAAAAATCAAGCAGGTATGAGAAATTTTTTCATACCCATTTTTGTGACAGCTATTACACACTCGTTTTTAATTTTGGCACAGTTGATTCATCAAAAATCAATCACTTTATTGGATTTTAGCATATTGAAAAAAATATGAAAAATCGCCATCCCAAGCTATCAACAACCTCAAAGCATGTAATTTTTTATAAACCATTTTCCCTCCCTATTGACTTTCTTATTTTTTCATGATAAATTTGTTCGTTATTTAAAATGAGAACTAACCTTTAAACCTGAGATGAAACGTTACGCTGTTATTTTTCTGTTTTTTACATCTGCCCTCCTGTGGGGTCAAACCACGTCCGATCCGCGTGAAATGTTTGTTGAAGCAGAATCTTATCTATTGTATGAAGAATACGAGGAAGCTTTACCAATATATCTCAAGCTGTTAAAGGCCGATCCAACTAACGATAACTTAAATTATAAAGTTGGGCTGTGCTATTTATATATTCCTTACGAGAAAAGTAAGGCCATAGCTTACCTTGAGAAGGCGGCTAAAAATATCAGTGAAAATTATAAGATGAACAGTTTCAAGGAGCGTCAGGCGCCACTGGATGCTCTGTTTTACCTTGGAAATGCTTATAGAATCAATAACGAGCTGGATAAAGCGCTGAATGCCTATCTCGAATTTAAAAAACGCTGTGACCCTGATGTGTACGATATGGAAATCGTAGATGAGCAGATTGCAACCGTAGAAAGAGCAAAGCGTTATTTCGCCAAGCCCATTTATTTTGTTGCCCGTAATCTCGGAGAACCTATTAACTCAAAAAATGCAGAGAAGAATGCAGTAGTATCGGGCGATGAAAATACGCTGGCATACAACGTAAAGCTCCCCTTTTATGAAGCATTATACGTATCTCGGCGAGTAGATGGTAAATGGCAACCGCCTCAGAACATTATTCCCGAATTGGGGGTCGATGGCGACGTTGCACCCACGGGTCTGTCGTTCGATGGTAAGGAAATGATTATTTATCGAAACGATAATTACGATGGTAACCTATATGTAAGTCGCTATGTAAATGGCCGATGGACGCCTATTGTAAAGCTTAACGACCGTATCAACACAAAATACTGGGAATCGCACGGGTCGCTCTCACCCGATGGAAAAACGTTATTTTTTACGTCAAACCGAAAAGGAGGTTTTGGCGGACTGGACATTTACACTGCTAAGCGCAGCGATATAAATTCAAATGATTGGGGCAATGTTACCAACCTTGGTCCCGATATCAATACTAAATATAACGAGGAAAGCCCTTTCATATCGCAGGATGGTAAGGTGCTTTATTTCAGCTCTTATGGCCATTTTAACATGGGAGGATACGATGTATTTTATTCTACCCTCCTCGACAATGGTCGCTGGTCTGTTCCCCTCAATATGGGCTATCCTCTCAACACTACAGATGACGATACCTACTTTGTACCTGTTGACAATGGAAATTTTGCCTACATTACCCGTTTTTACTCCGATAGCTATGGCAAAACTGATATTTATAAGGTAGAACTTTTCTCCGAACAGCACCCCCGAAAGTTTATCCTGCGTGGTTTACTTAGCCTACAGCCCAATCTGCAACTAACCCCTAAAACTCAGCTTAAAGTATCGATTATTAACAAACAATCGAAGGATACTGTGAGCGAATTTTTTATCGATCGCGACCAGTTGAGCTTTGATACCTCGATAGTGGCTGGAAAATATCAAATGGTGATACAGGGCGAAGGTATTGAAAAATTGGTAAAAGACTTTTCCATTGACAAAAACCAAGCCGACAGCGACATCACTATTTCTGGCATGTTGAAAGCCGATACCATGGCAGGTAAACCCACAGTCGTTGCAGTTCAACCCGAGCAGCCCACCATTAAAACAATACCTTTCAGACAGGTCTTCTATAAAGTTTTCGACGGAAAACCTATCCCGATTGTATTTCCGCTAGCAAAAGGTTCCTCTGTGAATATCAATGTCCTGGTCGACTCTGCCCTGTTACGTAAAGAACATTTCACCACTACACGCGATAATCAGGTATATCGTTACCAACCCGTAGTAGGCCTGAACATTCTGCAATTCGAAGCAACTCTTCCCGACAATACCCTGGCCAGAGGCGAAATAATTATCAACTACGAAATGTTGAGCGATTCGCTCACACCCGAGCAATTGGCTAAGGAACTCGAAAACCGCAAAAATCAATCGCATTACCTGAAAGAAATGTTACGGGAAATTGCCAGCAACAATGATTCTTTACTGTTGATTCTGAATCAGACTGATGTTGATCAACTTAACCTTATTTCACTACAAGACTTAGAACAATACCTGCGTCAACAAGCCAGGGTAAATAATATCAATGGCAAGGTAATAGATTCGCTATTCAATCAATTGAATGCACAGCAAGCTTTAGCTACTCTGCTCCTTTCGGATGCGCTTAAACATCTATCGGATAGTGACCTGAATGCCATTATTGATTCAATCCGTCAAATACCCGCTATCAACAATGTGCCAGCATTTGCGGCTGCCTTAGTCAATAAAGCATCGATAAGCAAACCCATGCTGGATCAACTATTGCAGATTAGTTCAAGATTGGCATGGAAAGCTGATGCTTACTATTATCAATGGGCACTACAAAAAGTTACTTCCGGTAATCTCAAACAAACACTCGAAGCGCTCGACCTGAAAAATGAAGACATCGTTACCGGAAACGATCTGTTACAGTATCTCATCGAAAATGCCCCACAAAAAGGCTATACATTGCAGGAAATATATGCAGGTTTCTACGCTATCCCACTTTTTACCGGTAACGCTGGTGTGCTTTTGTCTTCATTGAAGAATGCTGCCCGCAATGAAGATTTGAAAAACTTTTTAGAACAGTTTAACACCCGAAATATCCGATCGATACCTGAGTTAGGTAAGCAGATGTGGAAAAATTGCCCCGATCCGGTAGGTGTCCTAAACTTACTGATTGCAGTTAACGATTCAGCTGCACTAAATGCTTACCTTGCCGACCTGCAAAAACTTTCAAGGGGTAGCATTAAGAACATGCTTGCCCAACTCGATCTCAAAGAGCAAAATATTAATTCGCCCCTTGAACTAAGCCGATACCTATTACAGGTACAATCTATTGATACGGCACAATGGATTACCTTGAACCTTTATGTTGCTTCCAAAAATCTGCTCGATACCCATAAAGCGCTCGAGAAAAAGCAAACCCCATGGTTTAAACCCCTTAATTTCTCTCTATCTCTAACATTCATCTTATTGCTTATCCTGATATTAATATTTGCCTATCGAGAGATAAAACGTAACCTATAGGGTATTGCAAGCATACTGTTGGCGCTTCTCGTATCTATTAGATAGTGGGAAGCGCTTTTTATTAATTTTATCCTATCGTGAACCAAGTGCTAAAATTTATGTTTAACAAACAATTTTTCTACAGACAGAAATAATTTATTTTTGTGCAGTAAGTAAATACAAGATTTTGTCAATTGGCTATCTGCAGTGGCAGCAATAAAGCGAAAGTAAACTGTAAACCGATGATAATAGGTGTATTCAAAGAACAGGAGAATGAGAATCGGGTAGCCCTATTACCCGATCATGTAACACAACTTAAAAAGTGGGGAGTAGAGGTTTGCATCGAAAAAGGCGCAGGAATCTCATCATTTGCCGACGATGATCAGTATCAAACAGCCGGTGCAGAACTTACTGATGCTTCCTCAATACTATCAAAAGCCAATCTATTGCTTAGTGTTTCGATACCGAGGCAGGATATTTTACAGGGAATAAGGGGTACACACTACCTGATAGGAACTTTCAACCCTGTATTTAACCGCGAGGCTATAGAAATCATGCAAAAAAGCGGAGCTACTGCTTTCAGTCTCGATTTTGTACCTCGTACTACACGAGCACAGGCAATGGATGTACTTTCGTCGATGGCGACCATAGCAGGGTACAAAGCTGTGTTGGAGGCGGCATCCCGATTGCCCCGATTTTTCCCCATGTTTATGTCGGCAGCAGGAACCATCAAGCCGGCAAAAGTGCTGATTCTTGGAGCCGGTGTGGCTGGGTTACAAGCCATTGCTATCGCCCGTAAATTAGGAGCAGTAGTCGAAGTATTCGATGTTCGATCAGCTGTCAAAGAAGAGGTAAAGAGTTTGGGAGGTAAATTTATAGAAGTCGAAGGTGCGCGCGAAGATGCTGCTGCTGGAGGCTACGCTGTCGAACAATCCGAGGAATTTATCCGCAAACAACGCCAGCTCATCCACGACCATGCCTCAAATGCCGATGTGGTAATTTGTACCGCTCAGGTATTTGGTAAAAAAGCACCCTTACTGCTCACCAAAGCCACCGTCGAAGCTATGCGACCCGGCTCTGTGGTTATTGACCTGGCTGCATCTACCGGAGGAAATTGTGAACTTACCCAAAATGGCCAATCCATCTGGCATAAGCAGGTGCTCATTATCGGTAAATCCAACTATCCCTCGGAAATGCCTTTCGATGCCAGCAAAATGTATGGCAACAACCTGCTGAATTTCCTCAAGCTCATCGTGAATAAAGACGGACAATTACAAATTCCTTTCGACGATGACATCATCCAGGCAACCTGCATGGTAAAAGAAAATAAAATCGTTAATGAACGCTATCTGCAACTGATAAAGTAATTGGTTATGGAAAATATACTGCAATTTATTCTCACCAACAAGGATATGATTATCATCGTAATCCTATCCATCTTTTTGGGCATGGAAGTTATTTCGCACGTACCAGCGGTTTTACATACGCCACTTATGTCGGGGGCCAATGCTATCCATGGGGTAGTAATTATTGGTGCCATTATCGTAATGGGTCATGCCACCGGAACTACTGCAAAAATAATTGGATTTTTGGCGGTGGTACTGGGAACGCTCAACGTAGTGGGAGGATTTGTTGTCACCGACCGCATGCTCGAAATGTTTAAGAAGAAGAAAAAGAAAGATTAATGCTTTGAATTTTCAAAAGTGCACATTATGATGAACGAATTAGCCATACTCGAGATAAGCTATATTGTAGCCTCTGTTTTATTTGTAATCGGATTAAAAATGCTCAGTCATCCCGAAACAGCGCGCAGAGGAAATATCATTGCTGCCATTGGCATGGGATTGGCCATCCTTTCTACTATTTTATTCCATAAAAAGGACGGCGAACCCATAGGGAATATCGGACTGATATTATTGGCCATTGCATTGGGTACAGTCCTCGGCTGGACAGTCGCTAAGCGGGTAAAAATGACCGCTATGCCCCAACTGGTATCACTTTTCAATGGGATGGGAGGTGCATGTGCTGCCCTCATTGCCCTTCTTGAATTTCCCCACCTGTCCCATGATGGTCAATCCATAAACCTTATGTCGGGAGGTGTTTTCAACATTCTGGCCGGAATGGTTATCGGAAGCGTTTCTTTTGCTGGCAGTATGATTGCCTTTGGCAAACTCGATGGACGCATAGGCGATATTCGTACGCGGGTGCTGAGTTACGCCAACATGTTATTTCTGATCATTATTCTTGGTTTTATAGCCTTCATCATGGGGCAGGGACAGAAATCGCCTGCAGAGGTGATGCCGCTGGTAATTGCGCTTTTTATCTCGGCACTGGTATACGGAGTACTTTTTGTGATGCCTATTGGCGGAGCCGATATGCCGGTGGTCATTTCATTGCTCAACTCTTTTACAGGGGTTGCCGCTGCAACAGGGGGCTTTCTGTATAACAACCAGGCCATGCTTACGGGGGGTATTCTGGTAGGTTCGGCGGGTACCATACTTACCATCCTGATGTGTAAGGCTATGAACCGTTCGCTTTTTAACGTCATAGTCGGCGTATTTGGGGGTAGTAAAGGACAGGCCGCCGAGGTGAAAGGTTCCATTAAGGAAATCACGCTCAGCGATGCCAGCGTGCTGTTAAGCTACTCACAAAAGGTAGTAATTGTCCCAGGATATGGGTTGGCCGTCGCCCAGGCACAACATCTGTGTCATGAACTGGAAAAATTGCTCGAAGAAAAAGGAGTAGAGGTAGTGTATGCCATACATCCTGTAGCAGGTCGTATGCCTGGCCATATGAACGTTCTGCTGGCCGAAGCCGATGTTTCGTACGATAAGCTCATTGAAATGGATGATATCAATCCTACCATGCCCAACGTCGATGTTTGCGTAATTATCGGCGCCAACGACGTGGTAAATCCTGCTGCCATTGACGATCCTGCAAGCCCTATTTACGGTATGCCTATCATCAAAGCCTACGAAGCTAAAAATATCATCGTCATGAAACGCGGAATGGGTAAAGGGTATGCAGCTATCGAAAATAATCTTTTCTACAACGATAAAACCCGTATGCTCTTTGGTGATGCTAAAGATTCTTTGCAAAAATTGATTGCTGAAATCAAGAATTTGTAAAATATCAATTCACGTATAAACAAGGAAATAAAAATTACCCCGTTGGATTTTCAACGGGGTAATGTATTACAATGCTACGGGAAATAAGCAATTTCAACCTGCCTGGTGGTCACTGAAAATTATTTCTGCTGACCAGCAGTATTGCGGTTTTCATAGTAATCGCAAACACCGTTTTTATTGGCATCTACGAAATTTCTTCCTCTTTGCGAACCGCCTCTGCCCTGGCCATAGGCATTGTGCCTATATCCCTGTCCGCGATTGTTAGATAAATTAGCCTGACGCGCCTCATAATTGTCGCATACACCATTTTTATTGGTATCAACAAAAACCCCTCGCCCCTGACCGGTGGGTTGCAATGCACCATTACCAGAGGTTTGTGCACTTAGCCATACTGTCGAAAGTAGGACACTTAATCCCAACATCATTACTGCTCTTTTCATAATTTTTCAATTTATAGATTTGACATTTAATTTTGATTTTTATACTGAAACATAGGTTGCTGACGACGATGCCGGTGTCCCCCGCCCATTCCCGCTGGCATCTCATTTGTCAACAAGCGCGAAAAAATTTGCTCTAACTGCTGTCGTTGTTCCGGAGTGGATATATATTTTAAATCCAGAAAATAACGATAGGTTGCCTTTTTGAGACGGCTGTGCCAATAGCCTATTGAGTCGGAAAGTTCATTCAAACGTAGCGTATCACATGGATCCGATTTCATAACTTCGAACATCGTATTCCGGTTTCGTTGTAGATTGTTCAGGATATACTGAACTTCCTGCCTGAAACGGGGATGGACTACCCTGAACTGAGCCATTTGCTGATCGTTCCAGTTTAACTGTTCCCGAAAAAACCGTCCACTAAGATTGATGTTTTCCTGGGGCATCTGTGTAGCAACAGCTGTTGTAGTAGAGGCAAAATAACGATTATAAATAATTGTCCCCCACGTCGAAATAATCATCACGGCAAGTACAATTACCGTCCAGGTCAACCATTTTATTCTTTTTTCCATAGATGCGAGATGTTAATTGTCATTATACATGAAAATGGTTTCCAACCTCGAATCATCCAGTGCAGACAGCTCGAATGGGGTTGCATTCTCCTGTCGTGTAAGTTGTCCCAAAAAGATACCACTTGCCAGCGCCACAATAATCAGCAATCCAGCTGCTACCGCGCGCAGCAGGGTAAGCCACGAAAAATTGAATTCACGAGCCTGATGCCCAGCACTTAGCTCTATTTCCTTTACACGGTCCATCACAGAATTGACAAATTGTAGCGATACCTGCAAGTTAGCGGTCTCGCTGGCTATGGCAACCAGTCGTGTTTCGAGCTTATACCATTCCGCACAATCGGCGCAACCTGCAATATGCTCCCTCACTTCCTGCTTTTGCTGGTTACTCAAGCGATGAAGTCCCTCTATGATCAAAAGCTTCCTACACTGTTCACAATTCATGATGACTGATTTTATTATTAAGAAACCTATTGTTCGTTTTTCCTACGGCTTTCCCCTAATTTTTTTCTCAAATTTTTCTTAGCTCGCTGTAGTAACGACTCTACCGCTCCTTCAGTAGTATCCAATACCTGGGCAATTTCTTTTTGCGACATTTCATTGAAGTAGCTCAAAACAATTGCAGCACGCTGTTTATCGGGCAAGCTGTCCAGTGCCTCCTTGAGCAATGAATTATCTTCTGTTTCAATCAAAACCTGTTCGGGATTATCCCTATCGTTTTTAAACATCGCAAAATGTGAACTATTCAGGGTTGTTAAATCCACAAAAGCTATTTTTGATTTTTTACGAAGCATATTCAAGGCAGCGTTAATGACAATGCGGTAGAGCCAGGTTGAAAAGGCCGAACGACGCTTAAAACCCGATAAAGACACATAAACCTGAATAAATATCTCCTGCGCCAGGTCTTCCGCCTCCTGCCTATTGTGCAAAAAACCCATGCACGTTTGGAATACCCTATCCTTATAGCGGTCGACCAGCAAAGCAAAAAGGTCGGTACGACCCGCCAATACAAGCGTCACAATGTCTTCATCATTCAATCGTTTATTCGAATTCCGTTCTGCGTACACTGCCAAATTTGATTATTGAATTTCTTTGTACATCATTAGATGATAATTTACAAAAAATCCTACGGACGAGGGACATGTTTTTGTTAACACGCTTAACTTCAAATGGTTATATCTTGTTTTTCCGAACAACTGGCTTCTAATGGCAACATCTCAGAAATTCCTCGCCTTATGTTAGCCTCGATTTACAGATTAATATGTTTGACGTTGAAAAATAATTTGAATCAAAGGCTTGCTAAATCAAGTGTTTCGTGTGACAAAATGATATTATGAGAAAGTATAGACATCCCAATTTTTACAATTGGACGTTACCAAAAGTACATAAAATTAAAATCTATGATATTTTAAATGTATGCTTTTAAAAAGCTATTCCCTTTATTTAATTTTACACTTAAATAACTCAATATGTGCTCAAAAGGCGGGGGAATGCTTGAGATTTTTGCAATTTCCCAAATTTCATTCTGGGTTAAAGGTCTATTTTCTTCCCTTATTATTTTTTCAGCTAATTCAATGAAATTCATATTTTGTTTCCTTTATCATATTTTATATTGAATAGCACCTAACGTATGTGTAAAAGTTAATTGCACCTTATAAACTATTAATTCAACATCATTATTTTGATGGTGTTTGCCATTAATAAGTTTTATTCTGGGTTTTGCGTTCAAGTCTTGATGATTAGCTGTAGCAAATATAAAAATTTCATATTATTAATAATAAAAGGGTTTGTAGGATAAAATTTCCTGGTCAATTTGATTTATGGAGTTTATAGGCTCAAAATATTATCTATTTTTTCAAACTAACAACTTTTTATCCTACCCAACAAAGCGGTAACAGGGTAAAACTATCAGGACCCCGCCGGCCAAACTTATTCTTCCAGTTGTAGTCCAGGCTAGAGCAATCTGATACTTGCGACAGGTTACATCTACTCCATGGTTTGCCCCCTCCCGAAGAATCTGGAGCTTCTCTTCTAACCCAAATTTTCGTTTGTTCTTACTCATAATTTTACAAATTTACTGTCCAAATTTAATTTGTTAAATTTGGTCCAGCAAATTAGGGGGTTAAGACAATCTTCTGATTCCTGGAAATTCACACATCTTAGTGCAGCCACTGTCTGGGAAGATAAAAATTTAGCCCATCGCAAGGGTGTGCGATAGGCTA
>Ga0116167_1004271_pt1 | contig 10609 bp, 11 predicted proteins | sample AD_JPNMR3_MetaG_FD_89794 | JGI IMG/M metagenome (GOLD analysis project Ga0116167, IMG submission 89794) | Active sludge microbial communities of municipal wastewater-treating anaerobic digesters from Japan - AD_JPNMR3_MetaG | ecosystem: Engineered > Bioreactor > Anaerobic > Digestate | place... | reverse complement strand
TTAACCACAATATGTAACTCATGCTCAAAATTATAGTTTTTTAAAATCTTACGAATATTATTCATAAAATCCTCCTTACAAAAAAATATTTTCTATATATTAATCACAAAATTTTTGAAAAAATCCTTTACAAAATTTTCTAAAAATTTTATTTTTTTACGAAAATAAAATTTTAAATAAAAATTAAAAATTTTTAATTTAATTAATTTTTTGTTGTTTTTTTATAAAAATTTTATTATAGTTATAATATGAGAATTAAAATTTTTATTAAATTATATTCTGAAGAAATAAATATTCCGCCTAATTCACGGCAAAGTATATGCCATTTAATAAAATGTGCCTTAGCAAAATCAAACTTATTATTAAAAGATAAATTATATAAAGAAAATATTAATGCCGTAAAACCCTTTACTTTTTCAACTTATTTTCCTTTTGAAGTAAATAATATTTTAAAAAAGCCATTCAGTATAATTTTTTCATCAAACGACTATGAATTTTTAATTAGTATTTATAATGGTTTACTGGAACTTAACAAATCAAAAAATAAAATAAAATTATTTGGTTCTGATTGGAGCGTTGAGAGATTTTTATTGTTACCTGAAAAAAACATTTCTTCTAATAAAGTAACATTTAAAACTCTTTCACCTTTTTTAGTGAGAGATCCAGATAATGGAGATTTATATTTATATCCAGAAGGAATTCAGATTCAAACAAAAGATGAAGGAAAAAACGGAGACCACTGGCCATACTGGAAGAAAGTTCAATTAGCAGATTATATAGATGCCTTAAAGAAGAGTCTGGAATCACTAACAAATAGTCAAATCTCATCAATAAGCCTGAGCAAAAATTCAATAGTACCTATCCTTCATGGTTCTGGTAATCAAGATCATAGATTTAGTATGACCTTTCCCGGAATGAAGGGTATGCTTGAAATAGAAGCAAGCCCTGAGGTTTTAAAGCTTATCTATGACCTTGGTATTGGAGCCAGAAGAAGTGAAGGCTTTGGTATGCTGGAGGTGGTGGAATGAGTAGATACAAAGTATACTTAAGAAACTGGTATTACAATGCTGGAATAATTGGCTTTTTAAGTGTATTAAGTGAAGGAGAAAGAAATATTAATACAATAATAAGCAACTATCAAAATCACATTACGATTAGCGATAATTATATCGAAGTTGATTTACAGAATGTTTTATCTGGTTTTTATGAAAAATATCAAAAAATGTCGTTTATTACTTTTTTTGATATTGATAGTTATAGAGATAGGCTAAATTCTTTGGTAAATAAGATTAATGAACTTAATCAAAATAATAAAAAAATAACAAAAACTCTTTTACAAGAAACATCTCTTAGTGGTAAGATAGTAAATTACTTTATAGCAACAATAAACGATAATACAAATTTAGAACAAATCTTTTCAGGAAAAAATATTTTGAGCGATGTTCAAAGTGTTCTAAATTCAATTAACCAGTTTCAATCAAATTCTGCTGTGTATGATTATTTAATAGAACAAAATAGACAAGATTTTATAGATTATTTTCTTGATATCGAAATAACAAAGAAAATTTGTTCATATAGAAATATTCAAGATTACATTCAAAAATTATCAGCTCAAAATAATCTTCCAGGCAATAACAGACAAAAATGTTATATTTGTGGAGAATTAAAAAAAGAATATGATTTAAATAATGCTGTTACTCAAATTTCCGGGTTTAATTCTGATAATGCTAACTGGATATGGGGATATGAAACAACAAAGACAAAAATATGTCCTTTGTGTGCTTTAATATACACTTGTGCTCTTCATGGGATGGTTATTATAAAAAAGAATATTAATGGAGAATATAAAAACTTTTTATATTTTTTAAATCGAAATAGTAATATTCAGACCCTTTACCATTCTTATTGGTTGTTCAAGGACAGAATAAATGGACGAGATAATCAAAATAAGCCATTTTACACCATATTGCAGGAAGTAACTATTCAATTAATAAATCAACAAGCACATGCAGTTATAGAAAATATTAACTTTATAGAAATAGCAGAAAATCAATTTGGCGGACAGTCAACAAAATCTTATAATGTTTACAATTATAATATAACAAAAGAGATAGCTGAATTTATTAATTCAATTGGGATAGAAAATGTTCCTAAAGGTTATTATAAAGATAGAGACTTTTACGCAGATATTTCTGAAGAAATCTTAAAAAAAACTTTAGAACAAACTTTAAGTTTTTCTGACTTATCAAGATATTTTGAATACTACATAAGATCTACGGAAGTCAAGTCTAAAATAATAGTTCGTTTTTCCATATATAAATTAATGAATTTTATTTTAAAATATATACATAAAATTAAAGGAGGAGATATAATGGCACAAGAACAAATTGTTAGCAAAGCATTTTCTAATGGCCGTGAAATGAGGAAAAAGATAGGTCAAGAAAATAAAATTAAGGGCATTGCGTATCAGCTTTTGAATGATTTAAAAATTAGTGATAGGAATGCTTTTATGGATAAGTATCTGAGATTATGTATGTCCAATGGCTCTGAAGTTAAGCTTGGTAGTAACAACGAGCTAACAGATATTGATAATTTTATGAGCTTTGGATATGCCTTTGTAAATGGTCTTTTGTATAATGAAAATCCAAACAATAATAATGAGGAGGTACAAAATGGCTAATTTTTTAAGTCTTACAGTTGTTTTTAAAGCTGGTAATTTGAACTATGGTGAAAGCACAGCAAATATTATAGGTCTTAAAAGGCTTTCATTTAAAGGAAAAAGTTATTCTTATATTTCAAGACAGGCCTTAAGATATGATATTGTTCGAATTATGAATGAAGAATTTGGTATGCCCTTAACACCTGTTGGTAATGATGGTAAGGTTGTTCAATTTGAAGCTAATGCTACAATTAGAGAATATCCAGAAATAGACTTATTTGGATATATGAAAACCTCCGGTGAGGGCACAAGAGGAAAAATAAGGAAAGCTATTGTGAGATTAAGTGATGCTATAAGTTTAGAACCATGGAATAATGATATTGATTATGGCAACAACATGGGGCTTGCAGTGAGAGGAGAGAATCTGGATAATATGATTTTTCAGACAGAAATACACAGGTCTTTTTACACCTATACTTTAACTATAGATCTTGATAAGGTAGGTGTAGATACAAACGATAATATAACATTGGAGAGAGATAATAGGATAGAAAGAGTAAAAAAACTACTTGATGCTATCAAAATACTATACAGGGATATAAAAGGCAGAAGAGAAGATTTATCTCCAGTATTTATAATAGGTGGTGTATACAATAGTGGAAATCCATTCTTTTATAATAAAATTGAGCTTGTTTTTGGTGGAGATTCTATAAAGATAAAACATGAACCAATAAATGAAATATTAGATAGAAATTTCAATAATCAGACAATAAAGGATCATACTTATTTAGGTTATTTAAATGGAATATTTTCCAATATTAATGAAATTAATAACCTCGAAGAGAATAGAAAGCTTCCTATCGAAGAATTTTTTGATACGTTAAAAAACAATTTAACAAATGTTTACAATTAAGGAATGCTTATGCTGGCATTAAAAATTAAGCTTTATCAGAATTTATGCAACTATAGAAAGGAAGGAAGCTTTGGGTATGTCCAAACATACCCGCTTCCTACTCCATCTATGATTAGAGGTATGATTCATGATGTATTGGGAGCTAATCAATATATTCCTTTAAACATTAGTATTCAGGGGAAGAGTGATGCAGTAATAACAAATGTTCAAAGAGTATATAAGTTTGACCGTGACCCAAATAGTAGGCCTCAAAATCCATATAGAGTCCAGGTGAGAAACAGTCAAAAAACAGCAACACATGGGATCTCTTTTGTAGATTTACATGTAAATATGAGGCTTGTTATTCATATTTGTTTTAATAATGATAATGATAATGATAATAACCGTAACCTAAATCTATTATACCAAAAGATTCAAGAGAAAGTTCCGGTTCTTGGCAGGAATGAAGATATAGCGTTGCTTGAAGATCTAAAAATTATAGAAATCGACGATTATAATGGTAGAAATGCTCAATCAAAATTACCAATGTATGTTACAAAATATGCTTTAATTGAAAATGTGGGTACAATTTATAGACTTCCTTTTTGGTATGAACAAGTGAATTCATTTTCAGATAATAGAATATTTCATTTTATAGAAGCAAATTATATTTCAGAAAATGTTTCATTGCGAACTAATTTAATCTATTTAGATAATGATGAAGATATAGTCTTTTTCCTTAGTATTTAAATAAAGAGGTATAAATTTATGTGTCAATTCTATGCAAAATCCAATGGTGAAACAATAGAAGAACATACAACAAGTGTTTTAAATGCTTTTTATAATTTGTGTGAATACCTAAAATTAAATGAAAATGAAAAATGGATAATAGAAAAATTGATATATTACCATGACCTTGGAAAAATAAATCCAAAATTTCAAAATAGAATGAGAAAAAAATTAGGTATAAATAATTTATTTAATTGGTCTGGTGGGAATGTCCCACATGAATGGTTATCACCTGCTTTTATTACTCAGGATGCCGAAAAAGAAATAAAAAATCAGTTGGCTCAATTTGTAAACAATAGCGAAAGATTTTTTAAGTTTTTTATTTTCACTATATTGTCACATCATCATCGAGAAAACCAGAAACCCAATAATGAAAATATTGAAAGAATGATTAAGTGGATAAATGAAAATATTAATGATTTTCAAAAGTTGGAATATTATTACGATTGTGGATATTTGTTAAATACATATAATACCATAGAAGATCGAGAATTATGGAATACCTTTTTCGCATATAGAATAAAATGGCTTGGGACACTAATGAAATGCGATTATTGTGCCTCTGCAGGTATTAACCCAGAAGAAAATTATACCGGTAATTATCAAACTGATTTTCAAATATTTTTAGAAAATAAAAATATTACATTAAGAGATTTTCAGATTCAGGCTGGTAAAAACTCAGATAAGAGTATTATACTAATTGCGTCAACTGGTATGGGAAAAACAGAAGCAGCAATGAACTGGATAAATGGACAAAAAGCCTTTTATCTTTTAGGTATAAGAATTGCTGTAAATGAAATGTATAAAAGATTCAAAAATATATTTGATAATAATGTTGTTCTCTTACATGGAGAAACATCATATTTCTTTGCTCAGAATGAAACTGATGAGGATGATTACGATACAAAAATTGAAAAAGCAAGGAAACTATCTTATCCCTTGACAATAGCCACTGCTGATCAATTAATTACAAGTGTTTTTAAATATCCAGGATTTGAGTTTACATATTTAACCTGTAGTTATAGTAAAATTGTTATGGACGAAATACAGAGTTTTTCTCCTTCAGCAATTGCTGCAATTGTTGTGTTTCTTAAGGAAATACACAAGCTGGGAGGTAGGTTTATGTTAATGACAGCAACATTACCTCCATTCCTGAAAAGTGAATTTAGTGATTTACAGGACATATACGTATTTGAACCGCAGTTATTAAATATAAATAGACATAAAATTTCTATTATTGATAATGACATACAATCTGATGAGTTATTAGAAATATTAGAAGAAAACACTGATAAAAAAATCCTCATTATTTGTAATACTGTTAAAAAATCTCAAAAAATGTATGATTTTCTTAAAGAAAATGCTCTAACACCCAATCTCATTCATTCTCAATTTATTGGAAAAGACAGAAAAGAAAAAGAAAGCAACATTATGAAAGCAAATGCCCCTTGCATATGGATATCTACCCAGATAGTGGAAGCTTCTCTGGATATAGATTTTGACATTTTGTTGACAGAAAATGCGTCAATAGAAAGCTTATTGCAAAGGTTTGGAAGATGCTATAGAAAAAGAGCATACGATAATAATGAACCAAATGTTTTTATTTTTAGGTCACAACCATATAATATTTACGATCGTTATCTTTTTAATAAAACATGGGATATAGTTAATGAGTATAACAATAGACTTATTTCAGAAAATGATAAACAAAACATGATTAACAGCGTTTTTGAAAATATTGAGCAAACTAATTATTATGAGGAATATACGAGACAAAAAGATCTTCTTGAAATTGGTTATAGAAGTTTATCAAGAGTGGAGGCACAAAATGATTTTAGAAACATTACTAATAATTATATAGTTATTCCAGAAACAATATTTAATGAAAATGAACAAACTATAAAGAATCTTATTGATTTTATAGAAAACAGAGATAACAACAGATTAGAAAAAATGAAAAAACAAAACGAATTTTTAGACTATACAATATCATTGCAGTTATATGGAAATACAAATAATTTACTTTCTGATATACCAAACTCTCAATTTTGTAAAAAACATCAGATTAAAATTTTAAAGGGGTATGATTATTCAATTGAACGGGGTTTAGTTTATCCACAAGATGCAAATAATTTTATTGATAATATAATATGACCTCGCCTATCATCACAGGCACACAGGTTGCTTACTCCATTGTCTGTCAAAGAAAACTCTGGCTTTTCAGCAAAAACATTTCTATGGAACATACAAGTGAGCTTGTTGAAATAGGAAAGCTCATACATGAGACTTCTTACCAGAGAAAACGGAAAGAAATCAATCTGGAAGGAATAAAAATTGATATGTTTGAGGCAAAAAGTGGAATTATTCATGAGATTAAGAAGTCAAAATCTTTAGAAGAATCACATTTATGGCAGATAAAATATTATATTTATTATTTCAAAAATGTTGGTATTGAGATAGAGGGAATAATTGATTATCCGAAATTGAAAAGAAGAGAAAGAATAAATTTATCTGAGGATGATATTATAAGAATAAAAACAATTCTGGCAACTATCGAAGAAACTACCAAACAACCAGCTTCCCCGCCTGTCATCAAAAAACCATACTGTAAGAAGTGTAGTTATTATGAATTTTGTTATTGTTGATTGACTTATTATTTTTATTGTAATAAAATTAGTATAGAGGTGTTTCGTGAGAATAAATGAGCAGGAAGAGAAAATTATAAAAGAGGTTTTAACTAAATATTTTGGAGAAAATGCGGTTATTTATCTTTTTGGTTCAAGGATCAATGACAGCAAAAAAGGTGGAGATATTGATATATTTGTAGAGGCTGATATTTCATTAAAAGATATGGTTAAAGCCAAAATAAAATCCCTTGTTGAACTCGAAAAATTACTTGGAGAAAGAAAAATAGATCTTGTAATTAAAAATACTTCTATGAAAGAAGAATTAATTCACAGAAATGCAAAAAAGGGCATAAGATTATGAAAGAGATTATAATAAACGCTTTAAAAGAATGTGAAAAACATACAGAAATGTTAAAATGGCAAATTAATAATCTGAATTCTATTTTTCCAATAACTCCAGAAAAACTGAAAGAAATAGATATTACCACAAAATCTTTTATTGATTCTACAATCTTTAGATTTGCTAAACTTCAGGATACAATTTCACAAAGAATATTTAAAAATATTCTTATATTACTTGAAGAGGACATAGAAAATTATTCTTTCCTTGACATTTTAAATAAACTTGAAAAATTAACTATTATTCCCAGTGCAGAAAAATGGATAGAATTAAGAAAAATTAGAAATACTATAGTTCATGAATATGAAACAAATTTTGATCTTATTGCAGAAGAATTAAATCTGTTTTATAACTATATACCAATTCTTCTGGAAATTTATGAAAAATTAAAAGACTATCTGGATAAAAAATTAAATATAAAACTATGAAAGATTATTACATTTTTAAGAGTGGCAGAATAAGCAGGAAGGACAATTCTGTATTTTTAGAAACATCTGAAGGTGATATCCCTATTCCAGTAAATGATATTGATTCATTTTATTTTTTTGGCGAGATTGATCTAAATACAAAGGCTATTAACTTTTTTGCAAAACAGGGTATTATATTACATTTTTTTAATTATTATGGATGGTACACAGGTAGTTTCTATCCAAGGGAAAATCTTCTTTCTGGTGAGGTAATTGTAAAACAGGCAGAACATTATCTTGACAACTCAAAAAGGCTTGATATAGCAAAGGAGTTTGTAAAAGGTGCTATACATGGCATTTTGAATAATTTAAAGAGATATGGGATTGAGGAGAAAGTTATTACTAAAATTAAAAATTATGAAAATAGTCTTAATGAACAGAATGATATTCAAGGATTGATGGGTATTGAGGGCAATTGTAGAGAAGTTTATTATGAACAGTTTCCAATTATTACAAAAAATAAAATAGAATTTGACAAAAGGGTTAAACATCCGCCGGATAATATGATGAATGCTTTGATTTCTTTTTTAAATAGCCTTGTTTATACTGCTGTGATAAAAGAAATTTACAGGACTCAACTAAATCCCACCATAAGTTATCTTCATGAGCCATGGTATAGAAGGTTTTCGCTTGCTTTAGATGTATCAGAAATATTTAAGCCAATTTATGGTGATAGAATTATTTTTGATCTACTTAATAACAATCAGATTAATGAAAAACACTTTGATAAAGATTTGAATTATTGCTATCTTAAAGAGGATGGTAGAAAAATCGTTGTGAAAACATTTGATGAAAAGATCAAAACCACTATTATTCATAAGAAATTAAAAAGAAAAGTAAGTTATCAGAAAATAATAAGACTTGAGCTATACAAATTGATAAAACATTTACTTGGGGAGGAAAAATATGAATCTTTTAAGATATGGTGGTAGGATATGTATTTAATACTTGTTTATGATATAAAAACAGATTCTAATAGTGGAAAAAAGAGATTGCCAAAAGTGATGAAAAAATGCCGTGAATATTTACATCATACGCAGAAATCTGTATTTGAAGGGGAGATAACAGATGCTGGGTTTATGAAATTAAAATATGAATTGGATAAAATAATAGATGATAAGGAAGATTATATTGTATTTTATAAGATGGCAAATAAAAACAATTTAGAAAGGGAAAATTTAGGAAAGGATTTTGATCCCACGGATAATATTTTGTAAATAATTGACACTTTTCTTAAATCGCTGAAAAATAAAGTTATGCCAGTATTTTTACTGGAATTATTTCAAGAATCCCTACTGGAAGAATAAGAAGTAATATTATTTTAATCATTTTCAGCGATTATGAATTCTTCTCAATCAAATGATTTTTTAGTAATCACTGATTAAAGATAAAAATCCAATTGTTTTAGTTGAAGTTTTGAATGATCCTAATTCGTTAATTATAAGGAGGATGCCAGCAATTTTTATATAGCAATAGATTTAGATGAAAAAAATTATTATTTATTTAGTAAAAAAAATAGTTATAAGAGTAAGATTTTTAATTTTAAAAATGATTTAGAAATCAATGAATTAGAAATTAAAATAAAATTTAGCAAATTAGAGTTATGAAATCCAATTTTTTTCAGTTCCAAAAGTTATGAAGGTATAATTTTATTTTTAGACAATTAAAAAGTATAGATTTATCCTAAGTTAAGTTTTGGGTAAGAAAGAGAGAAACAATAAAATTTAGACAGAATACTAATTTTTACAGGAATTTTATTTCTAAAAGCCTAAATTTTGAGTCAAAAGTAAGCAAGAAATACTGGTCTGGATGGGGATGGCGACGGATATCAGGCGGCATCACCTTCCCCTTATCTTTTTTCACAACCAAAGCCTTTCTTTCTCTTAACTCCTCAAGTTTTCTTTTAAGTTTTTCAATCTTATTTTCAAATTCTTCTTCTCCAAATGTCTCAATGCCCAAAAAATATTCCTCCAGTATTTCTCGTACCAGGACTGCCATACTGAAAGTATTCAGGTTGCTGTGAATTAGTTTCAACTGGTTATACAATTTTTTGGGAATATATACCCTTACTCTGTGTGTAGCACAGACTATAGGGTATTCTTTTTCTCTTCTTTTTTCCTTGAGATGCTTTTTTTCAATAATAGGAACAATTTTTTCAAAAATCTCCCTCATTAAACAAGAAATTGAGAGAGATCTCTTTTTTGCTAAATTTTTAATATTGTCTAATAAAGTTTTATTTATAACAAAATCGTACTTTTCCATAATTTTTTCCTCCTGAAATAAAAATTGTTTTCTAATTATTAATCACAAAATTTTTAAAAAAATCCTTTACAAGTTTTAGAAAAAAATTAAAAAATTTTTTCTTAAAAATAAAATCAAACTCCTTAATTATAAAAAATTTAGATGAATAAGTCTGGTATGAATATTTATAAATTTTCTCTTTACATTTTTTTAAAAAAATTATACAATAAAATCATAAAAATACACTATCGGGGGTTCGAGAAAAATTTTGAGAATTTTGAAAAAACTAAAAATTATAACTTACGCTGTTTTATTAAGTTACAATATTGTACTTAATGAGTTTTAGCCTCCAAATATGGGATTTAAAGTATTTATTAAAAGTAGGCTCAATTTTGGCTGAAATAGTTTTAGCCTCCAAATATGGGATTTAAAGTTGCAGGGCTTGCTGTAAAGAGCAATCTTTACGACAGTTTTAGCCTCCAAATATGGGATTTAAAGTTCGCTAAGGATGTTACGGCTGGCATAACAAGGTTA